>Ga0310696_10001545_pt1 | contig 33115 bp, 34 predicted proteins | sample AusTroGonzalo_MG_4_FD_203885 | JGI IMG/M metagenome (GOLD analysis project Ga0310696, IMG submission 203885) | Bovine rumen microbial communities from tropical cattle in Woodstock, Queensland, Australia - Gonzalo_02 (v2) (version 2) | ecosystem: Host-associated > Mammals > Digestive system >... | reverse complement strand
GTGATGGCGTGGCTGAGGATCTTCGGGTCCACTGCGCTCTTTAGCCTGAGGTTCCTCCTCGTCAGCATGAACTCGTCGATGAAGAAGCTCTTGTTGGAGGCCAGAAGCTCAGGGAGCGAGTACGTCTCCGAATCCACGGTGTACTTCTTCTTGATCGAATCCAGATACATGAAAGCGACCCTCTGTGCTCCATACTTGTAACGGATGAACGAGGGCCCGTTGTCCACGTACACCATCCCCATGTACCCTATCTCGTCCATCTGGTATTCCTCGGCATCGAAAAGGTACAGGGGATCATCGATGATGGCGAGGTCGGCCCTGCCTTCCCTCATCATCTGGATGTTGTACTGGTCGTCGGAGACGATCATGTGGACCTCTCCGATCTTGGCGGCGGACACGACGGACATCATTATGTCCTCGGTGACCGGGGTGCAGCAGACGGTGAAACTGCGGTCGATCTCGCACCTGTATCCCATGGAACGGGCGACGGATACGATCTCCTTCCCGGCAGACGTAAGGACCGATCCGGCGGGAGTGGTCTTGAGAACCGGTTCCCCGGCGGCATCCTCGATGACAGAGATGTACTTATGAAGGACCGGGACGGAAATCCCCAGCCTCCTGGCGGCGGATGTCTGGCTGCCCGTCTCCTGGACGGCGATCAATGCCTCTATCTGACGCGTCGTTACGGTCTTGCCGTTGATGACCTGGAAGCTCTGAACCGATATGTCCACGGACGGATGAGTGTTACCCTAAAAGATAATACTATCGGGACGGCAGGTAATGATCCCGCCTGGCATCGAAGTTTACTTCTATCCGCTTGGCATTGCCAATCCATCGAGAGGGTACCATGGGTCTGACTGACAGGGATTCCAGCATTGCGGTCGTAGGGCTAGGCAGCCCCATCATGTGCGACGATGCCGTAGGCCTGAGGGTCTCCCAGAACATAGCCGATATGCATCTGGATGATGTGGAATGCTTCCAGGAGGCGGTCGGTGGCCTGGATATCCTGCCTGTGATCCATGGGTTCAGGTTCGCGATCATCGTCGATGCCATAATGACCGGCGAATACGGGCCGGGCACCGTGCTGATCTTCAGCGAGAAGGACTTCGACGAGAAGATCAACGAGGCCTCATCCCATGACGTCAACCTCCCTACGGCCATAAGGATCGGCCGTCAGATGGATCCCGACATAATGCCGGAACAGATCATGTACATCGCCATCGAAGTGCAGGACATCAAGACGATGTCCGAGACCATGACCCCCGAATTGGAAGGATCCGTTGAAAGTGCCAGCAAAGCCGTTCTGCACCTTATATCGGAGTTCAGAAAGCGAGATTCGAGGAATCGAATTTCTTGATGGTGCGGTTGTTCTTGCCCAGCACCACGGTGTTCAGGCGGTCCGAGACCAGAATGTCCTCGGCGACCCGCATGACGTCCTCTTCGGTTACCGACTCTATCTTCTTGAGACGGTCCTCGAGGGACTCGGTGCTTCCGTTGAGCATATGGTTGACTCCTAGCCTGTAAAGACGGTTGTCCGTGGATTCCATCGCTCTGATGTTCGCACCCTTGATCAGTCTCTTGGCCCTGTCCAACTCGCCCTTCTCGAGTCCGTCCTTCAGCAATCCTCCGATGACCTTGGACGTCGTCTCCATCGCCTCTGCCACATTCTCCTTGGTACAGGACATGAATGCAGTCAGCGAGCTCGCGTCGCTGTTCTGCGACACGCTGGTGAAAATCGAATAGACCAGGGCCTTCTTCTCCCTGACATCCTGGAACAGCCTGGAGCTGGTACCGGAACCGAGTATCGCGGAGAGCATTGACACTGCCATCCTGTCCGGGTGGGATGCGCCGTACGACTGGAATCCCATGGCGACCTGGTAGTGGTCCGAATCGTTGGCCACGAACTCGTACTTGCCTTTAGGCACCGGGGGCGCCGTCCTGACGTTCCTCTTGCCACCTGACATCCCGTCGAGGGTGTCCTCGGCCCAGGCAACGGTCTCCTCGTCGTCGATCGCTCCGACAGCGTAGACGGAGAGGTTGGGGATGCGGTACTTCTCCTCGTAGTATTTCCTAAGGTCCTCGGACGTCATGTTGGCCACGAGCTTCTCGTCGCCTCCCTCGTCCTGGCACAGTTCATGGCCTCTCCAAAGTACCATGCTGAACAGATCGTGGATGTACCTCTCGGGCTCGCTCTTGATCATGCTGAGCTCCTGAAGGACGATCTTCTTCTCGAGCTCGGTCGCATTCTCGTTTATCAGAGGGTTCGCGACGATGTCCCCGACGATCCTCCTGGCGACGTCTGCGGTCTCGTTGATTGTTATTCCGTAGAAAGCGGTCATCTCCCTTCCGGTGAAGGCGTTGAGCTCTCCTCCGGCACCCTCTATCTCCTTTGCCATCTGATAGGAGTCCATGGTCTTGGTCTCCCTGAAGACGGTATGCTCTAGAAGGTGCGACAGCCCGAATATGTCGGAGGTCTCGTCCCTGGAACCGGTGGCCACACCGATCATGTATGCCACACTCTTGCTGTCAGGGATGTGCTCGACCACCACCGGGATGCCAGCTGATGTCTTGGAGACATCTATAGAATGCCCGCTCATGTCGATGCCATAATAGTACTTCTTAAAAAGGATGACGGTGTTTAATCCAATATGGATGTCGAGACCATCAGATATGATGACATAAGCCTGAACGATCCCGTCGCAGTGATCGGTTTTCCTACGATAGGCCTTACCAGTTCCATTATGGCCAACATGTACGTCAAGAGCCTCGACATGATCCCCATAGCCGGGATGGCCTCGCCCAACATGCCTCCCTACTGCCTGATCGCGGACGGCATTGTAATGCCCCCGGTGAGATTCTACGCGTACAAGAACAAGAGGAAGGACGGCCACGACGTCATCCTGTGCATGACCGAGTATTCCCCGAAACCGGAGGACTGCTACGGCCTGGCAAACAAGGTGCTGTTCTATCTCTGGCAGAAGGGCTGCAGGACCATCGTCTGCATGGAGGGCTCCCCCAAATTCGAGAACGCCAAGGTCCTTGCCGTGGCGGCAGGCCCGAACGCGGACAAGCTCATCAAGAGGAGCGGACTGGAGGTCATGAACGAAGGGATGATCAGGGGATTCTCAGGAGTCCTCCTCTACGAGGCGCCCAACAAGGGGATGGACATCATCACGGTGATGGTCCCGGCGACTGCCGGAGTGCCCGACCCCGGTTCGTCCGTATCGTTCATCGAGCCCATATCCAAGCTCATCCCCGGATTCAAGACGAAGCCCACGGAACTTCTGAAAGAGGACCAGATCATTCAGTCCCAGATCGAATCCGCACAGCACAACTTCGGCGATACGTCCCAGTACATAGGCTGAGCGATACCCTTAGATAGTTAGAGGGCTTGGCGATACCTATGGAACTAGTCCCCAGCAAATTCTTCGTCACCCATAGCAGTGCGGTGAGCCAAACGTCGGATCTCAACGCCTTCGACAAGGCGCTCATCAACGCCGGCATAGGGGAACAGAACCTAGTATCCGTATCCTCCGTGATCCCGATCGGAGCGGAGAGGATAGAACCCCGCGAGATGCCCATGGGTGCGGTCACACACTGCGTGCTGGCACAGATGAGGGGATGTGAGGGAGAGACCATAGCCGCAGGAATAGCCTACGCCTATCGCAAGGACGGGAAGGGGGGCTATGTGGCCGAGGGTCACATCCACGGCTCCGCCGAATCACTGAGGGAGATCCTCGCCTGCAAGATGAGGGAGATGTCCGAGATCCGCAACGTCGAGTTCGGGGATATCATCTACGCTACCGAGGACCTGAAGATCCCCATGGACAACTACGGATGCTGCGTGGCAGCGCTGGTGTTCACGGAATACAGGTGAGCCATGTACGGATTATCCATCTGCAGCATGTGCGGAAGGGCCCGTGTCATCGATAGGTCATCGAAGAGCTCCACCTGCCCCTACTGCGGCAACTCGGAAAGAACCGACAGGATGGTCTTCTTCTACGAATGCCGGGATCAGGAGACCGCCAGGAAGGCACTGGCTGAGGCGGCCGGATTCGAAGCCCCGAACGAGAAGGCGAAAAAGAAGAAGATCGAGAAGGCCGACCCCTACTCCACGATGATCTACAAGTACGAGAACACCAGCGACCTGGATGAGAAGATGAAGATCATCGCCAAAGGACTTACCAAGATCAAAGGCACGTTCACGATCGACGATGTGAGCGAGATCGTCGGAGAGAAGAACGCGGAGAAGTACATCTCCGCGATGCTGGACCGCTGTTACATCGCAGAAGTCAGGGTTGGACAGTACAAGTCATCTTGACTTGGGGATATCGTCGCGCTTCTCACCGTTCATCTTGAGGACCTCCCTGACGATGGCAGGAAGGTTCACCAGCAGACACTTGTGGAAATAGAACGCACCGAGTGCCACCATGGCCAGCAGCAGGACGTAGAACATTATTCCGGAGCTTGTCCACAGAGCGGCGAAGAGCATGTTGAATGCCACCAGCGGGATGGCCGCCTGCATGACGTACTGCATGGGGATGTGCCTTGCTATGCCCTCTCCCACATTCGTCCCGCATGAACCGAATATCAGGGTCAGCGATATCGACAGAAGGACGATGTATACGATGACCGGGGGCCAATCGACCGATCCAACGGCCTCCGCTGCGACGCATATGGAATAAGTGAATCCGGCTGCCAGTCCTGCGGCCATGCCCAGACCGAGACTGTAACCGTAGAATATGGAATCGGACTTGCCGCGGAACCTCTTCAGGTTCATCACGACGACCATGGCCATCAGCTCGATTATCCCGATCAGGGCCATGTAAAAGATAGCGAGCGGATCCTCCAGGAGATAGAACGTCCTGATGGCGAAGAATATGACCGCACCTTCTATGATGCCCACGACCAGCATACCGAAGAACGTGGTGTCCTTGAAGAAGGGGTTATCCACTCTCGGATAGGTGTAATTCTTCGTGACCAGATCCATCGCCAGGAACATCGGTGCGAATCCGACTAACATGGCGATTCCCAATATCCAATCCATGAGGGTCTATCGCCATGCCTTATAAATCGTTATTGCGGGCGGACGCGCATGCGACAGGAGCGTCGTCGGCGGACTCCATGAGCTTGTCGTAATAGTGGACGACCATGCATGACTTCTCGCATTTGCCGCAGGAGGTGCACCTGTTCGGGTCGACCCTCATCCCTCCCTTGATGGTGATGGCCTTGCGGGGACATCCCTTCTGGCATATGCCGCATTCGGTGCACATCTCAGCTCTGATGAGCGCCTTTACAGCCTTCTCGAAAACCCTCTTGGCGCTCTTCGCATCAGGGGCCGTGACGGAGACCTGGCCTCCCCCGAACAGCTTGGCCCTTCCCACGGGCATCTTCAGGAGAGCTATCTCGAATTCGGAGGAATACTTCACATCGCCCACCGTCCTCAAGGCATCCTCCACATACGAGAAGTCCCTGGTCCTCTGGACATTCACGACGGCCTCCATCGAATAGCCCCCGGCCGTGCAGGGAGAGGCCCCCTTCAGCATCCTTAAGCTGGGTCCGGCCGCCTTGGAAGGCTTCAGCGATATCTCCATCTCCTCGGACAGCTGGATCATCTTCGGAGGCAGCACCTTCCATCTCCAGAATCCCATGTCCACATATTCGGGCGGGAGCCCTCTGTCCTTGGCATACTCGTGAAGGTGGTCCTCCCATCTGGAATAGAGATCCGGATGGATACGGCCCGTGTTCCTCCACTCGCTGGATAGACAAGACGGGCAAAGATAGCATCCGATCCTCTCGAAGTCCCTGTCGTAGAGCGGATTGTACTCCAGACCGTAGGTCAGGATGTATCCCCACACCTCGGCGGCAGACCAAGCGCGGATCGGGTTGAGGTTTATCTGATTGGGAACGAAGGGGTTCTTGGTGACGAAACCAATCGTCGACCTGGCGTACGATTCTAGCCAACGGTTGCCTTCGACCGTGATGGTGCCTTCTGGGAAGTCGTTGGAGATCATGTCGGTGGTGGGCCCGAGTTTGCAGACCTTGCAGCACCACCTGAAGTCCTTGGCTGGGGGACCGAACGCATCCACGTTCTCCCAGAAACCGTCCTTCCCCTCTGCGATATGGAGTCTGTTCCCGTGTTCCAGAGCGAAGGATTTGACATAGTTCACGGTCTCCGGGAATTCGAGGCCGGTATCGATGTACATCAGGTCGGGCGATTCCACCGCCTGAGAGGCCAGCCCATAGGCCACCAACGAATCCTTCCCTCCGGAGAACGAGACTGTGACTGGCAGTCCCTTCTGATTCTTCTCTTCGAGGAACCTCTTGATCTCCTTCACCGCACGCCTGCTTATCCTTCTGATGTGATCCTTGTTGACCTCCACGAAGTCCTGAAGATCGGCCTTCGGAGAATGCACGGACTCTTCCGGTGCGTTGAGATCGCGTATCTTCACCGCCTTCTCAGCGGATCTCAGCTCGGAACTGCCGACCGCGGCTATACCCGGACCGACCTTCTGTCCTTTCTTGAGGATGACGGTGTCCCCCGCCCCGAACTCTCCGATGACGTCTACGATATTGCTGCCTGGCACATACTTACCTTTGAGGTGCCCCGACATCCCTCCGAATATCACCACGTTCTTTGTGGCGACATCGGCGAACATGTCCGCTCCGGGCTGCCTTATCTCCAGGACGACCCTGTCGGACCTCATGTCGAATCTCAGTATCCCCAGGACCTTCCCTTCGGCTATGATCTCGTCGGTACGGTCCTCTCCGGGGACCTTGTTGAAGAACAACGCCTTGCCCTCCAAAGGGGCGGAGGTGCCGAAGGCATCCCTGAACAGCGACAGCACCATGCCGATGCTGTCCCCCATGCACGGACGGATGTCCCCGGGACTGTTAATCTCGAAAAGACGGCCTTCTGAACCGCATCTGGCACATGAGTCTCCGAGAATCAGGGTGCCGCAAGAGTCGCACCACCTGCAGGACTCCTTCCCGTGCGCAATGTTCTTCTGGGCCATATCGTCCGAACATCCTTTCATACGTTAATAGTCCTTGGTTCAAAGGAGTACGGAAATTACAGTTATGATTAAGTCCTTGCCGAACTTTTAGGATTCCATGGAGGATGCGGAGAGTCCCAATTTCTACAAGAGGGCGTCGGACTTCGGTCTAGTGCTCATCATCCAGATAATGGCGATTCTCCTGATCCTGTACTCCCTGTTCGGCCTTTACAGGACAATCACACACGGAGAGGAGTTCAGCGTCGCAGTGGCCCACCTGCTGCCGTTGATATGCAGCATACTGATCATTCTAGATTCCCATAGGAGCGTGTTCTTCGCCGTAGGTCTCTACGCGATATCCATCGGCGGATCCAGGGCCGTGACCTACTTCACATACATGATGCTGGCGGAGAGCTACGATTTCTACGTCTATCTGGTCATGACGCTCATGGGGGCGAACCTGTTCTACTCTGGTTACAGATACATCATCGGTCAATCGAGATCAATCTACTCGATCCTTCTGGGAACGCTGTTCTTCATCGTAGTTTTAGCGATCGAACTGGTCGTGGATTTGCAGTCCATGGAATCGTTGTTCGATTACCTGAACAATAACAAGACGCAGATCGTCCTCCTCGGACTGTATCTGATATATATGTGCCTGGTCTGGACGGACCAGATACGCAGCTCCATGATAATGGCGCATACCAACTCGATCCTTCAAGGGCTCAGACTGGCATCCGTGCGCGGCCTGGACTTCTCGGTCCACAAGCCCGTTATGGACGACATACAGAGATTCTACGCCAAGGATCCCTCTTTCAACGTCCCTGCCGATATCGACAGGGGGCCGGTCTTCGCGGAATACAACTTCCAGATATACGACAGAAGCCTGGCAGGATACGGCAGGCTGCAGAGATGGGACTACAAGGACGGTCCAGTGTATCTCACGATATCGGACCACGGCGAGGGATCGTACATCAACCCCTACGTATTCGAGATCAGGAAGATGGTCTTCGAGGATCCCATACTCACAATTACGTTCTCGGACCACGGCATGGCCTCGTTCAGGACCAGAGTTCCGGAGGACGACGACGGGCCCATACGCTGGCGCGACGAAAGGGAGGTGACTGAGGATGAAGATATCGAAGATCTCTAAGGTTATCGTACTGATCGCATCCATGGTCATCATGGCCGTGGCGATGATCTCCAGGCACCTATTCGAGGACGGGAATATGATACAATGGAGCCTGGTAGGGTCGACCATCATCCTCGTCGGCGCCGTCGCCGTCGCATACTGCTGCAGCAGGAGCCTGGTGAGCGTACTGATCGCCACCATGGTGACGTTCGGTATCTACCTGAGCGTGATGTCGCTCCCGTACTGGATGAGCCTCGACAGTCTGCTGTGGATACTGGCCTCCATGATGAACATCGTCGCGGCCATGATCCTGGTCATCGCATTAAACCTCAAGGCGGGATACAACTACAACGCCATCAGGATAAGGGTGATCAGTGCCACGATAGCAGGCATAATGATCATGCTCATCCTGGGTGACCTGACTAACAAGAACGCCCCGCCGGACCTTTCGATGATATTCGGACTTTTCCTACCAATCGCGCTCCTCTGCGGTTCCATAGCAGTGATATCCAGCGACAAGAGCCTGGGCGTCAGCACCACAGGGAACAGCATGGCGATGAACGTCCTGTCCGTTGAGGGATTCCTGCTTAGCATCAAGGATGCTTATCTTCTCCGGAATGACGCCGACTCCCTTTATCAGGCCATCAAGAAAGGGGAGGACGCATCGTTCATCATACAGGGATTCAAGAGGGTGTATCCGGAACTGAACCTCCATGAGGAGGACGGCAAGTTCGTCGCCAGGATCAAACTGGTGAGGGACGGCAGGACCTACGTCTATGCGGCGCTGCCGGTCATGGACGTAACGGATACCGGCGATTCGATCACCATGTACGGAGAGAAGGGAGAATCCATGAAACTGCTCGTCTTCGACACCATACAGCCGAATTACAACAATGCATGCATATTCGGCAGGGAGCTCAGCGCCCAATTCTTCAAGAACGTGGCGCATGACTTCAAGATGCGCAGGGCGCATTGATCCCGAAGCACCCTATGATACCCTTATCTATACGGACCATATGGCATGTCCATGGACGACGAGTACTACGAGAATCTCCAGCGTGTTAATCCCGGATACGGGAAGCCGAGGTTCAGCAGAACGGAGATCAGGGACATCCTGATTTCGGTCATAGTGATGGCCATCGCCTTCACCATCCTGTACCGCAACAACACCTCGATCCTAGCGTTCTTCGAGTACCATCTCGGGGAGTCGATGAAGTTCGTCGGATTGTTCGGCATGTGCGTGCTGCTCGTCATAGTCAGTTTCCTTTTCCACGAGTTCGGGCACAAGTTCGTCGCTCAGAAACACGGCCTATGGTCCGAGTTCAGGATGTGGCCTGCCGGTCTTTTTCTAACCCTGATTACGCCCTTCATCGGATTCCTCTTTGCGGCTCCCGGTGCGGTGATGATCGCAGGGAACATGGATGAGAAGACGAACGGTAAGGTCGGTATCGCGGGACCCATAGTCAACCTGGTCATGAGCGCCATCGGACTGGTCGGACTCTTCACAATAAACCACAGCGGATGGGTGATCTTCTTCCTCATGCTCGGTAACCTGAATGCCTTCCTGGCACTGTTCAATCTGTTGCCGATCCCGCCGTTGGACGGATCAAAGATCGTACGTTGGAATCCCATCGTCTGGGGCTGCGCCATAGCGATAGCCGCCGCAGAGCTGTTCATCATCATGTACTGTCTGCCGAGCCTCTACTGGGCCTGAAAAAAGCAAAAAAAGACAGGGCGAAAGCCCTGTGGTTTCATTCCAGCTTGCAGGGGTATCTCAGGTTCCTGAGGATGGTTCCTTCCCACTGCTCCGCCTTGCCGGGGTTGAGGATGTTGTCCGGATCGAAGGCCTTCTTGATTGCCCTTATGCTGGATAACTCGGTCGCCCTCTCCTTCTGATAGTTGGGTGCCTTGGATATTCCGACACCGTGCTCTCCGGTGACGGTTCCTCCCAGCTCGATGCAGACATCGAATATCTCGTTCACGGCTTTGATCCCTCTCTCCCACTCGTCCTTGTCGGTGGGGTCGATGACCATCTTGGTGTGAAGGTTACCGTCGGATGCGTGTCCGTAGGTCGCGACGGTGACGTTGTACTTGGCTGCGATCTCCTGGAATGCCTTGACCGCATCGGGGACCTTGGAGATGGGTACGCCCATGTCGTCCGCGAGCGATACTGAGGAGCAGTTGGGTTTAAGGGCTGCCAGCGAGACCATGACTGATTTCCTGGCATCGGTCCACTTGTTGATCAGTGCCTTGTCCTTGGTCGGGGTCACTGATACGGCTCCGAGGCTCTTGGCGACATCGGCCACTATGGCGATGTCCCTGTCGACGACCTCGTCGGTCTCTCCGTCACATTCGACGATTATGAGCGCTCCGCAATCCGGCAGCGGGTTTCCGCGTGCCTTGTTCACCGCGTTGATGCTGATGCTGTCCATCAGTTCGCATGATGCCGGGATCAGGGGCTTCGCGATGATGGCTGAGATGCACTTTCCAGCTGCCTGCACATCGTTGAAGCAGCACAGACAGTAAGCGGATTTCTTGGGCTTGGTGGTGATCTTGAATGTGATTTCCGTGATTACTCCCAAGGTTCCCTCTGAACCGCAGAGCAGACGCGCCAGCTGATATCCGGAAGCGTCCTTTATGGTCCTGGTTCCGCAGCGGACGATCTCACCGTCTGCCTTGACGAACGTCAGTCCCAGGACGAAATCCCTGGTGGCTCCGTATTTCACAGCGCGCATTCCCGATGCATTCGTAGCGACCATTCCTCCGACCTGGCAGGCCTCTGCCGAACCGGGGGAAGGCGGGAAGAAGAACCCGTATTTCTCGAGCTCCTCGTTCAATTGATTGTAAACGCATCCTGCCTGCACGTCGACCCAAAGGTCCTCGACGCTGACCCTAAGGACCTTGTTCATCCTCTGCATGGCGAGGACGATTCCGCCCTTGATAGGCACTGCGGATCCGCAGAGACCGGTACCGGCCCCTCTGGGGGTCACCGGGATCTTGTACTTGGATGCGATCTTCATAATCTCGGATACCTGCTCCGTGGACCTGGGCTGGACCACGATATCAGGATCGTTGTGGAAAATCGACGCGTCGAAACCGTATGTGTAGAGGACCGAAGGCTCCACGGAGTATCCGTTCTTTCCGACCACGCTCTCAATCTCATCGATTATCTTCTGTTCCATGCGAACACCGTACGCGCGATTACGATAATAGAGATTTAAAGATGGTGCCATCCCGTCCGGTCTTCAAGCGGAATCCAGGTAGTATTTGGCCAGTGTCAAGGCCAGTACATCGATGATATCGCCGTCTCCGACGGGCTCTCTGAGCCCGCTCCTCATCAGACGGAGCATGACCTCCCTGCCGATATCTTCTGCGAGAAGTCCCCAGTGCACCTCGTTGTATACATGGAGCACAGCGGAAACGGCTGCCAAGGCCACGGGGTCCGAATCCTTCTCGGCCATGCACCTCATGAAATGTGCCAGATCAGTGCAGTCGCTGATCTCTGCCAGCCTGCTGCGGTCGTATCCGTAGGATGCGAGCATGGATGCCGCACTCCTGCGACTGCCTATATCGGTGCCGTTGGCTGCCGCCGACCGCTTCACCCCTCTTATCGTGGAAACCCCGATGAGTTCCCCGAGTTTGCAATGCTTCCCTGCGCCGCGGAGATAGAGGCTGGCCCCCTTGTCGCAAACGGTCACGACGTTCTGCCTGACCGAACCTGAAGCTGTCATCGAATCGTAAGCGAGTCCAAGGTCCTGGATGGCCGCGGTGATGCCTTCCGTGATTGTGACCCCGGCACGGGCCAGAGTGGAATCGGGCATATCCGAATCCATTATCATGACGACCAGAACCTCTCCTTGCCCTTCCTGCGGGGAGAAACCGATGCGGTGGATGCCCGAACCCAGATCAGCGAACACCAATGCGGTGACCGAAGTGATATCGAATGATTCTTTGACGACCGCGATCTTGGATGGACTGCCGTCGATATGGATGTTCAGAACCCCATCGTTATAGCTATCTGGGTCATTGGATATCGATAATTCCTGAACCGACCTTAGGATCCCGAATCCGATGGTCGTGAGAACATCACGCTGAGTGCCTTCGAACTTGACTGAGACCCTGTCTGGAGTGCTCACGATGATGTCACTGTCCATCCTCGGCCCTCCTTTTTCTAACGGTCTGTATGAGTTTCAAGGCACAAGCATAGGATAGCAGATCGATGACCGTATCGTTGCTGTCAAGTCTGAGACGCTCCACCGGATCGATGACCTCGTCCAGGGCCAGGTCCTCCACGAAAGCCTTGGCGGCCCTCACACCTTCCTCCTCCGTTATCAATCCGTTGCGCACATCGTCCGCGACGTTGAGGACTGCGGAAACCACCGCCGTGGAGTAGGAGTCCTTGCGTATTACCTCCAGAGCGGACAGGAGCTCATCCATGGTCGCACCGAAACGGATCTCGTCCCTGATCGCATTCATGTTGTAACGGCTCATGAGCACCAGCGGGTCCCACTGGTCCTTCGGGGTCATTCCAGACTGCCTGTCGAATGTCTCCCTCAGGCCTTCTTTGGCGCATTCGGCTATCGCCCTTGCCAGTCCGGAATCGCGGGCTATCGTGTCTATCTTGTTATCGGAATTCCTGTTCGATATGATGGCGACCTGATCCGTCCCAGAACCCGTCGCTATACCCACTGAATAAAGGCTCCTGGCCTGGAGCTCCTGGATGACGCAGCTCTTGGATTCGGTCACCATGAGCATCGCCTGGAACATCGCCGAATCCGACAGATCGGCATCGATAGACATTATCGAGATAATGGTCCCTGGATCCTCTCTGTATCTTGCGGCGGATTCGTCGTATGTTGTGGGATCCCCGGAACGGCCTCCGTTGTGCCTTATGCCTCCGGTTATCGCAATGGATACCTTCACACCGTCCGACGATACCTTGTTGATGACTGCGGCGTTGTCCATGTTCGCCGCCGTGCCCAAATGCACCGTCCTCTCCGGATCCAGACCTAGTCTTCCGGCATAGACGTTGTTCATCTCGTCGTAGCTCTTGAGGCCGGCCCTCATGCAGTCGTACTCGACTTTGCCTCCCATCGAGGTCACATTGATGACCGCTTGGGGGGAATCCATGAAGCCACCGTTGGTGAATCCGGATGACAGGGTCCTGAATCTTTCGTTAGGCATCAGGACCACCAGGGCCCTCCCCTGCCTGAAAACGGTAATCCCGGAGCACATCCTCCCGTATTCTCTGCGCTCGCTCGTATCCTCGGCGTTGACGATGTCTTCCCATCTGAGCATTGGAATCCATGATTCGAATCGCATCGCGGATATATAGGTCGAACATGGGAACCACCCTGACTCTCTTATATCTGAAAGGACTGACACGGGACATGAAGACAACGATCGTACTTCTCGGACCTCCGGGAGCCGGAAAAGGAACCCAGGGGGAGAAACTCAGCGATGAATTCGGATATGTCAGGCTCTCCACCGGAGACATGCTCCGTGAGGCAGTCAGGAACGGAACCGAACTCGGTAAGAAAGCTAAGGAGTACATGGACTCCGGCGCTCTCGTCCCCAACGACCTCATCATCAACCTGATGAAAGAGAAGATCTCGCAGATCAAGGGCGGTGTCCTCCTCGACGGATTCCCCAGGACCGTAGAGCAGGCGGATGCCCTCGCAGAGCAGATGGATGTCGATCTGGCACTTAACTTCGATGTGGCAGACGAGGAGCTTGTTCAGAGACTCACACAGAGGCGCTCCTGCCCCAACTGCAACGCGGTCTACCACCTCGTCACCAAAAAGCCCGCCAAGGACGGAGTCTGCGACAAGTGCGGACACGAACTCTACCAGAGGGACGATGACAAGGAGGCCACGGTCAGGAACAGGCTCGAGGTCTACCGCAAGAACACCATGCCCCTCATCGACTACTACAAGAAGAAGGGCACCCTCGTGACCATCGAAGGTACCGGCGACATCGACGAGATCTTCGCACAGGTCAAGAAGGCAATCCAGTAAACCGAGAGGGGCCGACCCCCTCTCCTTTCACCCAGGTTCTATAAAAGTTAAATTTTATGAACAGTTATCATTAACTTGACTATTTTTCAGGGAAGCTATTAGGATGATAGGTCCGATGTATTCCCGTGATCACTCGCTACCATCTCTCGAACAAGAACATCGTCGGTCTCCTTCTTCTCATAAACGAAGGGGGCGAATTCAGCTCCCTCAAGATGAACTCGATAAACACCAACTACCAAACGATCAAGAACATCGCGATGTCGCTGTAGAGGGGCGGACTCATGGCATGCGAGATCAATCCCGAACGCAAAGGCAAGGTCGTATGGACGCTCACCGACAAAGGAAAAATCGTGGCCGACAACCTCTATCAGGCCGAAAAGACCCTCAAGGAGTGTTTGGATACTGAAAAATATTATAAACGGTGAGAGAATCGGGAGTCTTGATAGCCTCGTAGTGTAGTGGTCAATCATTGGAGACTCTGGATCTCCGGACCCAAGTTCGAATCTTGGCGAGGCTACTCTTCTTCCTCATTCAGCTTCTCTGACAAGTTATAATATGTGCGCGCGCATGTCAGACTATGATAAGCAGAGACGAGGTTCTCGGCAATCTCGAGAAGATCAATCTCAAGGAGGCCAAGATCGGAGTTGTGGGGTCCCATTCGGGACTCGATACATGCGACGGTGCCAAATCCGAAGGTTTCAAAACGGTCGCCATCTGTCAGGAAGGAAGGGATTCCCCCTTCACAAGGTACTACAAGACCATCTATGACAGCAACGGCAATCTCCGCAGGGGAACCGTGGACGAGACCGTCGTACTGGACAAGTACAGCAGCATCCTCCAGCCCGAGGTCCAGAACGACCTTCTGAAGAACAACGTGCTCTTCGTCCCCAACAGGTCGTTCGTTTCCTACTGCGGAATCGATGCGGTCGAGGACGACTTCAAGCTCCCCATGGTCGGAAGCAGGAACCTGCTCAGATCCGAGGAGAGAGGAGACCCCAAGGACTACTACTGGATCCTCAACGAGGCAGGACTTCCCTTCCCCAAGAAGGTCGAGAAGCCCGAGGACATAGACGGCCTCACCATCATCAAGGTCCACCACAAGGTCAAGAAGCTCGAGAGGGGATTCTTCACCGCCAAGGATTACGATCAGTTCGTACAGAAATCGGAAGAGCTGATCAAGCAGGGTGTAATAGAGCCAGACTTCTTGAAGGATGCAAGGATGGAGCAGTACATCATAGGTCCTGTCTTCAACCTCGACTTCTTCTACTCGCCTCTGGAGGAAAAGGGCGAGAGGCTGGAGCTCCTGGGAATCGACTGGAGGTTCGAGTCCTCCCTGGACGGTTACTGCAGGCTCCCCGGAAAGCAGCAGGTGGAGCTCGAGGAGGACGGAATCATCCCCGAATACACCGTCTGCGGACATAACTCGGCCACCCTCAGGGAATCGCTTCTCCCGAAGGCCTACGAGCTCGCGGAGAAGTACGTTGCGGCTACCAAGAAGTTCTACAGCCCCGGTATCATCGGACCGTTCTGCCTGCAGACCTGCGTCGACAAGGACCTCCACTTCCACATCTACGATGTCGCACCGCGTATCGGTGGAGGAACCAACGTCCACATGTCCGTCGGACACCCCTACGGAAACTCGCTCTGGAGACAGGAGATGTCCTCAGGCAAAAGGCTCGCGATGGAGATCAGAAGAGCGATCGATGAAGAACGCGTCGAGGAGATCGTCACATGAAGACCAAGGCAATCCTGGCGATCGCCCTGATGTTCGCGATGGCCCTCGTCGCCTTCGTGCCCATGGAATCCGACGATGCCACGGTATCGTCGATCATAATCCAGAACGGCAGCGAGATCACCGTCGATAAGGGGAAGACCATCAATCTTGTCCTCGAGTACACTGCGGACAGGAACGACTCGTGCACCATCAAGGTGATCGAGACCTACAACAAATCCACCGTCTGGACCGATAACTACACCTTCCTGGTAGGGGACCACTCGCTCGAGATACCTCTGGATACCAGCAAGCTCTCCGGCAGCTCTCCCGTCCAGATGAAGATAACCTTCTCCGACGGAGTCTACAAGGACCTCAGCTTCACGATCAAGTACGCCACTTCGATCTGGGACAACTGGACGACATACCTTGCCATCGCTGTCGTGATCATCCTCATCGTGGCATTCATCGTGTACAAGTCGCGTTCCGCCCCCAAGGTGAAGAACCAGCTCACCTTCGAGGAGATCGAGGCTCAGAAGCAGGCCGAGAAGAAGACGGCGACCAAGAAATCTGCCCCAGTGAAATCGGAGAGGCAGAGATACCTGGATTCCAAAAAGAAATGATTTAAGGGCGGGAAACCGCCCTCTATTTTTCAAAGTTTGAGTTTCGGATCCCTGAGATCCATGAGCGCGACCTCGCGCCTGTCCATGAAGAATCCCAGTTTCTTATGCAGAAGGATCGAAGGAACGTTGTCCTCCTGTATCATGCTGTGGGCCACGGTGCATCCCATTTCGCGTCCCTTCCTGACGCATTCCCTGAGGAGCATGAAACCTATCTCGTTGCGCCTGAAGTACGGATGTACGCCCATGTTCTCGATCCACAGGAGATTGTCCTCGTCGCAGATGTGATGGAGTATCTGCGCGAAGATGAATCCGACTATCTCATCATCCTCCAGAGCGACGAAGCTTACGCCGCTGTCCAGATACGCCTTGAAATGGTTCTTGCTGCTGGCGCCGAGGTTGTCCTTCCACTCCTGCGGAAGGTCCTCCCACTTGTTCTCTATGGTCTCCGCGAAGTACTCCTTGATGCAGGAGATCTCCAGATCGCGTACGCCCTGGATATCCTTGACCTTGAGCTGGCGGATCTCGGTCATCCTCACATCTCCTCGGGAGCGCCCATTCCAAGACAGTCCAGTACATTGGCCAGAACTATCTTGCAGCACTCCACCAGGGTGAGCCTGGCATCCCTGCAGTCGGAATTGAGGATCGACACGGCCGCGTAGTACTGGTTGAACGCGCTGGCGAGCTCATGACCGTATGCGGGGAGCATGTGCACGCGCATGTCGTTGCCGGCCATCTTGAGAACGTCCTCGTACCTGGCAAGGATCTTGACCAGATTGAGCTCGAGAGGCTCCTTGAACTTGGCCGGATCGGTATCGTGTTGGAACTCGCCGGCCTTCTTCAGCATCGAGCATGCTCTGGCATGGACGTACTGGAGGTACGGTCCCGAGTTGCCGTCGAAGTTAAGGGCGTCCTCCCACTTGAAAACGAACTGCTTCTCGGGCTGGACGCGGATGATGTTGAACCTGACCGCGGCGACACCGACGATCTTGGCGACCTCTCTCATCCTCTCCTCGCTCATCTCTGTGCGTCCCTTCTTGACCTCGTCCTCCGAAAGGTTGGTGCGCCTCTTCTTGATCTCCTCGTATGCGCGGCCGACGGCCTCGTCTATGAGATCGTCGAGATAGACGACGACCCCCTTCCTGGTGGACATCTTTCCCTCCGGGAGGGACACGAATGCGTAGAACAGAGGTTCCGGGAGCCTGTCCTTGCCCATGATCTCCAATGCGGAGCAGAGCTGCTTGGAACCGAGCTTCTGGTCCTCGCCCAGGACGTCGATCAGACGGTCGGCCCTGGTGAACTTGTCCAGATGGTATGCCAGGTCGCGGGTGGTGTACAGCGTTGTGCCGTCCGATCTCGTAAACGTGAATTTGGTATTCTTTCCCTGCACGCCGAAGTCCTTGAGGTCGACGTACCATGCGCCATCCTCGGTCTGGCCTGCGTATTTGGATTGCTTCAGCTTCTCGACGACATCCTTGGCGGAGCCGTCCGCGATGTACTGGGATTCCCAGGTGTACCTGTCCAGGACGACATTGATCTGCCCCAGAGTCTCCTTGAGTCCGTCCAGCATGATCTCCGCCGTGTGGCGGACGGTGTCGATGATCTCCTGGTCTCCCTGCTCGAATCTCCTCATCATGTCCGAGATCTCCGCCTGTACGGCAGGATCGGATTCCATCTTCTTGTTGGCCACACGGTACTTGGCGACCAGCTTGTGATCTGTCTTGTCCCTCTCCTTCTCGTTCTGGCCGATCTCCTTCATATGCTCTTCGGAGTTCTTTGCGGCCTCTTCGTCGGAGACGTTGTTGACTCCCCATGTGAGGACGACTACCTGCTTTCCCACGTCGTTGACGTAGTACTCGGTGACGACCTTGTGGCCACACTTCTTGAGGCATCTGGCCAGAGTGTCCCCGATTATGGGGTTGCGGGCCCTGCCCACGTGGATGGGCCCGGTGGGATTCGTGGAGGTGTGCTCCACGTTGACGGTCAATCCGGAATTGGGCATCGCCCCGTAGCATGACTGGCATCTGATGACCTCGTCCAGAGTGGACTTGATCAGTACCGATGGATCGATGTTGAAATTGAGGAACCCGTTGACCGATGATACTTTCGAGATCATGCCTGCGGGCTGTATCTTCGAGGCCAATTCGTCGGAGATGGCCTGAGGGGCCTTCCTCAACGCTTTCGCCATAGGGAAGCAGGGAACGGCCATGTCGACGCCCTCCATTGTGGATGCCTCGACCACGAAGTCGATTCCTTCTTGTCCCATATCCTTCAATGCTGCTGAGACCTTCTCGCGGATCTCGTTCTGGAAATCATCCATGATTGTCATTGCGATCACATCTTGTACCTTAAGAGGGCGGCAACCCCTCCGAATGCTTTCAGAAGCATGTCCCCCTCCTCGGAATCGGGTGAGATGAGCTGGACACGCGTGTTGTAGAGTTCTGCTCTGTTGAAGAAGTCGTCGATGAAATCCTCGTCCGCGACGACCTGTGCGTTCGCACCGCACTCGGGACATTGGAATTTGGCGTCTGAATCGGGGACCGTCATCTCGTGCACGTGGCCTGACTGGCACTGTACCTTTATGCGCCTCTTCTTGATGGCCTCGGAAAGCAGGACGATATCAACGGCACCGTTGTCGAGAGCGGTCCTGACATCGTTCTCTCCGTATGCGGAGAGGCCTCCGTCGGCTTTCCTGATCTCGGTGAACAGCCTCTGCATGAAGACCTTCTCCCTGGAGAGCTGCAGTCCGGTCAAGATGTTCTGGGAGTTCTGGACCAGTTCCCTGAGTCCTGCCTCGTCGGTGTATCCGGTATCGACCAGAGGGGTGATGACCTTCTTCCTGAGCTCGTGGTGGAGGTACTCCTCCTTGACGAAGAACTCCTTGGTGTATCCGGGGCCTCCAACCAGTATTCCCAGGAGTTCGGGCCTGTTGAGGAAGAACTCCGTACAGTTGTCGGCGACCTTGGTGAAGAATTCGTGAGCGGCGATCTCGATCAGCCTCTCGAAACGGACGGACGACTGACCTCCCTGATGATGCTTGCTGGGGACTAATGAGTCGAAGTGCTTCAGCACCTGTATCCTGCTTCCGGAGAGGATTCCCAGGGTAGCCTCCGACCTGTCGATGGTGATGAGCCCGTAGCATTTCTTGTCCAGCATCATCGATTCCAGGGGCTCCGTGAAGAAGTCGGAGTCGCACCTGTAGAGGAATGCTGTGATGGGCTCGGGCGGGTGGATTACGTACTGGACCATCTTGGTCTGATCTCCTGCGCGGGGGACCTCTCCGCAGAAGATCACGATACCGTTCGGCGGTGCCTGTTTGAACGTCTTGAGTCGAGATGCGATGGAATCGATTGCGCTGGTGACGTTCTTCATCGTGGTCTTCGACTTGATGTTGGACGCCTGCGACTGCTCGTTCCTCAGATATGCCATTACATCGGAGATGGGCTTGTTCTCGGGAACGTAACATGAGATGAGTTCCGTTCCTCTGCCCCTGTAGTGCATGATCTCCTGCATATCCTTCTTGAAATCGTACCTTGCTCTGTCCTCAGAGTTCTCTAGATTGGTATCTGCCATATGGTCCACCTGAAAGCACCATTCCTGACCTTATTATAAATATTGCGGGCGCGCAGGCGCATGTGGACCGCGTTATTAGACTATTTGACGGCACTCTCGTATCCCTTCCGGAACGCTCCAGGGCCGTCCGCCACATTCATATCGGACCTTTTCGTTACTCATCTGGTAACATGGAAAAGGTAGTCGTGTCCATCGGCGGTTCCATCCTCGTACCCGGGGAGAACGATGCGGAATTCATCAGCAAGCTGGCAAAGATGCTGAAAGAGGTGTCCAAGGAGATCCAGCTGGCAGTGGTCTGCGGCGGCGGAAAGACCGCAAGGTACTATGCGGGCATCGCCAAGGAGCTCGGAGGGGACACCTACGCCCAAGATATTCTGGGCATCGAGGCAACGAGGATGAACGCGCAATTGCTCGCTCTGGCACTTGGTGACATGCCCGACACGGTTACCGCTGATGTGGAAGAGACCGCAAGGAACTGCGGACCGGAAAAGATCTCCGTCATGGGAGGTACGGTGCCCGGACACACGACAGATGCTGTATCCTCGATGGTCGCCGCCAGCATGAAAGCGGACAGGATCGTGAACGGTACTGCGGTCGATGCCGTCTACTCCGACGATCCTCGTAAGAATCCTGATGCGAAGAAGATCTCTTGTATGACCATCGACGAGCTCGGCGACATCGTTTACAAAGAGCATGGAGCATCGAAATCGAGCGTGTTCGATCCCCTCGGAGTTAAACTGGCCAAAGAGAACAGGATCGATATCCTCATCATCGACGGCAGGAACCTGGAGGAGCTGAAGAACGCGATCCTCGGAAGGCCTATCAACGGTACCTTCGTCAATTCCCACTGATCGGTTCCAGATCGCTGGAAGATATCTGCTCCAATCCGGACGATTCTATCAATCCCGAGATGTGCCTCTCCTCGGATTTCTTCATCGACTTCCTGTGAAGATACACGAGCTTCGTACCCGTGGCCTCGCTGGCGGCCTTGATCATCCTGACGATGTCCTCATCGTCACGGTTCTCTATCTGATAGTTCGGGAGCATGTGCCCGAAGTTCACCTTGTACTTCAGTGCGACCTCGGTAAACCTCGGGGCGTAATGGCCGCCTCCGACCCCGATGGCGACCGGGTAATCGTATTGCGGATCGAGATCCTCTATCACATGTGCCAGTATCTCTGCCGCATGCTTGTTCTCCCAATGGGTCTGCTCGCTTCCGACCTCGATGTACATGGTCGGTACATCAACCCACGGCCCGTGGTGTGTGACCTCGAAACAGGTCTGCGTCTCGGGCATGTCGTTGGTGGCAACTATCCTTCTGAGGGCGTCCGTCATCAATGCCGGCGCCGGTCTGACCAGGGTCTCCGCCCTTCCGCCGAATTCGTTCTCGTGATAGTTCCCGATGGGATGCGCGGTGAGCGCAGGCCTTCCGCTCTTGGCGGAATGCTTGGACATCACTATCATCTCGTCGATCTTGACCCCGAATTTGCGTACCTCCTCGTCCAGACACTCGTGGCGGATGTGCATATCGGGTATGGTCACCATGACCGTATCCCCGTAGCCGAGGTATCTGTTGACCCCATCGTCCCCCATGTCCTCCCAGCCGTGGAAGGATAGCAATGATTCCCTCATATTGACCGACGGAAGATCCGGTTCGCTGCAAACCAACAATCTGGACAAAGTATCGCCTACGGACGTAGGTATCATTCACTAGACCTTAAACCCTATTTTCATGGTGCCTTCGTTATATCCTATCCGGAATGATATCCTTCCATGCATACAGTCACCGTCCACGACAAGATACTCTCGCACCTCTACAGATTCAGATACGTGAGGTACGATGTGAAGCACAACGCCCCATACGAGCTCACCCAGATAGGCATAGGGTCCGCGCTGGGTGTCAGCCGTCCCCGCATCAGCATAATGCTGAAGAAAATGGAGGAATCGGGAGAGGTGCTCTCACATCAGGCGAACGTGAACGTTTCCGGCAGGAACCCGCACAGGCTCATCTACACCTTAAGCGAGCACGGGAAGAACGAGTACCAATCCAGAGTGGAGGAGCTCCGCTCGGCCGGGATACAGTTGGACAACCTAAAGCTGAACGCCAGCGATTACAATCTGAATAGCATCGAGGACGTGGATGTGAAACAGAGGGAGACCCTGGGATTCCTCTGCGTCAAACGCAAGAGGATGAAAAGGGCCGACGTCGAATGCAAGAGCGCTCTCATCCATACCAACAACGCCGGCGACGTCTTCATCAAGGATGACAGCAAACAGAAGATCCTGAGCAGCTGCTCAGCGGATGATCTCCGCAGATGGCACAGCGCTGCCGCCGACTGGTACATCGACCATGATAACGACAGGAACGAGCTTCTCTACCATCTGACGAACGCGGGAAGGGATCGCGAAGCAATCAGGATCGTGAAGTCTGGCACATAGGATATCCTCGACTGTTCCGATGAGGAGACATTGGATATCATCTACAACCTGTCGCTCCGTAACGATGACCGCGACCTATCGGTGATCGCTGCCCGTTTGGCCTTGGATAACGGCCAGATGGAAAGGGCGATCGATGCGTATCGGAAACTGGAATGCCTGGACCGCGGTCACCCCATCATGACCGAGATCATGCTCAGAATGGGCAATAAGAACGATGCCCTGAAGAACGCCGTGAACGATCCTGACAAATCCGTGGATGCCGGGATCATATTCGGGATGTGCCTTTTCGAGAACGGACAGGTGTCCGAAGCGAAGGAGTGCCTGGAAAGAACTAGGCTCTCCATGCTGGACGACGGCTGCCTATACCGTATGGACGAGCTGCTTCGGTACGAGGCGATGGCCGAAAAGGAGATGAACCGTCCTGACAGGGCCTCGATGCTGATAGACGCCGCGCTGTCGCTCAACCGCAATGAACGCATCAGACTGGACCTTATCTCCCTTAAGGACAGCATCCTGAGTGTCTCAGAAGACGGTGTTCTTCTTGAGTGTGTCGATGTCTGAGATGTACAGGTCCCTGATGTCCTTGATGTTCCACTTCAGCATGGCCAGCCTTTCGAATCCGAATCCCCATGCCAGAACAGGCGTCTTGACCCCGAACGGCGCCAATACCTCGGGCCTGAACATTCCCGCTCCTCCGAGCTCCATCCACTTGCCGTTGAAGAAGACCTCGATCTCCAGAGAGGGCTCGGTGTACGGGAAGTATGCCGGACGGATCCTGATCTGATCGAAGCCCATCTTTGCATAGAACTCCTTGATCATCGAGATGAGCATGTCGAAATCGGCATTCTCATCGATCACTATTCCCTCGATCTGGGTGAACTCGGGAAGGTGCGTGGCGTCGATGGACTCGTTCCTGAATATCCTGGAGATTGAGAATGCCTTCTGGGGCGCATCCGGGTGCTCCGCGATGTACCTGATGCTGGTGACGGTGCTGTGGGTCCTGAGTAGCGCGGATTCCGCCATCTCCCTCGACCATTTTCCGCCCCAACCGGTGGATCCGGTGTCCCCTCCGTTCTCGTGGATGTTCTTGATCTTCTCCACGAACTCCTCATCGTCGATATGGATTGACCTGGGGTTCTCCAGATAGAATGTGTCCTGAAGGTCCCTGGCCGGGTGGTCCTGAGGCGTGAAGAGGACGTCCAGGTTCCAGAACGAAGGCTGGACGTACTCGGACGACATCTCCTTGAATCCCATGTCGGTGAACATCCTCCTGATCTCGGATCCGAGCCTCGACAGGGGGTGCTTCTTAGCGGGGATGACCGCCGGTGCGAATGTCTGGATATCATACTTCCTGAACTCCGCGTCTTTCCATTCACCCGACTGTATCAGGCGGTCGGTGACCTCCGTGACCTGCGGCTTCAGTTCGATTCCTGACGATGCGACCTCCTTTCCGAGGTCTGTGAGGGTGATGGTCCTGCTGGTGACCACTTTCTCTCCGATGACTCCTTTCCTTCCCTTGAGATCCTTGACGATGCCTTTGTCGGCCTCGCTCTCGGGGACCGGCCCTTCGGCCAGCTTTCCGAGGAACTGCTCATCGGGCATCTCCTGTGAAAGGGTCGCTCTTCCCTTGTCCGTAAGGACCAGGGTCTTGGATTCTCCCTCGGTGACGATGTCGGCCAGCTGCTTCCTCTTGAGCCATCCGACCGCGATCTTGTCCATGCCTCCCGTGAGGCTGTTCGCCAGATCGTCCAGGGGCATGCTGCCTCCGGCTGAATCGAGAGCTTTGATAGCGAGCCTCTCAGGCAGTCCGGCATCGACTACGGACCTGTCCTCCAGGGTGATGTACTTGACGACATCCTCCTTGATGGTGGCCATGCCCTTGGATTCGAGCCAAGATGCGGCTCCCATGATCTCCACTTCGAGCCCGAAACTTCCGTCGGATATCAGGTCCGCCGGTGTTGCGGATCCGCTCCTGCCGTTAAGTGCCAGTAACAGCCTCTTCTCATTGTGGCTAAGTCCTTCCAGAATCTCTTCGCTAACCATGGGATCACCATTCGAAACCGTCATAGGCCATATCCGCGATAACGTCCTTGGCCTTCTCTCTCTTGTCCTGGTGCTGCTCCAGGAACACATTGATCTTCTCTGTGAGACACATCTTGCATTCGCCGCAGAGGATCTCGCCGTTGCGGCACTTACGGGCGATCTCGTTCAGTTCGCCGTCGTCATGCTCGAACATGTAGAAATTGTACTTGAAAACAGCACAGACCTCGGGATTTCCTCCCTTCTCCCTCTGCTCCTCCACCGAGACGCATCCGCCGGTGAATGCCCTTCCGACCTTCTTCTTGACCTGCTTGGGCGTGTCTGTGGTGTATATGGTTGCGTTCTCATCAGACGAGGACATCTTGTCCCCTCCGGACAGACCGGGCATCATCTTGCAGTATATCGATGCGGGCTTGGGGAAGTTCAGTCCCGGGGCGACGTCCCTGGTCACCCTGAAGTGCGGATCCTGATCTATCCCGCAGGGAATGACCACGGGCACCATCCTGCCGGCCTCCGCTGACGGGAGGAACGCGGGTGCTGACTGCATCGCTGTTATGAATATCGAACCGATGTTCGTGGAATTGTCGAAACCGAACACCGCCTTGGCGGTGGAGAACGTGACCTTCTTGGAAACGCTGAGCGCCAATGGATACAGCTTCTCGACGCATTTGGTGTTGAGCAGGATCTTCGTCTTCTTGGGGTCGAATCCCAGGGCGATGAAGTCCAATGCGTTCTGGTACGCCATGCTGGTCGTGTCCTCGAGGGTCATGTCCTTGAAGAGGAACTTCTCATCGTTCGTCATCTGGAATATCATGTCCACTCCGAAGGTGTCCTGCATCCATTTGTTGAATATCCACGGCATGATATGACCCAGATGGGTGTTCCCGGATGGTCCCCTGCCGGTGTATATGACGAATTTGTTCCCCTTGTCGTACTCGTCCAAAAGCCAGCCGACATCCCTGTGGCTATAGAATATGCCGCGCCTGAGCATAGGGTGCAGATCGCCGTATCCAGCTATCCTCTCCAAAAGAGCGTCGTCTATAGGAGAAGTACCGAAACTTGCCATCAATTGGTCGTAATCGATATCCCCCTTGACCTCCCATGGAGTCACAGTGAATTCCTCTGGCATGAGTGGCCATTATCTCATCCCTATTAATAAATAGAGCCATTGATCGTATGAGTTACATCGGTACCGGTCTCCCTGTCGGAGTCGTCACTGCAGCATTCGGCTGACGCTATTCCTGTATCTGCTCATCAAGCAGGCCAAGAAGTACAGATGGTGAGGGTCGTTCCTAGGCTCGGAATTACCTTATATCAGTCCACAGATTCGAAGGAACATGTGGAAAATACTCGGCAAGGAAGCCATCTACATCGACATACCGAATACCTGGAAAGAGCGCATGCTCGAGATTGTTCCCGATGAGGGCAAGGGCGTCAGGTTCAAAGAGATCCTCAAGGCTTCCAAGGTAGAGTATCTTTTCAATTCCCAGTCCGAGGAGCACACATTCTTCATAAGGTTGGAGGACGACATCACGCCTGAGGAGATCCAGGACATGGCCGACACCGTTCTGGATGCCCTGAAGAACCTGGAGATCCCTGTGGTGGAGATCGAGGAAGTCAGGCAGAAGTATCAGGTCATCATCACCAACTATCACGAACCTGAGATCATAGGTCTCAACAAGACTCCCGGCATGTCATCCGGACAGGTATTCATGCCTATCATCAGTTCCCTCAATTCTCCCGGAAAACCGAACAGGGAGATCAACGGGTACGAGTTCTGAGATCGGTCAGGAAACAATCCGACGGGTCTCTCCTTGGAGTGCCTGGCACATCGTCGATCGAGATGACGTCTTCCTTCGTCTCGTACCTTGAGTACATCTCTGACGGCTGATAGCTCGGCCATCTGTGGAGGATATCGTTGACGACGGAGATCTCGTTGCTGGTGTAGTACATCACCGAGGTGAACACTATCATCACCACGATCATTCCGAGGGACATCCCGACATAATACAGATTGTCAGGTCCGGACGACAGCGCGACGATCAGGAACAATATTGCCGCGAAGACCGGCAGGAACATCCTCTTGAAAGTCCCGAGGAATCCCGAATAGAGCTTGAAGTCACGGTATTCCGTAGAGACCCTGACGTTCAGGGAACTGAATATCGTCCAGGGCATAACGAGCATCGACAGATACAGGACTATGGTGAACGTGTAGATCGGCACCCCTTTGGTCTCCAGAGAGATGTTGGGGTTGAGGAAAACGTAGATCCAAAGGAACATGCAGAACAGAAGTGCCAGCATCATGGAGTTGAACATGTCCCTCCATGGAAGCTTGTTCCTCGTGACGTCCTTGTCTATGGTGATATTGCGGGTATCGATGTCGACAGGGATGTTGAAGAAGAACACTATGATCCTGTCCTTTATCGACATCTTCTTCTTGATATTGACGTGCTTTACCGTTTCCATCACGCCGTAGAACATCCATCTTTGGATGATCTCGACCATCTGCGCAACGCCTTCGGTACATACGAGCAGATAAAGCAGGAACAGGACGCTGGAAGGGAACACGAAGTAGAGCACCACTGCCAATCCGATGATGAATATGGCCGTGATGTATCTCTTACTGATCACATAGAAGGCCAGACCGATGACGAAGAAAGGCGTGGCCATCACAGGCAGGCCGGTGTAGATGGTGAAACCGAAACGGTCCATCATGAGCCAGTATGCTGCTACGGAAGCCGCGAAAAGGATGACGAAGACTAAGATCGTGATCTTATCCAGCTTCCTAAGAAGACTGTACGATTCCGCCTCGTACCCGTTGGATATCTTCTTGCGCTTCGCCTTCATTTCCTCTCCATCCATGCTTCAACGGTGGCTGTGGACTTGTCCCCCCGGAACACTCCGATGATGATTCCCATGCTCCTGTGCTTCTCCGTAGGATAGGGGCCCATCGTGATGTCCGTCTGCTTGTCCTTGTGCTGGACGGCCGAGCCGTCCTCTCTCGCCACTACTATGTCGACCGGGTTGGTCGCCTGCACTTTCACATACAGCACATGGTTCGGCTTGACATCGAGAGGGATAGTCACCACGTTGCGATAGAAATTCTCCAACGTAGGATCGAATTGCCCGACCTCGATCTGCTCTGGGCCGTATACCTGTGTCCTCTTCTCGAACAGTGCCATATGAACAGTGGACTATCGATGAAGGTGGATAAAGATTCAACTGATAAAATCGGGAGTTTCCTGGAGCTCCTCGAGATCGGTGGAATAACGCCACATGCGCGGGTAATGGCCTTCGTCCATGAATACACGCTCCGTGTCCACCGCTTTGCCCTGCGATGTCGCCATTATCTTGGATGTCGACATGGCCATCCTGCCTATGGCGATGAGCTCCCCTCTGGCGGTCATCATGGCCACCAGGGCGTTCTTGCGGATGTCCTCGTCGAGCATGTGTATCCCGGAAACATTCAGATCGGCTCCGTGGCAAATCGCATCCACTGCGGTGGCCTTCACCACCACTTTGGGCAGCGGCTCCACCAACACCTCCATGGGAAGGATCATGCTCCTGAGCCATTCCTCGCGTCCGTTCTGCTGCCAGAGGATGTAAGCATCCCTGATGTCATGCAGAGTGGCCGCGCGATCCTCGGTCATCTTGCCGGACCTTGTACGCCTCAGCTCGACCATGTTCGCTCCGCATCCCAGGACGTCGCCGATATCCACGCAGAGTGTACGGGCGTATGTACCGGCATCGCAGGACATGCGGAACAGGACGTCGCGTCCCTTGATGTCCAGGACTTCCAGTTCCTTGATGGTCCTTATCCTGAGCTGGCGCTTTATCGAGGACCTGACCGGCGGAAGCTGATAGATCTTCCCTACGAACTCAGCAATTACCGCCCTGATCCTTTCCTCATCGCGGTCCGCATGGAGCCTCATCAGACAGATGTACTCCTTGTCCGAGGACAGGACGATGTCGGTAAGACGCGTGGCCTTCCCGAGGGTCACTGGCAGGACACCGCTGACGTACGGGTCCAATGTACCTCCGTGGCCGACCTTGTCCGAATGCAACGCATCTCTGACCCAGGCCGTTGCCTGATGGGATGTGGGTCCCGACGGTTTGTCGAGAATGATCACACCGCCTTTCAGAAGTTCGCCTACGGTACGGTCCGACGGCCTCTTCCCCCACTTGTCCGGGATGGCGTTGGGATCCTTGACGATCATGTCGATCATCTCACAGCATCGAGGATGGCCTTGACGACCTGATCCGGGTCGAGGTCATCGGTGTTTATCACAAGGTCGTAGACGCTCTTGTCGTCGATGTCGATGTCGTAGTACATCTTGTACCTCTTGGCCTCCGACTTCTGACGCTCCAGCGTCTTGGCGCACGCCTCTTCCACGGTCTCTCCCTCGCGCAGACCTATCCTCGACATGCGGACCTCGGGGCTCGCATCGATATAGATCTTGAACGCCGGAATGCCGTTGCGCGCGCACATGTATGCGGATAATCTGGATTCCAGGATGATATCCTCGTTCTCCCTCGCGATGTCGAGGATCCTCGAATCAATCATCTTGTCGATAGAAGGGTCCTTCTCGGCCAACTCGCCGAGCTCACCCAATGAAAGGTTTTTTTCTGCAGCAAGCTCGCGGAAGATCTTCCCGAAGACCACGGCCTCCAGGCCGAGTTCCTCCGAAAGCTTGCTGCAGGCGGTCGTCTTCCCGGATCCGGGAGGACCGCTTATGGTTATTCTCATTCGATCTCAGCTCTCTTTACTTCAGCATCGAGCCTTTCAAGTTCCTTCCTGAGAAGGATGAACCTGATCAATTTGTTCACTGCCTGCCCGACGGGCAAACTGACCATCATATAGAGTATCAGCCACAGGGGGAACGACAGGATGGGCGTCATGTTGAGATCCACGCTGCCGCACCAGGGGAGGTTCACCAACGGAGGGTTGTCCGGTGTGAAGTACACTCCGGCCTGTGTCGGATCCGTGCTCAGGAAATACCATGCCCATGCGATTATCGGGATGAAGATGACCATGGAGATCGGCATGACCTTCATCATGTCCGAGCTCTGTTTCATGGACCTCTCCATCATTATGGGCTGCATCTCCTGCAGCTTCTTCATCTTGAAGAGATTGTTCTCTATCCTGGCCTGACGCATCTCCTTGTTGAAATCGCTCTGAATCTGCTGATTCCTAGCCATCTCCAAGGGATCCTGTATCAAGGACCTGACTATCGTCGTGATCGTGATTGCAATGCTACAAACCAGTATGACCGAGAGCAGGGGGTACTGTCCGCCGAAGGTAATGTACCTGAAGACGTAGTCCAACGCCTGTCCGATCTGCATCCTGAACTGCAGCGTACCGAATGATACGATCATCAGCACGAGCATCGGAATGAGCATCTTGCTCATGTTCGGTGCCGGTGCGGCCGGCATTGTCTCAGGGCTGCCTGGGTTTGCCATTCAATCACTCTCCGCCGAAGAATCCTCTCATCATGGGGTTCATCTCCATCATCTGCTCGCGGCCCATGGCCTCGTAGAAGTGGATGATGATACCGACCGTCAGGAGCACTCCGGTTCCGCTCGCATTTCCTGTGGTTCCGACCATATCGGCGAATGCCGCAAGGGCACCGACGATCGCTCCGGACATCACGGTGATGGTGGGGATGTACCTCTCCAGCACACGCTTCAGCACACGGGGGTCACGGCGGAATCCGGGCATCTGCATACCGCTCTTCTGGATCTGCTTGGCGACAGACTCCGGACCGAGGTTAGTGGTCTCGACCCAGAACTTGGCGAACAGGATTGATCCCATCACCATTACGGTGAAGTACACCAACACGTGCGCCAGGTGCTGTATGGGGCCATGCAGTCCGTCCCCGTATGTGGCGGGGTCGAGTATGGGCATGAGCCAGCTTGTCAGTCCTGTGGGAGCGGAAAGGTACCATGCGATACCTCCTGCTGCAGTGGTCGATCCGGTCTCGAAGTATCCGATGGTGGCGTTTCCTCCGATCAGCGGGATTCCGCTGAGGAAACTGTTGCTGTACAGGAGCAGAGCAACCATGCTCACGATAGCGAGCAGTGCCGACATCAAGATGACGGGGATGTTGCTTGCGTACAGCAGTTTGATCGGATAGCGTCCGCGTGCTCCCCTGGCGTTACCATGGGACAGCGGAAGCTCGATACGTGTCGACTCCAGATAGGCCACGATGAAGAATATCACCAATGTACCTATCAGCGCGATCGCCGGGTTGGGGCTGCCTAGGAATATCGATTCGTATCCATAGGACGACATCTCCGCCGGTGACAGCGTGAATGCGTAGTACAGTGCCCTGGGTATGGTTCCTCCGGGCACCGATGTGGTACCCATTGAGACCATCTCCCAGTTGAACGTTCCTGTGAACAGCTGCTGTGCCACTCCTGCCGCGATGAATAGCGAGATACCGCTTCCGATACCCCACTTCGAAACCACCTCATCCATCATGAAGATGATATACGATCCCACGAAGAGCTGCAGCACCAGCAGCAGCCTTCCTCCTGCGAGACCGATTGCATTCGTGACCCCCTCGGAAGGGGAGAGGTATCCCGCGACCTGCGGGATAGCCTCGAATACGATCATGACGATGACCAGCAGCTTCAGCACAGACTGGTAGCATGCCTTGTCCTCACGTTTTGAGAGATCCAATTTGATGATCTTTGCACCGACGAACAGCTGCATTATGATTGAAGCTGTAACGATCGGTCCGATACCGAGTTGCAGTAGCGATCCGGAAGCTCCTGCCATGATAGTCCTGTACTGCGCGAACATGTCGAGCATAGTCTCTCTGTCGAGACCGTAGAGGTAAACGTTCGTCATGACGAAGTAGAGTACCAGTACGATGACCACCCACATCATCTTGGTCCTGAAGTGCACGTGGCCTTCAGGCCTCTTGACGGAGGGCAGCCTGTCCGACAGGGGCTTTATCTTGTAGAGCAGACTCTGTGTCTCTTCCATCTCTTTCTACCTTCCCGATATCCTCACTCGGCGATCGATCCGCCTGCGGCCTCGATCTTCTCGCGTGCCTTCTCGGAGACGGACTCGACGGTCACGTTGACCGCGATGTCGATGTTGCCGTTTCCGAGGAGCTTGTCGATACCTGCCTCTGTGAGGTCGAGCTTGTATGCGTCGCCCTCTTTGACAGCGAAGCCCATCGTGACGAATGTCTCGATCTTCTCGGACAGTTCGCCGACGTTGATCGTGCGGTTCGCCTCGACGGTGCACTGAGGCCTCTTGAATCCGTGGCGGCCGAAATAGTTCCTGTCCTCTTTCAGCATACCGATCTTACCGGTCTTGCCGTAGCCAGCCATTCCGTGTCCACCGATGATACCTGCTCCACGTCCGGATTTCTTTCCGCGTCCGTGGGTCCTGTATCCTCTGAATTTCTTTGTTCTGCTTGGCATCTCTCACACCTCAGATCATCCTGTTAACGAGGTCGTTGATCTTCTCTCCCCTGTATCCGAGGGCACCGCCGTTCTTGAACGAGCGCTTGTTTCCCTCGTATCCCTTGATAGGGGGGTGGAGGCGGAAGATCGGCTTGACGCCGACAACGTCCTTCATCTTGTAGTTGTTCTCGATTATCGCCTTGGCCATCTCGTCGACGGACGCGAACTCGGAGTTGTCCTTGAGGTATGCGTCGTCGAGAGGCTTGTCCCCTACGACCTTTCCGCGTGCGCGGAGGAGGGCTGCGAGGGTGGCCTCGTCGATCTCTCCCCATGTGCAGTAGTCCTTGACTACCTGGAGCATTCCCTTCGTGGAGGGGTTCTCGGGGATGATGGCACAGTTGTTGACCTTGTTGAGGCCGAGGAGTCCCATGGTGTACTCGATGTTGTAGTTAACATCGGGCTGTCCACGTACACGGATAACAGCGAATGTCATCTTCATTCCTCCTCTGCGTCGATGTCGGTCTCGGCGAACTTGATGCCTGTGGGTCCGGAGACGATGTTCAGGTTCTTGGCCTGGTCGTCAGTGACCCTCATGCGGGATGTCATCTTCAGGGCCTCGAATGTGGCCATGGCGTAGTTGACCTTGGTCTTGGTGTTGCCCCTTGCGAATCCCCATGCATCCTGGACACCTGCGAGGGTCAGGAGCTTCTTGGCGACGTCTCCGACGGCCAGGGACACTCCGCGGGGTGCGGGCTTCAGGGTGACAGTGACGGATCCGGTGGATCCCTTTACCTCGAAAGGCAGGCTGTGGGGGTTTCCGCAGCCGCACTGCCAGGAGCCGCAGCCCCTCTTGATCTCGATGATGTTCAGTTTCGCGTTGTCGATAGCCTTCTTGATGGAAGGTCCGACCTCTTTTCCTTTTGCCCTTCCGTATCCGATGAATCCGTCGCCGTTACCAACGATGCAGGTAACCGCGAACCTGACCCTCCTACCGGAGTCGGTCATCCTCTGAACCATGTTCAGGTCGATGACCTCGTCCTTAAGGTCGGGGAGCAGGATGTCCACGATCTCGGGCTCACGGAGAGGCAGTTTGGTCGCCAGGGCGTCGCTCATTGTGGTGATCTCGCCGTTGAGGACCATCTGTCCGAGTCTTGTTTTAGGAACCCAGT
>Ga0310696_10001544_pt1 | contig 33117 bp, 52 predicted proteins | sample AusTroGonzalo_MG_4_FD_203885 | JGI IMG/M metagenome (GOLD analysis project Ga0310696, IMG submission 203885) | Bovine rumen microbial communities from tropical cattle in Woodstock, Queensland, Australia - Gonzalo_02 (v2) (version 2) | ecosystem: Host-associated > Mammals > Digestive system >... | reverse complement strand
TTGACGCGCTTACAGTAAGAGCTAAGTATTATTCAGAGATCAACGAACAGTTGAAAAATTAGGAGGCTACAATGTCACTTCTGGACAAGCTGTTAGGCAGAAAGCCAAAAGAGCCGGAATACTTTGAGAGTGTGTTTAAACTGCTCAACGGGTACCAACCAGCATTTCACACATTCCACGGCGGAATTTATGAAAGCGAGTTGATCCGAGCGGCAATTCATGCTCGGGCCACACACATTTCGAAATTGAAAGTTGAGGTCCAAGGTTCTGGACGACCGGCGCTTCAATCGAAATTGAGACATGGCCCGAATGAGTTCCACACATGGTCACAGTTCATGTACAGGCTCTCAACAATTCTCGACGTTAACAATACAGCATTTATCATTCCAGTGTATGATCGTTATGGTGAGCTGAGCGGCGTATATTGTCCGCTTCCGGAAAACGTAGAGGCAGTTGAATACAAGGGAACACCGTATTTGCGCTATTCCTTCTCAAACGGTCAAAAGGCCGCAATTGAGATGGAGTTTTGTGGCGTGATGACGAAGTTCCAATACAAGAGTGATCTGTACGGCGAAACGAATCATGCGCTTATTCCGACGCTCGATCTTGTGAAGATCAACGACGAGGCTATTAAGGAAGGTGTTCAGAATGCGGCAAGCTACAGGTTCATGGCGCAGCTGAGCAACTTCGCAAAGGCTGAGGACTTAGTCAAGGAACGTGAACGATTTACGACAGAGAACTTCTCTTCGAAGGCAAGAGGCGGCGGAATGCTGTTGTTCCCCAATACATACAGCAACATTCAGCAGATTGAAGCCAAACCGTGGGTGATTGACGCTGATCAGAGGAAAGCTATACAAGACAACGTCAATGCCTACTTCGGCGTGAATGAAGACGTGCTGACAAACGCTGCATTCGGTGACGCTTGGTCGGCTTTCTATGAGGGCGCGGTTGAGCCGTTTGCTATTCAGTTTAGCGAAGTCATGACGCGCATGTTGTTTACCTTCAGGGAGCAATCAACTGGTAACAGAGTTATGGCGACGGCCAACAGATTGCAATACCTTTCAAATAAGGAGAAGGCGGAGGTAGCGGCTATCTGGGCGGACCGTGGAATCGCTACGATCGACGAGATCAGAGAGATCTGGAACATGGCTCCGCTTCCGGATGGACTTGGTGAAGCAATCCCAATCCGTGGAGAGTTTGCCGATGTAACAACCGGAAAACACTTTAGTGAAGGTGCTAATGAAAATACGGAGGTAAGTGAAGATGATTAAACAAGACCGCGAATATCGCAACATGGAAATGCGGCTGGCGGAGCAACCTGAAGGCGAAAAGAATTACAATGTTCGCGGGTATGCGTCCACTTGGGAGCCGTACGTATTAATGACCATCGACGGCGTGGATTATAGTGAGCGAATTGATCCACACGCGTTTGATGAAGCCGACATGACTGACGTTGTTTTCCGCGTTGATCATGAAGGCCCTGTATATGCAAGGTCTTCTGCTGGGACCCTTGAAGTTGGAACAGACGATCACGGACTCTGGCAGAAAACCGATTTAAGCAAAACTCGTCGTGGGCGTGACCTTTACGAGGACATCGCCGTTGGAAATTATAAAACGATGAGTTTCGCTTTCACGGTCGAAAAGGATCATTTCGACCATGATACAAATACGCGAGTGGTTGAACGGATAGCTAAGGTGTTTGACGTCTCACCGGTTAGCTTTCCGGCCAATCCAACAACTGAGCTTAGTGTTTCAACTCGCGACTACTTCAACGGAGTGATTGAAGCGGAACGGGCGGAGCGACTCGAACGAGAGAAACGCGAAGAGCAAATTAAAAGAATTAAAATTCTTGCGGAGGTTTAAATGGAAATCAGAGAAATGTCAGTTCAGGAGCTTGAGGAAAGAAAGGCCCAGATCGCGACTGAGGTCGAAAATCCCGAAGTTGATCTGAACGCTCTCGAAGAGGAAGTACGCGCAATCAACGCGGAAATCGAAGAGAGGGCAAACGAAGAAGCGAAGAAAGCCGAAATCCGGTCAGCTGTAGCTGCTGGAGAAGGCGAAGTAACTGAAGTTATCGAAGAAGTAGTCAAAACAGAGGAGAGAAAAATGACTAACATGGAAGTAAGAAACACTACTGAGTATGTTGACGCTTTTGCAGAGTATATTAAGAGCGAGAACGATGCCGAGTGCCGTGCGCTGCTCACCGAAAACGTGTCCGGCTCCGTTCCGGTTCCCACGGTTGTTGAGGACATCGTCCGCCACGCTTGGGAAAACGAGGGCATCATGTCTCAGGTTCGGAAAACCTTCATTAAGGGCAACCTGAAGGTTGGTTTTGAGATTAGTGGTACTGACGCTGCGTTCCACACCGAGGGCGGCGAGGCTGTTGCTGAGGAAACCCTGGTACTGGGTGTTGTGGAAATTCAGCCGAGAAGCATCAAAAAGTGGATCAGCATTTCTGATGAAGTGTATGACCTGCGTGGCGAGGCGTTCCTGCAGTACATCTACGAAGAGCTGGCATATCGGATTGCTAAGAAGGCTGCCGATGAGGTCATTGTTCAGATTGAGGCTTGCGGAACCGTTTCCACAACCACTTGTGTCGGTGTTCCGAAGGTCACTCAGGCCAGCATCGGCCAGAATACTGTTGTTACGGCCCTGGGTCAGCTGTCAGACGAGGTGAACAATCCGGTTATCATCATGAATAAGCAGACTTATGCCGCGTTCAAGGGTGTACAGTATGGTGGAAACTACGCTACCGACATCTTTGAAGGGTGCCAGGTCATCTTTAATAACACCGTCAAGGCGTACAGCGCTGCGACCACTGGTAATACCTATGCGATCGTTGGTGATCTGGGTGGCGTAACCGCGAACTTCCCGAATGGCCAGGGAATCGACTTTAAGTTCGATGAGCTGAGCAAGAAGAAAGAAGATCTGGTTGAAGTTCTGGGTCGTGAGTACATCGGTATCGGCGTAACCCAGCCGGGCGCCTTCGTGAAGATCACGAAATAATTAAATCCGGCGGGAAGGGAGGAAAAAATGAAAAAAATACTTATTGGCGTGCCTTGTATGAATCAAGTGCCAGCCGAATTTGCAGATTCGCTCGCGCGGCTGACATCGGTCGGAGCACCGGAGTGTAAGCTTGGTCTTATGTTCAAGATTGGCTCACTGATCTACGCTGCGCGAGACGATATCGCAAGGGAAGCTATCAAGTCAGAGGCGGACTACGTTATGTGGTTCGATAGTGACATGACCTTCCCGCCGGACACTCTCCAAAGGCTTATGAAGCACATGGAGAGAGATGACGTGGACATTGTAACAGGCCTGTACTTTAGGAGAGTTGAGCCTTACACGCCGGTACTGTTCGACAAGCTCGAACGTACCAATGAGGGCATCATCTGGTCTGACTTCTCAAGGATTGACAATGAGTTGTTTGAAATCGGCGGTTGCGGCTTTGGCTGCGTGCTGATGAAAACCGAAGTCTTTATGGGAGTGTTCGCAAAGTACAAGCAAATGTTTACGCCTTTCATGGGAGCTGGAGAAGACATTGCGCTCTGTATTCGGTCCCGTGAGTGCGGCTATCGAATTTGGTGTGACCCGACTATATCACTTGGACATATTGGGTATCACACAGTAACGAGAAACTTTTTCCTTGAATACCAAGCGAGGCAGGAGGCAGAAAATGCTGGCGAAAGTGAAGCAAGCGTTGAGAATTAAAACGGAAGCCTATAACGATGAACTTAATGGTCTCATCAGTGCGGCGTTGCTCGATCTTGGCGTAACAGATATTTCAGCTGAGGTTCTTACAACCAATGCTGATATGTTGGTAACGCAGGCGGTAATTACATACTGTAAGATGAACTTCGGTAACGTAGCACAGAATGATTACTACAAGTTCAAGAAGAGCTACGACGAGCAGAAGGCGCAGCTGTCTACCTGCACTGGGTACACAATCTGGATTGGGGATGATGAGTAATGTTTGATACGGTAATAACGTTGAAATCAGAACCCGTCATCACCCATGACGATTATGGGAATGAAGTTAAGACTACCACAGACCGTGAAATATTCGCACAACAGCGTGGAGTTTATGAGAGTGAGTTCTATAATGCGTCACAGGTTGGCCTGCATCCGTCAAAGACCTTCAGAGTTTCTAATACAGAGGATTATCAGGGCGAAAAGATTCTGGAGCACGAAGGAAAGCTGTATACTGTTGTTCGTGTCGATTGGGACGGCAACCGTGACATTGTTAACCTTGTGTGCGAGGAAAGAGCTGGGTTCAATGAAGAGCCTGAGCCTGGTGGGCAAGATGTCGAACCAGAAACTCCAGTCGAACCAGAAACTCCAGTAGAAGACCAAGAAATAAATCACATTATATGGAAAGATCACAGAGTTGGTGAAAAACTTGGAGAAAATTACATCTGTTTTGGTAAAAGTTTTTGCAATGAATATTTGTATTTGCAAGACAGCGGAGGGAATGAAGGATGACAATGTACCAAACACTGGCAACGCTTGGTAAACCGATTGCGTACGGGTACCATTCAAAACCGGTAACGGTTCCGTACCTTGTGCTGCTCGGTGCAGGTCAAGATCAATTCGAAGCCGACAACACCTATTATGTAACAGCTGATCGATATCGGCTTGAATATTATTTTAAGAAGAAAGACCCGGATTTTGAGGGGCAGATTGAAGCACTGCTGCTTTCAAACGGGCTCAAGTATGAAAAGTCAGAGGACATCTACATCGATTCCGAAGACGTATTTGAAATCTACTACACATTCTAAGGAGGCTATTAATGGCTAATAAAGTTATGTACGGCGTCTCCAATCTTCACATTGGCGAGTACATTGTTGGAACTGACGGATCGGTAACTCTGGGCACTCCGTATGCTATCCCGGGAACGGTGAAGATTAGCATGGACGCAGAGACAAACGAGAATAAGTTCTATGCGGACAATGTAACATACTGGTCGGGTTATTCCGATAACGGTTACAGTGGCGAGATTGAGAATGCGCTGTTTGATGACACATTCAAAACCACGTTTATGAATTACAGCCAGCTGGCCGACGGTGGAATTGCGCAGATTAAGGGTAAGCAGAATAAGAATGTATACTTTGCGTTCCAGGTAGAGGGCGATGACAAGGCCCGCAGGGGTATCTTCTACAACGTCTCTATCGGACAGATCAGCAGAGAATACAACACAACCGAAGATTCGATTGAACCTGCAACCGCGACGCTGCCGTTTACCGTAAATGGCGACAACAAGACTGGCGTAACTCGTGCGGCGTACACTGACGGTAGTGCCGTCTATACGACAATCTTTACCAACCCGCCGACACCGCACACAACCTAATTTTAACGACAATCCGGGGCCGGGAAACTCTCGCCCCGGAAACTCACTTTATTTTTAGTAAGGGAGGTAAACAATGATTAAGACTATCGAGTTTGAGGGCCAGAAAGTGGAGTTGAATACTTCCGCCGGATGGCTGTTTGTATATAGAAATAGATTCGGGCATGATATCTTCCCGGACCTGATGCCGATTATTGAGTCAATCGTTGGTGCTATTGCAACAATGCTTGAAAATGGTGAGGCGGAAGTTACACCTGACGGCATAAAGAACCTGATGAATGATGACACAATCACGGATGCCTTTATCAAGCTTGCCGGAATGGAAATTACGACTGTTTATCAGGTTTTGTGGGCGATGGCTTATAACGCGGATAAGAGCATTGGCGGCCCGGAAGACTTCTTTAACAGTTTTGAAAAGTTCCCGCTCGACGTCGTAATTCCAGAACTGTTTACTGCGATCGTAGAATCTTCGGTAAGCTCAAAAAACGGGGAAAGGCTCCTGAACGGACTGAAGAAGATTCGCAAATAGGACTTGATACAGTCTATATTGCAGGGGCCGAAAGAAAGCTTTCATATGACGCTATAATGTCAATGGAGATGGGTCAAATAGTCGATTACATCATTGAATACGATAAGGTTATGGACCCAGATCGAGAGCGGAAAGAGCGCGAAACCGTTCACAAGAGAGAGGCTACACAAGCTGATATTGACGCGTTATTGGGGTGATAAAGTGGCAAGAAACAAATGGACAGTAGATGAAAACCACACGATGGAAAGCGCTGTTAACGAGATTCTTGACGATTACAAGGAGGATCTTAATAAGGACAACGACAAGAACGTCGAGTCCGCAGGAAAGCGCGCCGCAAAACTCCTCAGAGAGCAATCGCCCAAAAGAACGGGCGCGTATGCAAGAAGTTGGACGTCAAAAACTGAAGGCAAGGGAAGCAACATACAAGCCACAATGTCAACCGTGTACAACAAGAATCATTATCAGTTAACGCACTTGCTGGAATTTGGACACGCAAATAAGAACGGCGGACGAACACCCGCACATCCGCATATCAAGAAAGTTGAAGAGCAAGTCATTGAAGAGTTTTATCAAGACGAAAAGAAAAGCGCAGAGGGTAAATAAACATGGCTGGAAACATCAAGGGAATCACAATTGAATTTTCGGGAAACACAACAAAGCTTCAAAAAGCACTGCGCGAAATGAACAAGGAAACGCGCAAGACGGATAAAGAATTGCGTGAAATCAACAAGGCACTGAAGTTTAACCCTGGTAACACGCAACTACTCGCACAGAAGCAGCAGGTTCTTGGTGAAAAGATTCAGCAAACAAAGACAAAGCTGGACGCACTAAAGGACGCACAAAGACGGTTCAATGAAACCCCCGGAGCGGATAAGCAATCAGCAGAGTACAGGCAGCTCGAAAGAGAGATCATAACAACTGAATCAAAACTGAAGCATTTTAATCAAGAACTTCAGAAGGTAAAGTATGAGAACATCACCAGGATGGGTGAGGCTTTCAAAACTGCTGGACAGAAGGCGCGAACTGCTGGCATGTACATATCGGCGGCAGCAGCAGCCAGTATAGTTGCCGGAAAGAAGTTGTTGGATCTTGCCAATGCACAAAATCAAGCAGAAGCACAGCTGGCAGAAGTTTATAAGTCGCGGCAGAAAGCTACGACTGAACAAACACAAGCAACAATTAAGCTTGCAGCGGCGATACAAAAAGAAGGCGTGTATGGTGATGAGGTAATCCTGTCTGGTGCAAAACAGCTTGCAACATACACCAGCACAACCGACGCCGTGGATAAGCTGCTTCCGTCTCTGACAAACCTGCTCGCACAAAACAAGGGCTTGAGTGCGTCGCAAGAGGACGCAGCGGCTATGGCGAACTTATTCGGTAAAGCGCTTATGGGACAAACTGGTGCGTTGAAGCGTGCAGGAATTTCCTTCACGGCTGCACAGGAAGAGGTCCTGAAGTACGGAACTGAGGAAGAAAAAGTTGCCATGCTGGCCGAGGTTGTGCATGATAATGTCGGCGACATGAACAAAGCACTAGCTGAAACTGATGCCGGAAAACTGCAGCAGGCAAAGAACACGCTGGGCGATTTTGGGGAAAGGCTTGGAAACACTTTGTTGCCGCACCTGGCGAATCTGGCGAAGTGGCTCGGTGAAAAGGTCCTCCCGGTCGTGGAAAAGATTATCACATGGATTGAGGCACACCCTGTTGTTGCAAAGGCAGTTATTGCAATCACGGCTCTGATGGCTGTTCTTGGACCGCTTCTGATGATTCTTGGCTCTTTGGCGTCGGCTATTGGTAGTATAATGGCTATAGCGCCGGCTCTTGGGGCAGCATTTACAGCGCTTCTCGGACCGGTTGGACTTGTAGTTGCGGCCATCGCTGCAGCAATCGCTATAGGTGTTGCGCTTTATAAGAATTGGGATAAGGTAAAGGCATTCCTCATTACCTGCTGGAACGGAATAAAGACAGCAGCAACGTTCATATTTGATGCTATTAAGGCATACTTCACAGGGCTGTTGAATTTCTACAAAACGATATTCACAACCGCATGGAAGGCAATTAAAACTGTAACCGTAACAGTTTGGAAGGCAATCGGAAACGCGATAACGGCACCGATCAGGACGGCGTACAACATAATTAAAGGTATTGTTGATAAGCTCAAAAAAATATTTAATTTCAAATGGTCGTTGCCGAAAATTAAACTCCCGCACTTCAAGATCAAGGGAAAGTTCGGGCTCAATCCTCCACAGGTGCCGCACTTCAGCATTGACTGGTACAAGAAAGGCGGTATCTTCAATAGTCCGTCCGTGATTGGTGTTGGTGAGGCTGGCCCTGAGGCGGTTATTCCGATTGACAGACTTCAGCAAATGATGAACAGCATGGCGGATAGCATTGTTAATGGCATTGCAATGAACAACATGGTACAGGGAGCCGCTGCTGGTGGTGAGATCACCATACAGAATTATCTGTTTAAGGGCGGCCCTGATCTTGGCGAGACTGTTGTTAAAACTTATGACCAGTACAAGAAAATCCTTGGATAGGGGGATAAGATGATCGGAATTTTTAACACAATCACACTTAACGGCGAAGAGATATTCCGGGGCAATGACTTTACGTTGTCCCGTGAATATATCTATGCTGGAGAGTATGAAACCTGCACAGGAAAACGGGTGGGTGACATTGTTGGCTGGAGGTATGCGGACTTGTCACTCACCTGGGACAACATCCCACAGAGTCAATTGCAAAAGATTCTTGCATTATCCGGAAGCGCAGTGAACTTGGTCTTCTCTAATGAGCTTAACCAAAGCGTTACGGAGTCGGTTATTCCAACCGTTACATCGGCAAAGGTCACGAGATTGACGGACCCTGATGGAAACGTGGCATGGTCTGGTGTTGGACTTACATTGAGATTTATTAACGCACATGCAAGAGAAGACATGCGATCTAGATCATTTTATGGAATAGGCGAATCTTCATATGGAACAAAACCAAGGTTATTTGAAATATAAGGAGAAAACATGTCTGGAATTGATATTCAAAACGCAAAACAAATACGCGACCCAATGCAAGTGCTAATCGAGCTCGATATTCCAGATGAAACTCCGTTAACTTACTCAGGATACTCTGGAACGGCAAAAATATACGACTCTTCAGCGCTCCTTGATTACAGTTATAAGGAGTGGCCAATGAGAAAACTGGCTGATCTCAAAGAGGATGGATTTCCACTTAACGGGACTTGTGATCTGTACGATTCAAGTATTACGCCGTCAATGCAAAACGGAAAAATTGGCGTCAGGGGGCACGTTGGACAGGATTTAGAATTAACCGCGACAAGCACTGACACGATTAACGGGCTGACGTTATATGTTACCGGTGCGTATTCTGTTACGTGCGGAGGTACAACGTCGGTAATTGTTGGAAATCAAATTGTTATACAGGTAAACGCCGCGTCAGCATCAATGACATTTACGCCAAGTGATGCGAACAGTCGCGTGGAAGTTAGCTCAGCAATTCCAGGAATAACACTGGTCATTAATAACTCAAACATAGTTCGCGCAGACGTGTCATTAAGATCAGATTTATCATTGGTAAATCAGTCACTCCCAGAATCGGAGCTGAACGTGGACGTGTATAATGACAGCGACATAACGCATCTTGTTGCTTCTATCCCGGAAGACACGCCAATAACATACTCTGCCGGATATGCTGGCGATATGTCACCAATCAGGAAGTTTTATATAAGTGGGTTAATAACGTGGAAAGACGGCATTATGTCGATTCACGCCGTTGATTCCGTTCACTTCTTGGAAGACATTGAAACGTATGCTCCGATTACAGAGAATGAATCCGAGTGTTTTGTAAACACGATTCTTTACCTCCTCAAAAGGGCAGGAATTACGCCGGATACATCAGAGGTGTCAACGGATTGGTCGGACAATTCATACCGCTGGATCATTCCAAAATCAACAAATGCGAGAAACCTTATAGCATTTGCCAATCAGTGCCTGAACATAACAGATAAAGCATATAATTTGCTGGATGGTCGTGGAAAGCTAAAAGATCAGCTTATGTTTAACTATGTTGACGCTGGCATTCCAACATTAAAGACGAATCCAAGTACAGGCACGTTTGTTATTGATGAGAGTGACTGCGGAGAAGTTCAAACAAACGTAGAGCGTCCAATATCAAAAGTTGACATGTCTTGGACGAGAATTTGGAACATGAACATGCCTATCGGAGATAAATATGCGACAAAGGTTGGCACGGCTACATTTATAAAGAATGTCGGAACGTCGCTCAATTTTGACGTAAAGGCTTATGCGTGGGTTGTTGGCTTATATCTCGGACCATACGCTGACAATGACATCGCAGTAAAGCTGCAGTCGACGTATCATACAAGGATTCCGTTTTACTGTACCTTCCCGGTTGTTCCTATAAACGAATGGGGGCACAGAGTGGCAAATTCAATGCCAACTATTGTCATAAACAGCAGTGATTCAGTTGGTATGAAGTTGAATGATGGAGACATTCCTAAGAGCAACTTTGAATCTGAATTTGATGCCACAACAAAGAGATTATATTCAAACTTTGTTCCGTGGGATCAGGCATATGATAATTGGCCATATGATACGGACCCAAGTCACAAAATAACAACGGCATCCGAAATGTGGAGCGTGTTGGTTGCCGCTGATATAATCGATTCCGATGCCGAGTCTATAGATCTTGATATCTACGGTATGGGGATCAGTGAAAACAGAGAAACGGTATCGTATGCAGGAACGGGTAATTCAATAACTTATGATTATGGCGAAGTTCCCATCATTGGTCAAATGTCGGCACTAACAATGACGTCGTCACCGATTCAAATTTATCCGAATATGCTAAACTCACCAATGTATAGATCGACAGAATCTGGATCATTCAGATGGAAGGGTGACCCAAGATTACAGCCGCGCGATATTGGACAGCTTAAAAGGCTTGATGGAACATATGAGGATATAACGCTCGAAAATATCACAATAACACACGAGGGCGGCGGCACATACGCTGACATCACTTATAGGAAGGGGGTAATCTAATGTCGTGGACTACACCGGTTACAGATAGAACAGACGGGACGTCTACAATGACGCATCAAGACATGGACAGGATTACAGGAAACCTTAAGTGGCTGTATGATGCATGTGTTAGTGCCAGCATACCAATAGCAGGCTCTGCAATTAGTAAAACAAGTTGGGCGCGTGATGACATTATAACCACAACGTTCTGGACGGAACTACTCACATGCTTGGAAAACGTTTGCACGGCATTGAATTACGCCCCGTCAATCGCTGCTAATAGCAATATGACATGGAACAATATTAATGTTGTTGAGGATATTGAGCTTGTATGTTATAACATGTTGGCTGCATACGTATACCTGACAAGACTTAACCATTATGTTGGGGATAAACTTGGTACTGCTTATCTGTATGCTGGAGATAGCTTTAACGCTGGAGGAAAATATTCATAGGGGGAAATTATGGCAAACTTTTTCACAGATAGAGTTGTTGAACATCCTGGCAGGATTACGCTAACGGCAACTGGCGGATCGGACGAGTACGACGTTGATCGTGCAGAAGGAACGGTAACAACTGCTGGAACTCCGTTCAACGCACAAATATTTAACGGGATGTTGGATCAATATGGCGCCTGGTATGGAACATGTACAACCGCGGCAAATACGGCAGCAAAAGAGGTAACTTGCCCTGGGTTCACACTTGTAACCGGTTCAACTATTGCTGTTCAGTTTGCATACGGTAGCGAATACGACGGTCAGGTTACGCTTAATGTAAATTCAACTGGAGCGAAGAATATTTTAGATACCGGTCAATACGCATCAGGACAAATGCGTTGCGCGTGGGACGCGGATCAAGTTATTGTCTTCGTGTATACTGGTACATATTGGAAGATGGTAAGCGGCCCAATTATTACAGATTCTGAGCTGGACGCAATTGAGTCGGCACTTGGATTATCCACCTATATAGGCAGGCTGTCTGCAATCCTGAACCAGTTAATTCCCAAAAAGGGGACGCAGAGCGGACTGACTCCTGTGCAGGTTGGAACAACCCAAATATATGCCCTCATAACAAACATTCCGATTACCAAACCGTTTCTCGCTGCATATTCAACTAACCGCGATGGATGGATTTTGATCCCGACTGTTGATACAAGGGTTTCGCAGAATTACTGGATTCTTATCCCGGCGGCCGGAACGTTGTCCGGTCAATACGATCTTGTTGAGTATTACATTGATATCGCGCTGTAAAGGAGGGACAAATGAACAGATTGTTGATTAATAACTCCGCAAAATACAGACTTTTGCGGACAATTCTGCAAGATGATTATTTTGAAGGACATATAGAGTAAAGGAGTGCAGTTATGGCTAATTTTTTTAAAGACAGGGTTGTCGAGTATCCAGGCCGTATGAAATTGACACCAACGAGTGCTGATGGAGAGTATGACGTCACAATGGAAGAGGGCACAGTAACAGAAGAGGGTACCCCACTTAACGCGGAAACGTTCAACGATGTTATTGACAAGTACGGGATTTGGTTTGGCAGATCAACAACAAGTGGAGGTATTAGAACAGTATCGTGCCCTGGTTTTAAACTTGTTGATGGTTCTGCAATTGCTGTACACTTTTCATCAAACTATGCTGGAAGCGGATATATGCAGATCAACGTTGAATCTACCGGATATAAAGAAGTTAGATATTACGGCCCGTACAATTCGACGGTTCCGATATATAGCTTTGATTCCAACACGACGTTACTACTTGTATATGATTCTAATTGGGGTTTTTATAGGTCAATAACCCCAATGCTTATAGCCAGTACTGCTATTAATGAGTTAAACGTTAGACTAAACGTATAAAATGGAGGTGTTTTATGGCTAATATTGATGGGAAACTCGGTTTATTGCTTGAAAAGATCGTGAATAGAATTTTATGCATTAAATCCTTTGAGTCTGATGACTTAAGAACGACCTTATGGATAGCGAAGCCATGCGGCATAGCAACTGATGGGGCGTTCACACTATCCGGAGTATTTGAAGGTGTTGGAAGTGGTGTATGGACCGGTGTGATTGAGAACAGTAGTATAGTGAGCGTCTATGCATGCAATGGTACGTTGTGGCAAGGAAATACAATTTCGTTTTCGTACAAAGTCGAGTCTGGAATAGGATATTTAGGCCTTTCAATGCCAAATGCTTCAAGTAAAAAGGGCGGAATAGGCACAGTTATTTGGGGATAGTATGACGAGGTGAAAAAAAGGAGGTAACACAATGAACAAGGGAACAAAAATCAGAACTATTTTGCTTATCGCGACATCACTAAACACGGCGTTGATGGCGACAGACTTGACTGGGTTCAATAATGACACAGTGGACCTGATCTATAAGATTGCTTCTATAGTATTGAACTTCGTTATCGTTGCCCTTTCGCACTACTACAACAATGACTTTACGAAGGAAGCGTGCGAATACACTGGGATGATGAGGCTGGAGAAAGAGTTCAATAAGGGGAAAATCACCGGAGAGAACTTCTTCGATACCGCTCAGGAGAGTCCAGAGGTGGAAGACGATGACAATCTTTAAGCAATATGATTCCCGTTGGGGAAAAAAGAACTACAATGGGTCATCAACCATTTCCGCAGCGGCCTGCGGGCCGTTTTCGGTTGCTAACCTCGTTGTAGAGTACAATCCAAACATAGACCCAATGGAAGTGGTTAAGTATATGCAAAGCCACGGATATGCCATCCGGAACAATGGCACGGCATGGGCTGGCATCCCTGCGGCGATGAAAGCATTCGGGCTGGAGGATGTAAAGAACGTTTCCAACATGAGCGACGTGTGGAAGTATCTTGCTCAAGGCTACGTCGCTGTGTTCCTGTTTAAGGGTGGCTCGAGGGGCGGCGTGTGCTGGACTACTGCCGGACATTATGTTGCCGTTACAGGATTCAAGACAGAAAACGGGAATCATAAATGCTATACGAAAGACTCCGGCGGACGTAACCACGACGGCTGGTATTGTTATGAAACACAGATGAAAGGCCTCATCTCACAGGTATGGGTTGGCAAGCCTCCTGGGGTGCAGCCCCAACCGGCAAAAGACCCGACAACCTGCATAGATGTGTCCGAACATCAGGGGAGCATCAACTGGGCGAATGTTAATTGCAATTATGCAGTCATCCGCGCAGGATATGGAAAGAACAACATTGATAAACACTTCGTAAAGAACATTTCCGAGGCGATCAAGGCCGGGAAAAAGGTTGGTGTTTATTGGTTCTCGTATGCGTATACTGTGGATATGGCAAAGAAAGAGGCGGAGTACTGCATTGCCGCGGTCCGGCCGTACAAGCTCGATATGCCGGTGTTTTTCGATTTTGAGTATGACTCAATGAACTATGCGAAAAAACAGGGCAAGAGCGTCGGCAAGTCGCTTCTGACAGAAATGACTAAGGTGTTCATGGATACGGTGAAAGCTGCCGGGTATAACGCTGGGTTCTACTATAACTACGACTACAAAGCGAATCACTACAACATGGACGCACTGGCCGGGTATTATCACTGGTACGCGCTGTATTCTTCGGAGAAACAGACAAACGTTTACATGCAGCAGTATAGCAGCAAAGGAAAAGTCAACGGCATTTCAGGGAATGTCGATATGAATTGGTTGTTCGGGGCTACACCTGGACCAGCTCCCGCACCGTGGACGCCATACGACAAGATCGCCGTGGACGGAGTAATGGGGCCCAAAACCGTCAAAAAAATGCAGCTCTGGCTTGGAGTGACGCAAGACGGCGTTGTTGGACCGGCAACAACCAAGGCATTACAGCGCAAAGTCGTGGCCACGGTTGATGGTATCTGGGGCAGCGGAACGACCAAGAAGCTGCAAAAATTCTTAAATAAAAATGGCGCCAGCCTAAAGGTGGATGGAGCCAGGGGCAAAGAAACCATCAAGGCCCTGCAGCGGTATCTCAACAAAAATCGTCAAGAAGTAAATACACCTCAGAGATACCCCTAGAAGGCACAAAATGGTACCTAGAATCGTTCAAACGCGGTTTTAGGTACCGTTGGGTGGCTGGAGAGAAGTCTATCTTATATCGAAAAATAGAGCGTCAGAAAGGAGATTCAATTGGTAAACGTTACTGGTAACTGTCCTGCGGAAGAAGCAGAGGCATACGTAAGCTACTTGGAAAAGAAACACAATCGCAAACTGGAGCTGCTTAACATAAATGTCGATGGCGAGTATGTCGATCTCAATTACAAGTTCGAACAGGTGCCATTTGAGCGTATTCGGCGAATCACTGGCTATCTGGTCGGTGACATGAGAAATTGGAATGACGCAAAAGCCGCAGAGGAGAAGGATCGTAAAAAGCACATTGATAGTAAAATCGGAGGATTGGAACAACTTGATTAAATCAGCCTATAACCAGTTGCGCCGGAAGGCGGGACGGGTTTCGCTATCTTAGGTCACCCATCGCCATTAAGGGGGACCGGGAAGTGGTGAGCCCCAGTCCCCCGGCTTGTGGGTGCAAAAATTGCACTTTAGGCCGGAGTCTTAAACCCAAGGGAAGTTTTTTAGGAGGAAACCATGAAGGCATTATCAGTCGACGGCAAGTTTGGACCAAATACGAAGAAACGCATGCAGAAATGGCTCGGCGTTTCGCAGGACGGCAAGATCGGAAAAAATACAATCAAGCATCTTCAGAAGCGCGTCGGCGCCTCCCAAGATGGCAAGTGGGGACCGAATACAACGAAGAGGTTGCAGCGATTCCTTAATGGCAAAGGAGCGCATTTGTCCGTTGATGGGAAGTTTGGACCTAAAACCATCAAGGCCCTCCAAACGTACCTTAATCAGTACTACGGCCTGAACCCACAACCGCAACCCACACCGACACCGACCCCCACTCCGAGTACAAACGCACAAAAGATTGTAGCAATGGCGCAGGCGTGTGCGTGGCCGGAGGGAACGTCTTCGAGCAAGTACAAGTACCCTAACGGGAAACCGACCGCGGCTTACAAGGAAGCACTGAACAAAGCGTATCCGAACCGCAGCAAATGGTCAGATCGTCCGAAGAAAGGTGCGAGCTGCGACGTATTTGTTGGAACCGTTCTTCGAGCCTCTGGGGTTGATCCTAAATGGCCGCGTGGGCTGGACGGTGTTCGAAAGTATGCAGCCAGTAGCCCTTATGTGTATCTGGCGCAATGCAAGAGCACCAAGAACCTGCAGCCGGGCGATGTGATATTCTACCTGAAAAAAGGCGGAGGCGGTCATATCGCGATCTATCTTGGTAACGGTAAAATCGCGAATGCGCACTATGTTGGTAAGACTTACGGACGGATTCAGAATTTCAGCACTCTGAGAAAGCCGTCCGAATGTAAGATATGGAACGTATATAGAGCAAAGTAAGGAGGCGAAGAAATGATGACAGAAGCGATTATTGTAGCAATCATAACTGGAGCTTGCGCGGTCATCTCAAACTTGGCGATCTCATTTACACAGGCTGGAAAAACACTTTACAGGATTGAGCAACTTGAAAAGAAAGTCGAGAAGCACAACAATCTTGTGGAGCGCGTCACTCAACTCGAGGCTGACGAAAAAGCTATGTGGTCCTGGATTGACGAGTTCAAAGAACGCCTCCCATAATACTGCCCCTTTCGAGGGGGTTCCTCCCTTCTTTTCCCCGGCTTCGGTCGGGGTTTTTTTTATTTCGTCGTTTATTTCGTCATTTATTTCGTCATTTATTTTGTCATTTTCCATTGACAATGTGATTGACGTCTGCTATTATATAGACAAGAAAAAGAAAGGAGAAAGAAAATGAAAAAGATAATCGCGACAATAATCATGGTAACCGGGATGATGATCCTTACAGGATGTGGACAGGACCTCGACCCGCTGAACAATACAGAGTCTAACAATGAAGAGACAAAAGTAGTAACCGCTTCAGAGATTGGACAAGTAAAGGAAAGTGAGCCGGTATACACAATCGAAGGACTTGACTACAACCAGATGTACGAAAACTGCGGAGTTGTCTGCGCCAGTAACGCGATTGACCTCGTAACAGAATCAGACACGACCGAGGAAGAGGTTATGAGCTACGCAGTAACTCACGGACTGGCCACAAAGGCAGGCGGAACTACAGCGATGGACATCCAGAACATCATGTATGAGATGGCAGGAATTGAAAGCAGCTGGGTTAATAACCCGACACTGGATGAACTCGAAGCAGCAGCCGAAGAGGGAGTGGCAATCATCGCGGTACATGCCGAGACAGTCTTCTATGGTGGTAAGGGAGAGCTCGATCATTGGATACTTGTGGCGGATCGCGTAGATGGCGGCTGGGTGGTCGCAGATAGTAACGGGGTTGCATATTACGATGACGAGACAATGAGAATGGCAACGGACGGTGAAGGTCAAGAAATGATCGTAGTGAAATAAAAACGTAGATGACTATTGACATTACGGAGGCACGGAACAATGAGAGAATGTATAGTATACGAACACGAGAACCTCATCAACGGAAAGAGGTACTTCGGAATAACCACAAAGAAGCCAGAGTCTCGTTGGGGCAGCGGCGGAATCAGGTACAAGAAAAACAAACACTTCTGGAGCGCCATCCAAAAATACGGCTGGGATGATGGTTTCGCGCACAAGATCTTGTTTGAGAACCTGTCCGAAGCAGAAGCGCGTGAAATTGAGGAAATGCTGATCTCCGATTATATGACACACGACCCGAAACACGGGTATAACGGAACATTTGGCGGGGAGCTTGAACGGCCTAACGAAAAAACACGCCGGAAAATAAGCGAGGCGCTGAAGGGCCACGATGTGTCAGAAAAAACGCGTCAGAAAGTGAGCGAGGCGAACAAGACACGCGATGTATCAGAAGAAACACGCCAGAAGATGAGCGAGGCGCACAAGGGCGAGAAAAACCATAACTATGGCAAATACCCCAGCGAGGAAGCGCGTAGAAAGAATAGTGAAGCACACAAGAGCCCCGTTGAAGCGATAAACCCGGAAACGGGCTTACGAGCGCACTACTTCGCATCGGCAAAGGATGCCGAGCGGGCCGGATTTTCTCGGCACTGCATCAGCAAGTGTTGCAATGGCAAGAACAAAACGCACAAAGGATATATTTGGAGACTTGTAGAAAGGAGTGAATAAAATGACGCAAGAGGAAAGAGCTGAAATGGATCGAGGAACCTCAGAGGTGTTTGACAACGCAGAAGAGATTATTAAGAAGTACAAAACATCCTCGATACCGTACACAATGGGATCGATAACGTCCATGATATACTTGCTCTCAATGATCATGGAGTCGATGTATGGAAAGGGTGACGTTGCGGTAAAGTGGGCAGCAAAAGGAATGAAGTTAGGAACAAACACTTACATAGCACTGGACAATAAAGAGGAGGAGGACAAATGAGTATGGACGTTGACTTCCCGAATGAATATGTATATGAAGATGAGGAAAATGAACGTTGGATCAAGGAATCAGTTAAACAGTTTGAGGAGGGCAGGATAACTGCTCACGAATTAATCGAAGTTGAAGAGGAGGGAGAGAAATGAGAACTAATGAAGAACTGGCACTGGCCATCAAGAATGGAGACATGGAGGCGGCTGGCGAACTGTACGAGCAGGTAAAGTTTTTAGGCATGAAGTTTGTTAAACCATATAGGAAGCTTTTTACAGAAGTTGAGTTTGACAATGATGACATGGTGCAGGAACTGTTTATGGCAATGATGGACGCTGTTAAAAAGTTTGATCCATCTATAGCAAGGTTTAGTACGTTCTATGTGTACATGGTTAAGGGTAGAATGGAAAAGATATTATACAAAAGCGGTCTCCAGGTTCCTTACAATAATATAAGGAATTTTAGAAAAGTGCACCACGCCATTGAGGAATTTAATCTCGAGAATGGAAGAAAACCAAACAAGTCAGAGATAATGAAGATGACGGGGCTTACATCAAGTCAAGTAACCGCGGCAATGAATGGCGGAAGAAGAAAAAGAATCAGCTCGCTAGACTATCAGGGACTTCTGGATGAATCTGCGGTCGGCGGCGAAGAGAAGAACTTCGGGTCAATGTTTAGCGATCCAAAGGCAGATGAAGAATTTGAAAACATCAACAACGCGATTGATAGAGACATTTTACTGAACAAGCTGCAAGAGGTTCTGACGAAGAGACAGTACGAGATCGTAACGTTAGTATTTGGGTTTGGATGTGAGCCACACTCGTATAAAGATGCCGGGAAGATTCTCGGATGCAGCAACCAAAATGTTCAACAGACAATTCAGAAGGCAAAGAAAAGAATGCTAGCAAACGATGAAATTGCAGCACTTATAGGGGCTTGAAAAAAAGTTAAAGAAATTTCGAAAAAAGACTTGACGAGCACAAAACCATCAGTATAATAGAGATATATCAAGGGTGAACTTGATAACAACTGAATACAGGGGCCAGCGACAACATGAAACAGTGTTAGGACGACCGGTCGACGCGAAACAGACGAGATAACAGCGAGCGGAAAAAGCCCAGACCATAACTAAGTCGAAACGGCCCTAAACTGGGCCGTCCAGGAAGGGACAGCAACCCACCTGCTGAGGATGACAAGCTATAAAGGAGAGAGAAAATGAATACAATGAATACAAAAAAACTCACAGAAGAAGAGATGAAGATCATTGAGCAAAATCAATGGTGGCTGATGCAGCAAGAATTTAAGGAGGAAGAAAATGAAAAGACTGTTACAAAACATTAGGACATGGTCAGGAAACTTCGACCTGATGACAGACGCGTTCTACATTGAGGAAGATCGGAACCCAGTGGAAAAGGAAAGGAAGGAAACAGAGATGAAAGATATTGTAAAGACAATAGTCGAGGTGATGATCATCATCGCGGCTATAACAGTCATCGCAGTTGTGACACAGCCGCCAACAACGATTTAGAAAGGAGGACAAAATGTTCTGTATTGAAGAGCTCGCTATCTGGCAATGCGTAACAATGTTTGTAGCATTAGGCATACTTAAACTGCTGTCCACGAATATTCCAAGGGAGGATAAAAAGAAATGAACAAGTACACAGTAACAGATATTGTATATGCAATCGTACCGGTTATAGCCGTAGCCATTGCGGTTTACTTGAGTTATAAGCTCACATAAGAAAGGAGGAAGTAATGAGGGAGAAATGGTATCCAATGAAAGGCAACCCGGAGCTGGAGGTTAGCAACTTCGGTTTTGTTAGACGCAAAGAAGATAAGCTAGAGATTGAGTGGCCACAAGGTACGAACCCCGGCGAGATCGTATATGATTCAATTATAGGGTTGCCCGAAGATTTCACAGCTCTACATCTTAACGGAGATGAGACAGACAACAGAATATCAAACTTAACAGCATATTACAAACACACGGTTGAAATTTTGAAAGGAGAAAGAAAATGAAATACTACACAAGTAAGGGATTCGTCGAAAAGAAAGACGAGACATTGAACGACAAAACCAAGAAGCAGGCGGCGGCAATAACGTTCTTGTCGCTGGCATTGGCACTGGCACTCGCTATTGGGGCCTGGCTTTACACCGATTACGTTTATGGCGATGAGGGGAACAGCAATGGGGAAGCTACTAAAATTGAAGCAGTCAGCGAAGATAACGGTTCTGGTGGAGACGCAGCACCCGCAAAAGAAGCAGTCAAAAATAACAATAACGTCGAAGCGGTACCAGTACAGGAAGCAGAACCTCAAAGAGAAGAGGTTCAGCGAGTGGAGGCTGCCCCTGTAGAGGAAAAGAAAATCGAAGTTGTTGAAGAGAAGGCGGCCGTAAAGGAAACGGTTCCGGTCGAGAAAGTTACAGTTAAAATTCACGTTCGCAAGAACAGCGGCTACTCAGTAGCACAGACCTGGACAGCGGTTGCTAACGGTAGCAACACCTGGAACAACGCAAAGAAGACGGCGAACCAGTACAGCCCGATTACTGAAGGCCTGACAACTTATACCTTTACTGGAGAGTTCAAGGATGAGCTCGGAAACACCTGGAGCGGTGATCGGTTCTATGGTAAGGACTTCATCGCACTGTTCGAAGGTCAGGAAGGCCCGACAGCAACCCTGAACGTGTACGCACAGTACAGTGAAAGCCACTTCCCGAAGCTGACCGTTATCGGCAATGACGAGGTAAGCACCGGCTCATTCAGCTGGAGCAACGACGGAGCCTTCAGCGAGTACACAAAGACATTCTCCGAACCCGATGAGGTTGAGGGTTGGACGTTCCTGTACTGGGAAGGTGAGGACGGTCAGCAGTACGGGGATGGAGATGAGTGGACGATCGAGGCCTCAGACCTTGACGGAGATACCACGGTGACCTTTACGGCGATCTGGGAGCAGGACGAGGATGACCCGGTAATCGACCCGGACGACGAGGATGTTGACGACGAGGACGCTGACGATGACGCAGAGTTTGAGACGATCTACACCGAGACCATCAAGGTAAAGACCGAAGCGAAGGCAGAGGCCAAGACGGTTGACAGCCCGGCAACTGGTGACGGTCACCCGATCCTGGGATGGACAATTATCTTCATCATGGCGCTGGCTGGAATCCTGGGAGGAATCTTCCGGAAAAAGAATTGAAGATAAGTTATAGCCGAAACGCCCTTCGGGGCGTCCTGGAGAGGGTGGCAACCTGCCAGCTGATGAGGCAAGCCGGAAAGGAGGAAATAATGGATAGAAAAGAACTTAACAAGATTTTACAGGACCACAAAAAGTGGTTGAACTACGAACCGGACGGGAATTTTGCCGACCTGCGTGGAGCTGATCTGCGGGGCGCGAACTTGCGGAGGGCCGACCTTCGTTGCGCTGACTTGCGAGGCGCTGACCTGCGAGAAGCTGACCTTTTTTTCGCAGACCTTCGAGGTGCAAACCTTGAGACTGCCGACCTTCGGGGGACTTACCTTCGTGGGGCTGACCTATACAGCTCCAAAACATCCGGGATGAAAACAGACGCAGCAACGAGAACAGACTATCCAATGGCCTGCCCAGAAACGGGCTCGTTTATTGGGTGGAAGAAGGCTGGCGAATACATCGTCAAGTTGGAAATCCCGGAAGACGCACTGCGGTCAAGCGCAACAACGAATAAGTGCAGGGCGAGCTGGGCTAAGGTATTGGAAATCCAGAACGTGGACGGCACAAGGGCTGACGTAACAGAAATTATGACAGATCGATGCTGGGTTTATAAAGTCGGCAGCATGGTATATCCAGATGACTGGGATTATAACCGCTGGAACGAATGCAGCCACGGAATTCATTTCTTTATGACAAGAAAAGAAGCTGTTGACTGGTAGAGGAAAGGAGGAAGAACATGATTGAGTACAAGTCTGGAGATGAAGGATATGGCCGTTACATAAACGGTCGAGATGCTTTCGTTGAGTTTGTTTCGCAAAGACAAGCCAAGGACCTGGATTTCTTGCTTGGAGTGATCGACGAAGTAGCGAATTGGCTTATTATAAGCGGAAATGAAAACATGTTTATGGCAGCACTTAATGAAACCAAAGGTTATTATGAGGAGGATTGAAAAAAAATGAAAAAGGTTTTTATTATTAAAGGAAAAAAAGAGGAGGTTGTTATCCCTGTAAAAGCTTTTGAGCTCGGCACAGGAAAGAAAGTTGAGCTAAAACCGCCAAAAGATTGGAAATTGGTCCAATAAAACGATCAATTTTACATACTATAAGTTGTTGTTGTTTGATGTGACTAACTACTATATATAGTATGTGTTAGGCATGGTTAACTAAAAATCATCGATTTAAGCGATTTTAATTAGCTCAGTGGTATAAAGTATCGACAAAAAAGGAGGTATAAATTATGGTTGCTCACGAGCATTGGAAAAAGACGACAAATCCGGATTATCTCGGAACTTACGCATTTGATCGGGATCAGGAAATGATCGTAAAAATCAAAGACCTGCGCCAAGAGAAAATCCACAATCCAAACGGAGGTAGTGAAGAAAAAATGGTGATGTACTTCGAAGGTGATGTTAAGCCGCTGATTCTTAACACAACCAACATGAAGAACATCGAGAAAGCGCTCAAAACTCCGTACATGGATGAGTGGGTTGGCCGCAAGCTGCAGCTGTATGTTGATCCTGCGGTATCCGCATTCGGTCAGATTGTGGCTGCTGTCCGTGTTAGAGACTTTGAGCCCAAGTAAAGGAGGGAGAGATGGAGCTGACAAGAGAAAACTATTATACCCCTGAAGCGAGTCAAGAGTATTTCAGCGTATCGCAGTTCAAACACTTCATGGAGTGCCCGGCTGCAGCGATGGCTTATATTGACGGTTCGTTCAGAGATGAGCCGTCACAAGCCTTGCTTGAGGGAAGTTATGTTGATGCTGCGCTGACCGGAGATCTTTTGGATTTCGTTGCAATGCATCCAGAAATAAGGAATCGGAGATCTGGGGAACTCAAAGCACCGTTTAAGAAAGCGGCAATGGCTGTTGAACGGGCTCGGCGTGATCCTGTGTTTATGAACTACCTGGATGGAGCAAAGCAGATTGTACTTACTGGAGAGTTGTTTGGACAGAAGTGGAAAGGAATGGTTGACGTTCTGCACGACGACATGATCGTTGACCTGAAATACATGAGGAACATTGAACCCGTGTATAAGGATGGTCAGAGGGTAACATTCATTCAAGGGTACGGATACGACATACAGGCATACGTTTACAAAGAATTAGTCAAACAGAATTTTGACAAGAATCTGCCGTTCTACTTCGCGGTTATAACCAAAGAAGAGCCGGCTGACATCCATCTCATTGCAATGGATGATCGGTTCCTGTCTCCGGTTAAGGGTCTGCTTGAACACTACACGCCGATATTTGCATCGTACAAAGTGGGTGGAAATCCTCCACGCTGCGAACATTGTAAATACTGCAGAGAAACGCACGTGATTAGTAATCCTATGAGTTATGTGGAGTTAATGGAGGGAACGTTATGAGTATGAAAAGAATAAAACCACAACTTGTCAGGGACACCTGGAACTGCAAGTATAGAAATAACGACACTGAGAAGTGTGAAATCTACAACCGTTACTGTCTTGGAAGCGTAGTTTGTGAAAGGTTTGAAAGGAGGGAGAGACGTGGCAAGGAAGTGCATACATCTAAATGAGAAGTCGTTGATTGAGGGCAAGCCATTCTGCTATACATTAGGCCACCGTTGTGTCGGTCCGGAGTTGTGTGGATGGTACCAGCCTAAACCGTACAGTGAAAGAAAGGAGGAAGAGGAATGTTCAAACAAGCTCTCATCATTTCAGCTGTGGCAGTTGCCGTAACGGGGTTCGCATACCTTGTTGAAAACGAAATCTATTATCGTAAACAAAAACGAGCTATTAGGGCATTCATTGGACGGAGGTGATGCTGATGCTTGTTCAGGCGATAATCCTGATGTGTGTGGCTTGCTTCCTGTATCTGATCATCATGTGGTTCGATACAGCCTTTCAACGCACGCTTTTGGAGTATGAATTAGAAATTGCACAATTAATGAATGAAATGAACAAGGAGGAACAAAACAATGCTCAATCTTAATTTGAAAGACGTTAATGCTTCTAACTACAGTAAACCTGGTCCTGGCGGTTATGTTGTCCAGATCACAAAAGCACAGAACAATCCAAAACTGAACCGGGTTGAGTTCGAGTTTGATTTTGCTGAGGGCCAGTTTGCAGGCTATTACAAGGAGATTAAGGACAAGTTCAATTTCTGGGGCGGCTGCTTTGTTAAATCCTATACAGAGAGGGCGTTGCCATTCTTTAAGAAGTTCGTCGACACTTTGGTAGAATGTAACCCGGACATTGATGGGATCGTTGTTGGCGACTATGAGGACATTGACGAAGAAAAGATGGTCGGCGCTCGGATCGGGATGATTGTTGGCGAGAAGGTATACATCGGCAATGATGGTAAGATCAAGACAAAACTGGATACATACAATGCGCAGTTCGTGACGATCGAAACGATCTATAATGAAGACTACGCCGTACCAGAGAAGGTTGACGAGACGGCTGGAGCAGCAGAGACTAAGAGTGTCGGCAACGTCACAGACACTACAATTCCAGCGTTCGAGGCTATCAAAGACGATGAAATTCCCTTTTAAGGAGGTGATCCGAAGTGGATATTTCTAATCTCGCACCAAGGATTGAAGTTGTAATGTATATTATTGGTTCTGCTGCGTTAGTTGGTATGGCTGTTTTAGCCTTTTGGTCGATGCGGTGGAAGTAGAAAGGAGGAATAAAATGTTTTGTGGATTTTGTTTAGGCGCTGCAACCGTGATTGTCGCAGCTGCGGCAGCTTATCGGATTGAGTTTATACTCACCGAAGGAAAGAAGCTGAAGAATAGAAAGGAGGAATAAATGTACGTCTACGCATATAGGGATGTACTTGGCCGGATTAAAGAGGCTGAGAAGCAGTTTCCAGGCAAGGGTGTAGAGGTTGCAATATTGCAGGCGCTTCTCGAACAAAATGAATCGTTACAAGCTGTTCGCAGGAAGATTGATAGGATTATGTTATGTGTTGAAGATATTAATAAAAAGTAAAGGAGGTACGAAATGAATATTGGAGCTGACGTAGTATTTTGCGGACTGGCGTTCGCGCTTTTCGTTGTGGGCGTGTGTTGTTGGGCGAAGGGTGCTATCAACGCTCATCGCAAGAACAGAAAGTAAGGGAGGTACGATATGACTTTTGAGGTAATTGGTTCAAGTATCGCTGTTGTCGCATTCTGCGCTTATCTGTGCGTACTGACACAGAAGGCGAAGAAGAAGTAAGGAGGGGATCATGTTTAGGCCGAAAAGATGGCGAAAGCGAAGAGAGTGGCCAGAGCCAGTAGCGGCCGATGCGCCTCTTTGCGAGGATGAAGTTGAACTTATCTTTGACGAACCAACATTTGACGATTTAAAGGCGCTTTTTGAGGAGATCGACTACGAGGTCGAGATGCAAGAGGAGCGAGCTGAAAATCGGGTTGATAATTTGAAAAGCCACAAGGCAAACCTGTATGGTAAGTGCATTTAGCACGGAAAGGAGCAAATAATGATTACTGGACTTATTGTTTTGGGAGTGCTGGTTGTTGTCGCTATTCCGGTGACGATTAGCCATGTAAAGAAGTAAGATGATTAAGTTATTAGTTGGTATATTTATAATTGTGGTGTGGCTCATTCCCATTGCAGCGGGCCGCATGCACGATTAAAGTTATGTTCGGTGGAGGGGTTTCGTGGGATAGCTCCTCCACCTCATTAAAAAAGGAGGTGAGAAGCAATGAAAAAAATTGATCGTAGTCTGACGCAAGATGAGATGGCGTACGAAAGAACCACCATGTCCAGCGAAAGAACAGAAATGGCCCTTGAAAGGACATCACTGGCAAATTCCCAGACCCTATTAGCCTATGTAAGAACAGCAATTGGTCTGCTTGCAGCCGGCGTTGGAATGTTCGAATTTATCGACAACCAAACGATCGTTGCTCTTGGTAAAATAATAATGCTTCTTGCCCCGGCAGTATTCATCATCGGCATTATTCATTACTGCATGGTTTGGCGAAAGTTGAAAAATAGCGCCAAAAATTAAGGAGGTTTTTATGTCTGAAGATAATTGTGCCGTTTATGTGCACGTTAACTTAATAAATGGGAAGAAGTATTTTGGTATTACAGTTCAGGAGCCAGAGAGGCGGTGGAGAAACGGCTACGGGTATAGTAACAATGCGCACTTTACGAACGCCATTAACAAGTATAGTTGGGAAAACTTTGCCCACTATGTGTTGTTTAAAAATATTCCAATCGCGATTGCAAAAAACATAGAAGAAATGTTGATTCTGGAACATATGTCATATGATCCTCGCTTTGGTTATAACAAAACTTATGGAGGGGAGTTAGAAAGGCCGACAGAAGATACACGCCATAAAATGAGCGAAGCGATGAAAGGAGAAAACAATCCAAGTTATGGCAAACCCCACGGTGATGAATGGCGCAAAAGGATAAGTTTATCACTTGGCGGCGGGCCAGTGGAGGCAATTAACCCACGCACAGGCCTTAGGGAGCATTATTTTATATCCGCTTGTAGTGCGGACGGGCTTGGGTTTAATCATAGGCATGTGAGCGAATGTTGTAACGGCAAACGAAAAACGCACAAAGGCTATATCTGGCGCCATGTCGAAAAGGAGGTGAACGACGATGGCAGTGATAATTGAAGATTCCCGTAATAAACGTGGCCATCACGAGAAAAAACGTATGTACTTTGCAAATCAAGGTATCATTGTTAAGAGGGCAGCCATTCCGTGGGGAGACTACATGATCATGCCTTCGATCGTGGTAGACACTAAGCAGGATGTAATCGAGATTGCACAAAATTTGTGTGGAAATGTAAATGAACGCACCAGGTTTGCCGAGGAAATGAAAGGTGCGAAACTTGCCGGAATAAAGCTCGTTTTTCTCATCGAAGACAGTCGTTTTTCTCGTCAAAGCGACCTGTATGAAACAAAAATGAAGCTTCACAGTGGCAAGGTCGTAAGAGGTGAACAGTTGGCAACAGCAATGTCGATATGTGAATCTCGCTATGGCTGTGAATTTCAGTTTTGCTCACCTGATGAGGCTGGTTATCGGATAATTGAAATCTTGGAAGGAGGAAAATGATGGCTGAAAGAAGGATGTTCGCAAAGACAATAATCGATTCAGACGCGTTTCTTGATATGCCCTTATCGGCACAGGCGCTATATTTTCACTTGTCTATGCGAGCTGATGACGAAGGGTTTATCAACAACCCAAAGAAGATACAAAGAATGGTTGGCGCAAGTGACGACGATGCAAAGTTGTTAATTGCAAAAAACTTCATTATTCCGTTTGACAGTGGCGTTGTTGTCATAAAGCACTGGAAAATACACAATTATATTCAGTCTGATAGATTCAAAGCGACTGTTTACAAAGAAGAGCGCGCCGAACTTATGGTGAAGGAAAATAAGTCTTATAAGAGAATTGCCAAAACCATTGAAGCTTCAACAATGTATCCAGAATGTATACAGGATGGAGACACAGGTAAGGATAGGATAGGTAAGTATAGTATAAGTAATACGTCGTCGAGTTCGCCTGCGGCAAACATCGACAGTTCCTCTTCTCTTTCTGATGAATTTGATGAGCTGTGGAAACTGTATCCGAGGAAGGCCGGAAAGAAAAAAGCATTTGAAGCTTACAAGAGATCAAGAAAAAACGGGGCAACGTTTGATCAGGTCAAGGACGGTATTCAGAGGTATGTTGAGAGCATTAAAAGAAACGGGACACCAAAACAATACGTGCTTATGGGACAGACGTTCTTTAATCAGGAGCGCTGGAGTGATGAATTCATCATTGAAGAGAAACCGAAGAGCAATGCAATTGAACCGCCAAAGTATAAAGAGTTTGGGCCCGAACCTGAGAAAGAGCGAGTTGAAATGCCGGACGATCTGAGGGCTAGATTAAAGACGATGTTTTAGGAGGTGCAAAATGAAAGAGATAATCAAGAAACTCGAAGGCGATCCGACAAGACGCCAGTTGGAAATTATTATTGATGTGATGGGGGAAAAGTACAAGGAGTTCTTTGTGCAGAGCTTTACAAGGATCGCAATGGCTGGAAACATCAACGCTGAGATGTACCTCTGTAAGGACGAGAAAGAAAGAGAGAAGCTGACGGCGAAACGCGATGCCATCTTACAGGAGGAAAGAGAGAGACGTGAGGAGTACGATCACGCGGCTTATTTGCTGCAGAAAGTGATTGACGAACGGATGAGCGGAAGCAAATGCAAAAGGTTTTGGGAAGGGAGTGTAAGACAAGATGAAATTCGGATATAAATGTGATAAGCCGATGGCGGACAGTAAGCTCCTGTTCCCATGCGATCACGATTGCAGGAATTGCGTGGCCGGAATGAAGTTTGTTAAGGGTACAGGCTGGGTTCACATGCCGGCCGGTAGTCTTGATAAGTTCATGGATAAGAAACTTTACGAGAGAAACCTGAATATCATAAGCGAGTTTGTAAAGGCGGTGATCAAATGAAATACACATACAAGACAAGGACGAAAGACGTTGATATTGATGTTGATGAGAGATGGGTTAAAATCTTAGAGGAAATGGATAAAGAAGAGGATCTGAACGAGCGCAAGGAAACGAGACGACACGAGAGCCTGGACCTTTCAATGGATGAGCATGAGTGGTTGGACAATCACGAGGAGCCAATTGAGGACACAATACGCAGGCTCGAAACTGCGGAGGCTCTTGATGAAGCGATCGCCACCTTAACGGCGAAACAAAGAGATGCGTTTATGGCCGTTCACTTTTACGGGCTTAGCATTGGTGAAGTTGCTAAAATTAAGGGTATATCAAAACAGGCTGTTGCTAAATCACTTGCACAAGCAAAAAGAAAATTAAAAAACTTTCTCTAAATTGGTTGTCAAAACGGCCTTCCCGTGGCTTATAGTGAGAGGGTAATTTAAGGCAAATAAAGTAATTAAAAAATACAACCGGTTGTCACCATTGCCTTCTCCATTTTGAACAGAACCCGACACGCCTCTCAATGATGCGGACCACGTCGGGTCGTACGATAAAATCTTTCTCCTTTCAATTGGATACGGGGCTCGACCCACTGCCGGACTTGGCGGAGGGCCCAGAGCCTCAATCCACTTTTAAGAGGCTTATGGATATAAAATTATTTACGTTTTGGATCGGCGGCATGCCTGAATATATAAAGATGTGTCTTGACACGTGGAAAGTTCAATTTGTGATATTGAACCGTGAAAACATTGGACAATATACAGACATGCCGATTCACTTACTTGATTACAAAGCACCGGCTCACCAATCGGATATCGCAAGGGTCCACGTGTTAAGGGATAGCGGCGGAACATGGCTTGACACAGACACGATCATGATCAAGGCGAAATTCCCGGATGCTGATTTCGTTGGCAATCCAGAAAAACGTTACATGTCTGGGAGCTACTTAAGGGCAGAGAAGCAATCCGACATGATGATTGAGTGGTGCAAGTATCAGGGGCGAACAACCTATACAGGAAACTGGACAGTGTTCATGAATGGGTTCGCAGAGCCGTACTTACAGGAACACAAAGAAATTCAAATTGATGACATCCGCAAGGGCTGGCCGGAAACCTATATGATTAAGGAACGGGTTGACCGGCCAACAAAGTATAATCGTTTCTACTTTGAGGACAACTACCATCTGGACGATATTGAGTTACCAAACATGTTGTGGCTGCACAACTCATGGACGCCGGATTGGTACAAGATGATGAGTAGAGAGCAGATAGAGAACCATCAATGCACGATGTCTAATCTATTAAAAGAGGCGAGGAAATGAAATTCAAATATATAATCATGGCTGGCGGTGAGTACGTCAAGTGGGAAACGCCGAGGCACTTGCTAAAGTTTAGAGGTGAGCGGATCATTGACAGGACTATTCGCCAGTTAAGGGAACAGGGAATCGAGGACATCTCGATCAGCAGCAATATCCCGAAGTGGTTCAATGATTGCCACGTTCCTGTTCTTTATCATGATAACCACTACGTCGCGAGGGAATACAACAACATGGACGGTTACTGGTGCAACTGCTTCTATCCGTTAAATGTTCCAGCTGTATACCTTCACGGCGACGTTGTGTTTAGTGATAACGCAATCAAGACAATCATTGATCGGGAAACGCTCAACTATGACTTCTTTGCTTCTGGGCCACCATTTCCAGCGAACTATCCGAAGCCATATGAAGAACCGTTTGCCTGGAAGATCGTAGACCAAGACAGATTGCACATGGCTCAGCGCATCACCAAGGAAATGGATAAGCAAGGGAAGTTCGCAAGACGGCCGATCGCCTGGGAGTTTTGGGCAGTGCTTAGAGGTCAACAGGATGTAAACCATATCGACTTCAACAGCTTCATTAAGATCAACGACGGCACATGTGACATTGACAACCCGAACGAAATACCAATGCTCGAAAGGATGCGGCTATAATGCGGGACTTCGCCAGAGAGTTTTACAAATCGATGCGCTGGAGGAAGGTCAGAGAGGCATACCTAAAGGAGCACAGGTATATATGCGAAGTGTGTGGTGGAGCTGCAGATACTGTTCATCACATCGAACATCTCAATGCAACGAATATCAATGATCCAGACGTGACTTTGAATAAAAACAATCTCATGGCGGTGTGCCGTGACTGTCACGCTAAAATACACAGCAAAGTAGAGCGCAGATTTGTTTTAGATGAAAACGGCGACATAATTGTGCTACCGGACAAAAAATGAAACGATTTAACACAATATTTTGTGCCCCCCCACAAAAGGTACACTATAGCTCCGCACAGGACCGAGGCAGTGACTCGATTAAAACAAATCACGCGCGAATTGGCAATAAACGATACGTTTTAACACGAATTTCAACGATTTATTGAAAGATAGGGAGCAATGAATGCAAGTTACATCACGGAATATTATGAGGGCATCCAAAACGGAACCTATAACGTCGGCAAGTGGATAAAACTTGTTTACAATTACATCATTGAGTGCCTAAATGACGCAATTGTCGTTTATGATGACGTAATTGCCGAAAAGGCCATTGATTGGATTGAAAACCACTGCTTCCACGTTGAGGGTCCACTTGCTCCCGGACCTTTCAAGCTCGAACTGTGGCAAAAAGCAATGATCGCCGCAATGTTCGGTTTACGAGACCCAGAAACGGGAAACCGGCAATTTCGCGAGATTGTCCTCGTTATTGCTAGGAAAAACGGGAAGTCACTCCTTGCCTCAGCTATCGCAAATTACATGCTACAGGTTGATGGAGGTTACGGAGCAAGAATATACAATGTTGCGCCAAAACTTGATCAAGCTGCGATTGTATATGATAACACTTGGACGATGATTCAGCTCGACCCTGATTGGAAAGAAAGAAGGGCAGCTGTACAGGCGGCAAGAGAAAGTCATCGAGCTGCTGAAGATGATCCCAAGAATGTAAAACATAGACAATCAGACTTGTTTCTTCCTGGAACAAACAGCACAATGAAGAAAGTCGCCTTTAGCGCGAAGAAGTCAGACGGATTTAACCCGTCACTGGTCATCTGTGATGAGGTTGCAGCGTGGGAAGGCGATAAGGGACTAAAGCAGTACGAGGTTATGAAGTCCGGAATGGGCTCCAGACCTGAGCCGATAATGCTCTCTTGTACAACGTCTGGATACATCAACGACAGCGTGTATGATGAGCTGATCGCCAGAGGAACAGCGCTGCTTCAAGGAAATAGCGGAGAGAAGCGGTTTTTGCCGTTTTTCTACATGATAGACGACATCACCAAGTGGGACGATATTGAAGAGCTTGAAAAAGCCAATCCGAACCTTGGTGTATCAGTTACCAAAGATTACCTGTTAGAGGAAATCGAGGTTGCAAGGGGTTCGGCTTCAAGACAGTCTGAGTTTATTTGTAAATACGCTTGCCTGAAGCAGAATAGCAGTCTTGCATGGTTGCCGGCTGAAGTTGTTGAAAATGTCTGCGGTGAAGAGATTCGGCTTGAGGATTTTAATGGATGTTACTGCGTGGCTGGTATCGACCTTTCACAGACAACCGACTTAACGGCGGCCTGTGCAGTTATTGAGAAAGACGGGAAGCTGAACGTAATATCACATTTCTGGTTACCGGCTGCGAAAATCGACGAAGCTGTACAAAGAGACGGGTTGCCGTACTACAGCTACATTGACAGAGGGTTTATGAGCCCGTCAGGTGATAACTTTGTTGATTATCACGACTGTTACAACTGGATGGTCAACCTGGTACAGGAATACGAGATACTTCCGCTAAAGGTTGGATACGACAGATATTCAGCACAGTACCTGATTCAGGACCTTGACGCGTTTGGGTTCCATACTGATGACGTTTTTCAGGGGGACAACCTCTGGCCGATCATGCAGGAGCTTGAAGGTGTCATGAAGGACGGCGGAATAAACTTTGGAGATAACCAGATAATGAAAGTCCACCTACTCAACGCAGCGGTCAAAATGAACGTTGAGCGAGGAAGAGGTCGGCTTGTGAAATTGTCACCAAACGCGCACATCGACGGTGTGGCTGCACTGCTTGACGCGCTTACAGTAAGAGCTAAGTATTATTCAGAGATCAACGAACAGTTGAAAAATTAGGAGGCTACAATGTCACTTCTGGACAAGCTGTTAGGCAGAAAGCCAA
>Ga0310696_10001543_pt1 | contig 33121 bp, 23 predicted proteins | sample AusTroGonzalo_MG_4_FD_203885 | JGI IMG/M metagenome (GOLD analysis project Ga0310696, IMG submission 203885) | Bovine rumen microbial communities from tropical cattle in Woodstock, Queensland, Australia - Gonzalo_02 (v2) (version 2) | ecosystem: Host-associated > Mammals > Digestive system >... | reverse complement strand
ATTTTGATTTGCTGAATATCAGAGGTGTTGAAGCCGACAGCATTGAACGGGATGGTAACGAAGTTGTTGTCCGCACCCGTAGTGTTCCCCGTATAGCCGACAACGGGTGGAAACCCTAAAACCCCAGCAATTCCGCCACATTCACCCCCACCAATGTGCAGTACGAGTGCAGAGAACGGCAGTGAACAGGCGGGCCCAATTTGAAAACCTTTCTCGTTCCATAGAAAAGTTTTTAAATTCGCACGGCAAAAAAGCTTCGCGGGGTCCCCACGGGCCTCAAAGCGTTATAACGGGGAAAGCCGCCCCCTGCGACGGTGCCCGGTTTTGTTATTATTTAGCCTTGCGACATTGATGGGCATCGTGATATAATATGGGCGCGATGCGCTTAGAATACTCGAGGGCCGGGAAGCAGTTCTTTTTTGTTACGCTTGGCGTTGCCGAAAGGCGGCCCGTGCTTTCGCGGCTTATCGACGAAAAAAGCCGCCCGGAGCTGACTAAGCTTGGCGAAATGGTCAGGGCCGCTTTAAGGGCGCTTCATCGGGTATGGCCAGCGGTGACCGTCAGTGACTACGTGATAATGCCAGATCATATTCATTATCTGCTAATAGTCGATTACGGCCGCGACAAGTCGATAAGCCCGCTCTTTCTCGCCTATCGTCTCGCCGATGTCGTCGAGATGGCGACAGCTGAGGCAAATGAACGGACGGCGGCTCGCACCCCCGCACCCCCAAGCGCCCGCGTTGCCGACCAAGACGCATCTTTCGCTACAGAGCCGCCAAATGGCGCGGCCGATGAAAAGCAACTGGCCGAGGAGCGAGTGGCAAAGATGGCTGGGCTCTTCAAGGCCGCCGTAGAGGCCGCCAACCGCACTGCAGCCGCCGGCTCTCTAAAAGTCGAAACCGGGCTTCGCTTCGGCGAAGCAGCCGGGGGTGCGGGGGCGCGTGCCCCCGTCCGTTCCGTTATCTTCGCCCGCGATTGCTACATCGAGCTTTCCTTCGACTCGCGCCAGTTGAAGGCCATTCGCCATTATATAAAGCTAAACCCGGCTCGCGCCCTTTGGAAGCTCCGCCACCCCGACCTTTTTCTTTGCCATCGCGCAATCAAAGCGCATCGCCTCGCGCCTCTCGCGCCGATGAGCTTCGACGGCGTTGGAGCCCTCACCCTATTAGGCTCGCCATTTCTTTTTCATGTTAGGCTTACGCTCAAGAAGACCGTTTCAGAGCACGCCGCAGCCATAGAAGAGATCGTCGAGAAGGCACGGCGCGGAATGGTGCCGGTATCTGGCTTCATATCGCCAGGAGAGAAAGAGGCCCTTAAGCGCCTCAAGGCCGAGCCTCGCGCACGTTTCGTGAAGCTTTTGCCCTATGCATTGCCGTCGCGCTACGACCCATCTGCCGAAGACAGCCGCGAAATCGCCGCCGGCAGGCTGCTCATTCTCTCGCCGTTTCGCGATACGCCTGGCATCTCATCGCTTGAAATGAAACGCAGTCCTTCGTCCGCACACGCCTTTCGACGCAACTGTCTTGCCATGAACGACATCGCCGCGAAGCTTTGCGATGAAATTGACTACGATGGCTAATGTATGGCAAAATATGACTCAACTCGGTCAAGTCATAAATGGGATATTCTATGGTCGTAGACATGCCAATACCAACTATGGTTCGCTCAATAGCGGACGCAAAGGCTCATTTCTCGGCCATTGTCGATGAGGCAAGCGCAGGGAAAGAGTTTGTGATCTGCCGCGCAGGACGTCCGCTTGTCGTGGTCTCGCGATACGTGCAGAGCGCTCCGAAACGCAGCCCCGGTTCCCTCAAGGGAGAAATTAACATCGCCGACGACTTTGACGCGCTGCCTGACGGTTTTGAGGAGGCGTTTGGATGAGATATCTGCTTGACACCCATGTGGTGCTGTGGTGGTATCTCGATTCGCCGCAGTTAAAACCTGAGCATAAGCGACTCATAGCAAACCTCGACAACGAAATCTATGTAAGCGCGGCAGTAATCTGTGAAATCGAAGTTAAGCGTCGCAATGGGAAGTTGAGCTGCCCGCCAGACATGATGGAGCGCATTAAGGCAGACGGATTCAAGATCCTGTCAATCACGGCCGAGCACCTCGTCCCGTTGCGTACAATTCCGCCAATCCACAACGATCCGTTTGATCGTATAATGATATGTCAGTCCATGGTCGAAAAAATTCCGCTCATATCCTACGACAAGAACGTCAACGCTTATTTCGCCTGACGATAGCAAACAATTCACAAGACTGCCAGCCAGGGCGTATTCCTAATCTGCTGTTAATCCTGTCTGAAGACAATCCCCATCACTGAAACATCCCTCGCGCTTCTCCAAAAACCGCGCGGGGGGCTCCGAGTGGCCGACAGCCAGAAGACCCGAAAAATATTTTTCAGCCGTTTTCCACGCTCTTTCAATTCTCATTTTCCTCGCCTCCCTTGCCTTCAATACTCATTTCACCCAATAAAATCAAGGGTTTTTGGCATTTCGGGACTCGGCTGGCGAGTGGCGCGGCAGGGGTCATCCATTTTGGAAGGTCGTCACAGTCTCCCATCAGTTCCACTTGCTTTGCTCAAAGGGGATATGATAGAATTTAATCATCTAAACCGAGCCTGGGCATGAGTCGCCCCAAGATAAGGGGTGGAGGAAGCCTAGGTTCTCTTTTTTGAAAGGTGGCACTGTATGACTATTACGGCCGTTTTGGTAGATGGCGGCTTTTATAGGAAGCGCGCAAGGTTCCTCTTTGGGAAAGTCGGTCCTGAAGAACGTGCAAAAGAACTGGTCAAATACTGTTCTCTGCATTTGCGTGATACAGACAACGATGTTCCGCGTCACTTGTATCGGATTTTCTATTACGATTGCCCTCCCGTAAATCGCAATGTTTACAATCCGTTATTGAAGCGAACCATTAACCTTGGCATGAGTGCAACCTACGATTGGACGTTGCGCTTCTACAAGGCATTGACTGCGCAACGCAAGGTCGCAATACGCATGGGTCGGATTTCCAATGAGACTGGATATCGCCTCAAGGCGGAGTCGTTCAAAAAACTATGTGCCGGAACGTTGGACATATCTCAATTGACGACTGAAAACGATTTGGCGCTGGAGTTTGGGCAAAAGGGCGTGGATATGCGGCTCGGCCTCGACATCGCCCACCTCGCTTACAAGCGACTTGTCAATCAGGTGGTGCTTATTTCCGGTGATAGTGATTTTGTTCCCGCCGCGAAAATGGCAAGGCGCGAGGGGATCGACTTTATCCTAGATCCAATGGGGATACCGATTGCAGACGATTTGTCCGAACACATAGACGGACTGCGTTCTCACTATCGGGATTACCTGAACGCAAAAGCCGAACCTCAGTCTTAATTTACACCGACCAACATCACGACCGCTTCTCAATCCTGTCAATCCTGTTAATCCTGTCTGAAGACAATCCCCATCACTGAAACATCCCTCGCGCTTCTCCAAAAACCGCGCGGGGGGCTCCGAGTGGCCGACAGCCAGAAGACCCGAAAAATATTTTTCAGCCGTTTTCCACGCTCTTTCAATTCTCATTTTCCTCGCCTCCCTTGCCTTCAATGCTCATTTCACCCAATAAAATCAAGGTTTTTTGACGTGTCGAGCATTGGCGTAAGAGCTGCATGGCGAAATTTAGCCGCTTGACAGCTGGAAAAAATTTTTTTTCGCAAGCGATTATTCCCTATTGACTTATCGTCATCCACTATGCTATACTTCGCGGTGTCAAGGGCGAATTGTAGAGTCGTTCTACACAAGTTCTGGCAACCGCGCACGACGGACTCGTGCAAAAAACTCGCCCGAGAGGGCAAATGAAGGAGGTCCAAAATGGACTATAAGAAAATGCTCGCGGTTTCGGCCGCATTGATTGGAACGGCGGCGATGGCTGTCGAATCTTCCGTTGTCGGCTATGCGAATGACACAGTTGCGCAGGGGAAGTTCGTTATCAAGTCTCTCGGCTTCGAGGGTGTTGCCGATGGCTCGACGGATGTCAACGATATCCTCAAGGGGTTCACGGGCGTTGACTTCGATGAAAAACTGGACTTCCAAAAAACCGCTCCGCAGATTCAGGTCTTGAATTCGGCTGGCGGATACACTCGTTATTTCTACCTCAACGATGGCTATGTTGACGACGTGACATTTGTCGAGGGATGGTGCGATAGCGTAGGCAATCTCGTCGCTCTTGACATTACTCCTGGCACGGCTTTTTGGGTGATGGTGCCAGGTGGCGATACCGCCACGACAGCTGCCGGCGCGGTCTCGGACGAAAGCTCTGTTGACGTCAACGTCCCTGCCAACAAGTTTACCCTGCTTGGCAATGCCTTCCCAATGGCGGTTACGCTCAATGGTTCGGCGTTTACGAGTGATGACATCGTCGGCGTTGACTTTGATGAAAAACTAGACTTCCAGAAAACCGCTCCGCAGATTCAGGTCTTGAATTCGGCAGGGGGCTACACTCGTTATTTCTACCTCAACGACGGCTATGTTGACGACGTGACATTTGTCGAGGGATGGTGCGATAGCGTAGGCAATCTCGTTTCCGACACAACCATTGGCGTTGGCGCAGGTTTCTGGATCAAGAGCGGAAATGCGATGAAGGCAACATTCAACAAGTAATTTCAATGCTGGGCAAAGTGTCCGGCGTGAAAAAACAAAAAAAGGAAAACAAAAAATGAAGAAACTAATGATAGTAGCGGCGGTTGTGCTTTGCGGCACTTTCGCTCGCGCTGCAGCAATAAACTGGCAGGTTGCTGAAGCGACCTCAAGTCAAGTCGGTTACACGGTCTATATGGTTTCGGCCATTTCTGACGCATGGACGAGTGCTGCGGATGTAGCGGCTGATGCTGCTGCACTCGGCACTGGCACATCTGGAACTATTGCTAAGTCAGGCCGTCTATATGTGATTCCTGAAACCACTGCTACTGGTTCTGGCATTACTACATCATCCTCGCTCTATCTCGTTCTTGTTCAGAGTGCGGATGCGACGGGATACACATATATCAGCATGGGCGATATCTCGGATGCTGTCTATGAGCCGCCGGCTTCGGCTTCGGCCAACTTCAGCACGACCTCCGCCGCGCTGCTCGCGGGAACGGCCGGCACGTTCGGCTCGTCGCCCGTCCCGGAGCCGACTTCGGGGCTTCTCATGCTTCTCGGCATGGCCGGCCTTGCCCTCCGTCGTCGTCGCGCCTAACTCTTTAGACGCATAACAGAGAAAGCCCGTCCGTGATAGCACGATGAGCCTGTGATGAAATCATCAGGTTGCCCGAGATTGCGGACGGGCCGCAATCGAGCCCGCAGGGTCGCAAGAGGCCTCGCGGGCTTTCAATTTGTACGCGACGATGACTTGGTCGATAACATATCGGGGCAAAGACGGTCAGCGAGGCTCCATTGAAATAGAGGCTTCTGATCGCAACGCAGTATTTAGCGAGTTGAAGCAACGCGGAATATCTGCTATTAGCATAACAGAAGGTAGAACCTCTCGAAAAAGTCGATGCCATACCGTAAATAAAGTGAATGGTAAAAAGCCTCTTTCTTCTAAAGTACTTCTCTGCCTTATCGTATTTGCAATAATCGCCGTTTCTATTTGCGCTTGGTACTGGCTTACATCAAGTGCTGACGATTCAATCAAGACGGACATAACGGAAAACAGACTCACATCGAAAAAGCCAATCAAGGTGGAACCTGTCGCTACTGTAAAGCCGCCAGCCACGAACAGTGTAGTCGCTTCGGTAAAGTCAGATGTGAGACTTTACAAAGGCGTGGCTGTCGTGTCGTCATCAGCTACCACCAACGCCGTCGACGGAGCGGTCGTCGAGCGGCTCAGGCTAGCCGACGGGCGGACCGTCAAGGTGGTGTCACTGCCGAAGCCGCTGTTCGAGAGCCCGAGCGACCAGCTGATCGCCATGGCCCTCTCTGCGCAGCCGGGGCAGTCCGTGGCCCCCATGCCAATCGACGCGAACGTCGAGCAGGCGTTCCTCGACTCCCTCCTGTCGCCGATAAGGGTCAACGACGACGACCCCGACAATGTGAAGGAGCTCAAGGCGAACGTCTTGGAGGCCCGCGCCTACATTGCGGACGAGGTAAGGGCCGGGAAGACGGTGCGCGAAGTCCTGGAGGCGTATCAAAGGCAGATGAACGACGTCGCCGACCGGCATCTCATGGCCCTTCAGGAACTTCAGAAAATCAAGAAAGAATACGGTATCGAGGAAGCGAGGGCGTTCGCCGTCCGCGTCAACGAGGCGTTCCGCGCTCGCGGGATGCCGGAGATCAACGTTCCGGGGGCAAAGGACAAGTGAGCTTGAAAACACCTAGACACAGAAAGGTCACAGACATGAAATGCGCATTAGCAATTACGACGATGGCCGTCGCGCTCGCGGCGTTCGCAGCCGACGCCACGGCCCCTCGCAAGGTCCGGCCGCGCGGAATGGCAAAGCAGTCAGGGGGGATTGTCGAACGCAGCTACAATGGCAAGGTCCTGCGCGTCTACAACGCCCAGAAGGCCGTGCCGACCGATGTTGTCGCTAAGGCCGTCCGCGAAACCCGGCTTTCCGCGCAACTGCCGATCGAGGTCGTTCCGCTGGAAGCGCCAGACGACGTGACGGTTGCAGGCGCGGCGAAGCTGGCGAACGAGCAGGACGTAGGGGCGGCGGTTGTAATGGCCGAAACCCCGGGCCAGGCGACGATCCTGTCCTCCCCCGATGGCCGCTGGGCGATCCTCAACGTCGCGGGGATAGGCTCCGACGCGGCGAAGGCGGAGCAGAGGTTCAGGAAGCTCCTTTGGAATGCCGTCGCCCACGCCCTGGGCGCCGGCAACACGGGAGACAGGGGATGCGTCCTTCGCGGGTTCTGCACAATGCAGGACCTGGACGGCATTGCCGCCCTCAATCCCAGCCCCATGGCCCACAACGCCATGATCGAAGTGGCGGCCACCCGCGGGATTGGGATGATCTCGTTCGCCTCCTACCGCACCGCATGCCAGCAAGGCTGGGCGCCGGCGCCCACGAACGACGTGCAGAAGGCGATATGGGACGAGACGCGCAAGCTGCCGGAGAAGCCGATACAGATCAAGTTCGACCCAAAGAAAGGCCGATAGGCGCTACGTCAGCGGATTAGATTTCTGAGAGAATCTTGGCGCGGGTTGCCGCGTATTCATCCTCGGTAACGAGCCCTTGCGTCCGATACTGCTCAAGGCGAGCAAGGCGGACAGGGATACTGCTTCGCCTTGCAGGGGAACGGGTAACAGGCAACGGGGAACGGGGATCGGGGAACGGGGATCGGGGAACGGGTGATGGTTCCCCAATCACAGGAATCGATGCAACTGCGGAGCGCAGCGCATCAAGATTCTCGTGGTAGTAGTGCCGCGTCATGGCTGTCGAACAATGTCCGACGATGCTCTGCACGACCGGGAGCGGAACGCCAGCGTTGGCCGAGAGAGACACGAACGTGTGCCGAAGCGAGTGAAACGATGCGACGACGGACTTCCTGGTGCGCCCTTCCAGCCTGACGGACATCGTTATGTTCGCGGCCGTGAATATCTTCCTCAGGTACTCGTCCAGCCTCCAGTTCTGGTTGAGATACATTTCTGCTATCGTAGGGTTTACGAAGCCGGCGGGGGTATTGTCTCGCGCAGAGGCGCAGAGGCGCAGAGGTGGGGTGGGGATGGGGTTATTAGACACATAATTTACAGGATTTACAGGATTGTTGGGAGTTGGAGTTCCAATCCTGTCAATCTTGTTAATCCTGTCTGAAAACTCTCCTCTCTGCGCCTCTGCGCCTCTGCGCGAGGATATATCTTGCAACTCCGCCATGAGCTGCGGGTGGATTGGAATTGTGACTGGACGTCCGTGCATGTGCTTCTTCGTCTTTTCTGGAATCACCTGAATGACTTGCCGCTCGAGGTTCACGCAATCCCACGACAGCCGGCAGCAGTCGCCAAGACGAAGCCCCGTGTAGATGCCGACCATCAAAAGGAGCTTCCATTGCGGTCCTTCTTTCGACGCTGCGGCGTAAAGGCGCTCCACCTCGTCGAGCGTAAGCTCCCGGCGGCTCACCGAGTCGTCAGCGCGCAAGCACACCCCCGCCCAGGGATCATGCGTGACGCCTGCCTTTTCCGCGAGCGTACGGAATACTTCGCGTAGAGCGCAGACGTGGTTGTTGTAGGTTGTAGCAGAGTGGTTGCAGCGGAACTCGGCAAGATATTCCGCGACAGCCGTTTCCGTCACTTCGGCGAGGTGCCCGATTTCGATGTGGTAACGCTCCATCCAGCGGGCGAACGCCATCCACACCATCCGCTTAGAGGCAAGTGTCGCCTTGGCTATGTCGCGGCGGTTGGGCGACATCTCGTAGTGGTGCCATGCCTCCGCAAGCGGAATGCGTATCGTCCCCAGCCCCATCGGGGCGAGAAAGCGGCTTAAAAACGCCTCCGCCTTGTTCCGGTTCCTCGTTCCAGTCGAACGACTCAGACGACGTCCATTGATGCCTATGCGTACAGTCCAGCGTCCGCTTTTTTCCTGTTGCAGGTTTCCTGTCCCTTTTTCCCTTGCCATTTTAGATCTCCTTTCCTTTTGTTGGTGGGGAAAGGGATTGCAGGGAATGTTTTATATCGACGTAGCAACCTCTGTCTTCAACTCAAAAGAGCAAGGGCCGTCGTTGACAAGAGCCACCTTCATGTCTGCGCCGAAGCGTCCGGTCCCAACACGGTCTGCGCCAAGAATATTCCGCATGTTCGCGACAAACCTCTCATACAGTGGCTCGGCGATCTCAGGTTTTGCGGCAGTGGAAAAGCCGGGACGCCGTCCATGCAACGTATCAGCGTACAGCGTGAACTGCGACACGACTATCACGGAGCCGCCCGCATCGACTATCGAGCGGTTCATGCGCCCTTCCGCATCCTCAAATATGCGAAGCGCCGCGACACGCGCGGCAAGATTGTCCGCGTCCTTTTCCTTGTCGAACGGCGCGACGCCGAGAAGTATCAGATAGCCAACGCCTATTTCCGCGACCCTCTCGCCAGAGATCGTCACGGACGCCTCAGTCACTCGCTGTATCCAAGCCTTCATGCCTGCATTCTGCTGGACTTTATTTTTCCCAGCCCAAGCGCAGGGCAATCGCGCTTATGCGCTTGCGCGTTCCGCAAGACTGCGGGACGACACCTGCCTTTATGAGCGTGTCGAGAGAAGAACGCAATTTGAGAAGCTCGGCCTTCTTCGCCGCGAGTTCCTCGTCGGTCGCGGCATCCAGCTTAGCGTGCATGGCCTCTGCAATGTCCTTCCACGCCGCTTCGTACGCGCCTTCGCGCGAGTAGCCGATGACTTCGCCGACCGCCTGCATGTTGGCGATTGTCGGTTCGATGGGCTTTGGAATCTTGGCAAAAAGCGCGGCGGCCGTCTTGCGGCGAAGAGCCTTCACCTCATCGACGTCGGCGGACATCTCGGAGTGCGTGAGGTTGTCCCAGCGGGACGGAAGCGGCCTGTACCAGATGTTGCGATAGTGGACGATGCAGCCGTGGTCCTGAAGTTCGAGCGGAGCCTTTGACGCATGCGGCGCAAGCGGACGACGCGACTTGTGCGTCGTAAGGCCTTCCATCTCCCAATGATCCTGCACAAGCACGCCGTTGAAGAACACGGTCACGCTGCCGGGATGGACGAGGTTGCCGCCCTTCCAGACGGGCTGGTGGAAGACGATGTCGTACGTCTGCCATTCGCCAGGCTTCCTGGCGGGGTTCACCATCGGAGGATTCTCCGCATAAACTGCGCCAGCCTGTCCGTCCGTGTAGTTGTCGACAAAGCCAGGCTTGCCGTCCAGCTCGCGCGAAGTGTAATACGACTCGAGCACCTGCACCTCGTAGTTGCGCATAAGGAACACGCCCGAATTGCCGCGCATCTGAGGGCCCTTCCCCAAGTCCGTAACGTCCGGCTCATGGCGGTATTCGATGTGGAGCTGGCAGTCTCCGAATTCGTCGCGCGTGCGTATCGCTCCGCCGTTCACCCATCCCGGCTCGCAGTAGAAGTCGCCTTCGCTGCCAAGCTTCCACTTGGACGGCTCCCCGTTCTTGTCGCACCAGTGCGCATCGAACGACGCCTTTGTGCCGTCGAAAAGAACCACCGCGTCAGACGGCACGCCCGTTTTCGCATACGCCCCAGGCTCAACCTTCGCCGGCTTCGGACGATTCCAGTCGTGTACGGCCCATGCGTGCTTCGCGTCGGGCAAGTCTCCGTATATCGCGGCAAAGACCGCAATAGTAGCCATAGTCATCATAATGTCCTTCCTTTCTTGTTTTACGCTATCAGCGAAAGAAATTCCTGCCGAACCTTCTCGTCGGAACGGAACGATCCCAGGACGGCGGAAGTCGTCATTTCAGAATTCTGCTTCTCGACGCCGCGCATCATCATGCATAGGTGCTTCGCACGTATGACGACGCCCACGCCTTCGGCGCCGGACTCCTCCATTACGGCGTTAGCGATCTCCTCCGTCATGCGCTCCTGTATCTGGAGGCGCCGCGCAAACATATCTACGATGCGCGCGAGCTTAGAGACGCCAAGGACCTTTCCGCGGGAGATGTAGCCGATGGCGCACTTGCCGTAGAACGGAAGCATGTGGTGCTCGCACATCGAATAGAGTTCGATGTCCTTCAATATCACCATGTGGTTCGTGCCACTCGTGAAATAGGCGCCGTTCACCACGGCCTTCACGTTCTGGCGGTAGCCGCGCGTGAGGAACGTGAGCGACTTAGCCACGCGCTCGGGAGTCTTCCTGAGACCTTCACGGTCAGGGTCTTCGCCAAGCTCCAGCAAGAGCTTCTTCACGAGCGCGGCGATTTTTTTCTGGTCTGGTTCCTTCGGCTTTCTCATATATGTTGAATTATACCAAATTCTGCGATGTACGCTAACGCGTAACGGGCTCCACCTTTTCAAGAATGTTCGCGCAACCTTCAATCTGCGCCGCGCCGCCGACAATGCAGATCGCCGGCGATTTCGCGAGAGAATCGAGCGTGTCCGCAAAGCGCAGGAGGTCCGGTTTCGTCGTGCGGAGCATCTCGCGGCGAAGCCGTTGCAAGTCGTCTTGCGTCCTGCCTGAAAGAACCAGTTCCGCCGCCGAAGACATCTCGACGCTCGGCGTCAAGTATGGTTCGGTGTCCGATACGGCGCCAATGATGTATTTGTCGATCGACGAAAGCTCTTTCACCGCCTTGCGCAAAGCGTCGCCCGACCTGTCATACACGCCAAGCGTCCGCGCCGGATTCGGATCGTTCCACGAAGCGTATCGCGCCAAGCCCGTCGCGCCCAGATTGAACCGGCTGCCATACGCGCCGCCAAGGACGCGTATCTCGTTCCAGAGATAGTCGAACGAAAGAAGACGCGCCGCCACGCGGCCCGCTCCCGTACACACGCCGGGGAACGACGCCTTGGCCGTTCCAGCAATCTTGCTGGTCGTGCGGAAGCCCTCTCCCCTTGCCGGCAACGGCTCTATTGCGACTGCCTGCACGGACGCTCCGTGCGGGAACTTGGCGAACAGCCCTTCCAGCCAACCGGTCTCGACATTGTCGGATACAAACGCCGTCAGCGCTCGGCGCACGAAGATGCGCTCGGCCAGCGCAGACAGCCCCTTGCAGAAATCGCCGCCCTTTTCTCCAAAAGAGTCGTCAACATCCTGCAACCGCCGCAAGCGGGAAATCCCGTTGAAGCATTCCTCGATTGAGCCAGCGACGGACTGCGACGCCGCCGCTCTCAAGGTCGCGAAATATCTCCCGCTGATGCCGGAGATCGACTGTTCAACGGAACGCCGTCTCTGCGTAACGAAATCGCCCGTCAATTTCGCATCGAACAACGTCTCCGAAAGCACCTCCGGCACAAGCCGCACGATTTCGCCGAGCTTCGACTCTAAGGCGGAGACATGCACGACTAGATACGCCTTTGCGTTCTTCGCGTCGCCCGGACGCGCAAACGACTCAACGCCAGCACCAAGCCGCCCGAGGTTCGCGTCCAGTTCGTTCTTCAACTCCTGGAGTCCGTGCTTTGCCGTCGGAAGATCTCCGAGAGCTTCCGCAAGAAGCGCGGCGTCGGAGAGTTTCTCTCTTGAACAGCCGCTCAGCTCGAAATAGAGATTTAGATACGCGATCCCGTTTGCGGACGTCTTGACGCGGAAGACAGGCGTGCCGTTCGCGTCCGCCTTAGTCCATTCTGGCGCAGGGCCTTTCTCCGGAATGTCCTTGAGCGAAAGCATCGGCAACTTGGCGAGGTCTTCGGGCGTCTCTTCCTTCTTCTGAAACGCCTCGAGATCCTTGGCTTCGGCCTTGACTCGAGCAAGTTCCTCGGGAGTCCACTTCGCGAGAATCGCCGCGAGTTCCGCCCGCTCCGCACGACTCCGCTCTTCGCCAAGGGTCTTTGAGGGCGTCATCGTAAGTTTCGCGTGGTGCGGATTGTCCAGAATCACACGCTTGAGAAGGCTTTCGAACCAGCCCTGCGAAACTTTTTCGCGGAGCGACTTGTAGAGAGCCCCCGTCTTGAGCGCGTCCGCCGGATCGCCGCCATAGAGCCACTGCCCGCATGCGTTGAAGGCATAGACGAGCCCGCGAGGAGTTCTGCCGGTGTCCATTTCGCGATCGCGGAATTCATGGCGGTCGATGAGCGCGCTTATGCGTCGGTGGTCGAGCCCGTCCGCCACAATCCTCTCCAGCGTTTCGCGGATCGTCCGGCGCACCTCGTCCACCTTGCCGTCCTTGACGTTTTTCACGAAGAGGCTTGCGACATGCTGCTCTTTGCCGTCGCTGAAGCCGAAATCGACATCCTCGCAAAGGCCCTTCTCCAGCAGGGCCTTCTTTACCGGAGCCTCGTTGGAGTCTGCCAGCGCGTCGGTGAGAACGTCCAGCGCAAGGCTCTCCTCACGCTCGCGCCACGTGCCGCACACCCATCCGTCCATCAAGATCGTCTTGTCCGCAGGTGAATCGTCCGCTCCAATTTCGTATTGCATCGTCTTCTGCGCCGCGACCGGCTTCTGGAGGGGCACGGACGTATCCATCTCGCGGCGATCATAGGCCGAAAGGTATGAGTCGAGCTTTGCCAGCGTAGCCGAAATATCCACGCGCCCGTCGAGGAAGATGCGGGCATTAGACGGATGGTAGTGGCGGAAGTAGAAGGCCTTGTATTTCTCGAATGTCAAATCTGGAATGAACTCAGGATCGCCGCCAGACGAGAACCTGTAGCTGTTGTCCGGGAAAAGAAGACGTCCAAGCTCATGGCTCGCCAACCGCCTGATCTTCGAGAACGCCCCCTTCATCTCGCTGTAAACAACGCCGTTGCGAACAAGTTCCCCGTTTTCCGTTCCCCGTTCCCCTCTTATCTCATAGTGCCATCCTTCCTGGCGGAACTGCATCGGGCTCTTCACGCTAAGCGGATGGAAAACGGCGTCGAGATACACGTCCATCAGATTTAGAAAGTCCGCGCCATTGCGCGACGAGACGGGATACGCCGTGAAGTCGGACGACGTCATCGCGTTCAGGAACGTGGAGAAGGAACTTTTCAGGAGTTCCACGAACGGCTCCTTGACGGGATACTTCTCAGAGCCACACAGCACCGAATGCTCGATGATGTGCGGAACGCCGGTATCGTCATCTGGAATCGTACGGAAGGCTATCGCGAACGTCTTGTTGTCGTCGTCGCGGTCGAGCCAAGCGAGATCCGCCCCGTTTTTCTCGTACGTCATGCGCACAAGACGTCCCTTGATTTCGGGCAAAGCCGTGACCGACCTCACCGAAAAGCCGTGGAGCGTTGCGCCTGGGGCCAGCTCCACCGCACTGCCTGCCGCCGCTGTCGCTGCAAAAAGCGCCGTCATCGCGAGAGTTTTCATTCCATCCATGATTGCCACCAGATAACGCGACGATCAGCCGCACTTGTGAGGGCAACCGCAGCAACCCTTCGCGCAGGAACCTGGCATCGACGGATCCTCGCCCGTCCAGCAATACGTGCAAAGGCAATCCTTCGGAAGGCCTATCGCCTGCACGAGGTCGTCAACCGTCTGGAACTTGAGCGACGTGAGATTGAGCTTTTCGCGGATGTAATCGACCATCGCCTTGTGCGGCTCGCCTTCGGGATCGACGTACTTCGAGATATCCGCGTTCTCCCCGTCGCGTCCGCGTATGAAGCGGCGCGTGATGAGGTCGTACTCGTTCTTCGAGCGCGAGAAATTGATGAAGCGGCAGGGATACAGAAGCGGAGGGCACGCGATGCGCACGTGAGTCTCGCGGCAGCCCTCGCCGTACAGACGATCCGCCTGCTTGCCAAGCTGAGTTCCGCGCACGATGGAGTCGTCGCAGAAGACGAGGCGGCGATCCTTGATAAGACCCGGTATCGGAATGAGCTTCATCGCCGCGACTCTCTCGCGCTGACGCTGGTCGCTGGGCATGAACGACCTCGCCCACGTCGGAGTGTACTTGACGAACGGACGGCAGTACTTGATCGCCTTCTCGTGGGCGTAGCCAAGCGCGTGGGACGTTCCGGAATCAGGAATGCCGCACGCCGCATCGACCTCGATGTCTGCATCGCGCTTGGCGAGAGCGGAACCGCAGCGATAGCGAGCCATCTCGACGTTGCGCCCTTCGTAGGACGACGCAGGATAGCCGTAATAGACCCAGAGGAACGCGCAGATCGCCATTCTCTCGCCAGGCTCGACAACGGTCGTGATGCCGTCCGGCTCCATCTCGACGACCTCGCCAGGCCCCAGGTCGCGAAGATGCGTGTAGCCAAGGTTTGGCAGAGCGCACGATTCCATAAGGGCGATGGTTGCGCCTTCCTTGCGGCCGATCACGATCGGCGTGCGCCCGTACTTGTCGCGCGCGGCGTAGAGGCGGCCGTCTTCAGTCATTATGAGGATGGAGCAACTTCCGCGTATGCGAGACTGCACGTACTTTACGCCTTCCACGATAGAGGACTGCGTCGCTATGAGAGCCGAGACTACCTCCGTAGGCCCGACCATCCCGCTAGTCGTGGAGAACTGGAGCTGCGCCATGTTTTTCTTGAACAGCTCGGACTTGAGCTCTTCTATGTTGTGGATGAGGCCCACCGTCACTAGCGCGAACGTGCCGAGATGAGAGCACATGACAAGCGGCTGTGGATCGGTGTCGGATATTACGCCGATGCCAACATTGCCGTCGAACCGCCCGACGTCGTTCTCGAACTTGGATCTAAACGGCGCGTTCTGGATGTTGTGGATGGAGCGCTGGAAGCCGCTCTTGCCGAGAACCGCCATGCCGCCGCGATGCGTGCCTAGATGAGAATGATAGTCAGTGCCGAAGAAAAGGTCGCTTACGCAATCTGATTCTGATATCACGCCGCAAAATCCGCCCATTGCAAACTCCTTGATGTGTGTTTGCGTAGTATTATACCAAATTTTCGCCGCTCTTGTTTTCGCCGAGCGAAAACGATGAGCGTTGCCTACCGCCAGGCGCCTATCCGCAGATACGGCAGTATCTGGCTCTCAAGGGTCACGTCGAGATCGAAAAGCGCGTTTCCCGCGAAGCCGAACTTGCGCGTGGCGTTTATCTGGTCGATGACCTGCCGCGCATCTAGACGCGATTCGTTCGCCGTAACCCCTATGCCGACAATCGTCTTGCGCGCGTGCGTTTTCTTTGCGGACTGCTGCAACAACAGCTCCAGGAACTTCACCTTCGACTCCGTGTAGTCCATCGGCACGACAAAATCGACGAGGTTTGTGTCCAGCCACCCGTACCAGTCCTGCCCGACGCTCGCTACGCACGACGGATACTTTCCATACACCGCCGCCGTCAGCCACTTCGGACGCCTCGTGCGCTGCCGCGCCTCGGCCACGAAACGCGAAACGTGTTCGGAAGCATTCTTCGGCCTAACAGTTCCTTCGCCCCATCGCACGAAGTCGAGATGTATCCCCGAGACCGGATACTTCGCCTGTATCTCCGAAATCGCGGAAAGCACATGCGCCCTCACTTCCGCATTCGAGGGGTCCAGATACTCCGTCAGCTTCCCGGACGCAAGCTTCAGCCGCCACCCCTTCTTGCGGAAATTCTCCAACGTCTCTGGCGATCCGCGCGTCGCACTGAACGCAAGAATCCAGGCATGGACACGAACGCCCGTGCCAGCCGCAGCCGCGAGACACGCCGCGAGCTGGTCGCCTTCCTGCGCAAATGTCTTTGAGCGCGGCAGGACATTGCTCTTGTAGTGCGCAAACCCGGCTCCGGCGACATTCACGAACAAGTCGGTTATTCCAGAGTTCTTGAGCACGCCCATCGTCTTGGACCAGTTGCCGGGATAGAGTCCGCAACCCGAATGATCCCACGTCGCATGTATCTCGCCCGTGCGCGGCGTCTGCACGGCGGCGTATTCGCGCAGCGACGCAGTCTTCGCCGCGACGCGCGCATTGTGCGCGGCGACGCTCCAAGCCTTTGGATCGACCGCGCCGACAATGGAGCCTAGAAGCCGCGCCTTCTGGTCTTCGTCCCCGTCGGCGAGAAGCACGTGCGTCATCCAGAACCCCGCGCTCGTCGCTATCCAAGCCGCCTCGCCGGTGGATTTTCCATTTCGGTCAGACCACGTCGCGAAGACGCGTCCCTTCCCGGGCACCGGAACGGCACGCTGAAGGACTGTCGAAGTCTGCCTGATGGCCTTCGGAAGCCCAGCTGGAACGCCGCCGCCAAACACCATCTTGCTCCATGCACCGGGATACGGCGCCTGCGAATATCCGAGCGGCTTAACGCCCATAAGCTCTCCGAGCGCAGGCGACGCGGAGTGGAACACGACAAGCTTTCCGCCCTTAGCCCTGAACGACTTCAGCGTCTCGATCTCCGCCTTCGTGGGCGTTGCAAAGCCGACAAGGAACGCAAGCTTTTCGTTCTTGAGAGCCGTCGGCATCTGCGCCGGCGCAACGACTGTCGACTGCACGTTCTCGCTCTGCAGCCATCTCTTGATGTGGTTCGCGAGAGAGGTGTAGTACCCCGGCTCGTGAGCAACGATCGTGACAGCCAAAAGAAACGACGCGAACGACATGCCCGTATCAGAACTTGCGCTTGTGGGAAAGGATGACGAACACCGCGCCTATCGCTATTGCAAGAAGACACGAGATGACCATCACTACCGAGAACGCATACGGGCTCTTCTGGAAAGGCAAGTCGATGTTCATGCCGTAGATGGACGCGACGATCGTCGGCACGGCTAGGAATATGGTCGCCGCCGTCAGGTATTTCATCACGTTGTTGAGATTGTTGTTGATGAGCGACGCGAACGTATCGAGAGTGCCCGTAAGGACGTTCGCGTGCACCGTCGCCGTCTCCAGGGCCTGCTGGTACTCGACCATCGCGTCTTCAAGGTAGTCGCGGTCGTCCTCTGAAAGCTGAATCTGCCGCGCCGTGTTGGCGCGGGCGAGCGCGATAGTATCCGCCTTGAGCGAGGTGGTGAAATAGACGAGCGTCTTCTCGACCTGGAACATCTTCAGTAGAGCCTTGTTGGAGATCGACTCGTGCAGCTCGTCTTCAAGCGCCTCGGTGCGCCCGTGTATGTCGTTTATGTACCTGAGGAACAAGACGCCGCCATGCCAAAGAAGGCGAAACGCGAAGCGCCAGCTGTCCGACGGCGGACACACGCGGCGGATCTGGTCAAGGAACGCGGTCGTCACCGGCGTTCTCGCGCTGCAGACGGTAATCACCGACGAATTGTAGAGGATGATGCCGAGAGGCACGGTGCGGTACGGCGAGACGGACTCTTCCTCGTCATCCGTGGAAATCGGCATAGGCACGTGGATGATGAGGAGCGTTGCGCCGTCCTCATTGTCAAAGCGGGGCCGTTCGCCGGAGTCGAGCGGGTCGGTAAGGAAGTCTCGTGGAACCTGCGAATGGGTGAGCACGGCCTCCAGCTCGGTCGTAGATGGATCGACGAGGTTGATCCAGCAGGACGACGCGAACTCAGAGCTCTCCTTGAGCCCTCCGTTCTCCCATTTGTATATCGTCATCATGCTGTTTCCTCGATTCCTTCAACGATGTGCCGACTTGGTCTATTCTGAGTCCGCGAATGATACCATATTCCCCATCCAATTTCAAGCATGAAAACAGAAGAAGCGGCAGAAATGCCGCTTCTTCTGTTGGACCTGCCATTCGAGCTATTATTCGCCCCAGTCGTCAGCCCACCAGTCGATGTCGCCCTGATCGACGGCACGGATGCAGAACGGCAGCGAGGCGTTCCACTTGCGCGTCTTCTTGCCGTCAGGCAGGGTCGTCGGCACGATATAGTAGCCGGCGGTCCAGACATCTTCGGGCAGCGAGGCCTCGGCATCACGGTTCAAGATGAGCACGCCTTCGTGCTTGAGGCCCTTTATCTCCTTCTGGACGTAGTTGCCCTTTGCATCGAATCCCTCGGTCCATGCGTTGAACGAACCGCTGACGATGCCGGTGTTGCGCTTGAACGCGACCTTGACGTCCCACGGATTGATGCTGTTCTCGAGGTCGCTGGCGGACTTGACGCCTTCCATCTTCACGAGGGACTTCTTGTCAACGGAGATCGCGTCGCCGGAGACGTCGACGGCCATGCCGTTCGGCGTGCAGGACGCCGCGAAGGAATACCCGCTCGTAAGGAGCTCTTCCGGCAAGTCTTCCGCAACGTCAAACAAGAACGCGTAGTTGAGATAGTAGGCCTGCAGATTGACCAGGGTGTCGTACCATCCGCCAACGGGGAACACGACCTCGCGCCAGCCCTCTTCGCCGCTGTAGGTCGCCGCCGCGTTGTCGTTGTTCCACACAAGCGGAACCGTGGAATCGAGAACGGGCGTCAGCGAGCCATCGTCGCCTTCCTGGAGGAATATGCGAAGTTCGCCGCCGAAGCAGTACGGGCTCTTCGACATCACAAACGGCACGATCAACTCAAGATCGTAGGACAACGTATTCACGTTAATCGTACCGACAAGCGCCGCCGTTGCCGAGCCAGACACCTTCGTGCCGTCGGCAAGAGCGCCCACAATCTTGACCTTGCCCTTCGCGTCGAGCGTGAGAGTCAGGTAGCCATATCCCTGCGGCGCCTCCTCAGACTTGCCGGACGGCGCGAGCGCAAGCGTGTAGTAGCCGACGAACGCCTTTTCAGCCTCCAGGACGAGCGGCAGCTTCGTGTTGTCGCGCCAGAGCTCGCCGGCATAGACGACGTCTTCCTGCACACCGGATCCCTTCGCGTCGGGCACGGCCATCGTCAGCACGAACGTGCCGGCGGCGGAACCAAGCGCCGCGATGTTGTCGATGCCAGCATCCGTCAGCGCGATTTCAAGCGTGTTCGTGTAAATCGCGGAGCCCGCCTTCTGGACCTGCGTCAACTTGACGCCAAGCTTCGTGAAGTCCGTCTCGGGATCGCCCTCGCTGCTGAAGTCGGCGATCTCGTCGTAACCATCGGAGGTGAAGGTGTAGCTCTTGCCGGCCAGCGCAACCTTGGCGGAAAGCTTGCCGGACTCGGCAGCCGTGAAGACTACGGAGCCGACGGCCGGCAAACCGTTGGTAAGGACCGACCCGTCCTCGGCAAACACGCCGTTGAACGTGCCGACGGCTGTCGTGATTGCCGCGACATCGAAACCAAGGGCAACCGTGCTGCCGCCAACCTTGCCGGACTTTGCCTGGAAGAGCGCGGAATACTTGCCGACCTTCGTAGGCACGCCGGAGACGACGCCCGTCTTGGCGTCAAGCTTGAGTCCGTCGGGGAGCTTGCCGGACGACACGGCGTAGGTCACCGTGTCGGACGCATCCTCGCATCCGATCGCAAACGAGACCTTGACGCCCTGCATCAGGGAGACCACGGAGTCAGCCTCGATATCGACGCCGGTCACCCCCTTGCCCGAGGCGATAGAAGTCACTGGCGCGCCCGCGGCGAGGGTGGCAAACGACCACACCGTCTTGGATGCCTGCCAGTCGGTGACGGACGCATATTCGCCATCGGCGGCGTAGCCGTAGTCCGTGCGCCAGTAGTAGGTCTTGCCGGCCTCCATCTTGGGCGCATTCTCACCAGTCAGCGCGGCAGACGGGTCGTGCGTGTACGCCACGAAGAGCGCGTTCTCGGTGCCGAGCTTCTTCTGGTCGCTGTCCATCGTGACACGATAGAAGAACTCTCCTTCGTCCTCAAGCGCAACGGGTCCGTCCCAGACAAGCGCGGCAACGGAGTCCGCAAAGACCTGAGCCTTGTCCGCCGGAGCCGTAGGCGCCACGGTAGAGAGCGGGACCCAGAAGTACGGCGTGGAAGAGCCGTCGTCCATGTCGAACTTGGCGAACGACGCATGGACATCGACCAGGTCTTCGCCAGTGCCCGTTCCGGCCTTCGAGCCGGCGTTGACGGAGAACACGACCTTCGTCGATCCGGCCGGGATCACGAGCGCAACGTCCTCATCGACGACGTTGCCAAGGTCGGTCTTGCCTACGGTCGCCGTGATGTAGGCCCCGCCTTCGGTTTCGGAAAGGGACGGAGTCGCCTTGAAGAAGCCAGGACCGGTGAGGGTGAATGTAACGGTCTGCTTTTCGCCCGCCGACATCGGCGCGCAGCGGAGCTCGCCATCGGAATCGATGAACCACGCGCCCTTCTTCGAGGCGGCGATGGCGATTCCGTCGGCCTTCGAGAGACCCTTAGAATACGCCTCCGCTCCGATGGCGACGACATCGCTGGTGATGGTAGCCGCAACGGACGCGCCGGCAATCGTCGGCTTGTCGTACGAGGAGCCAGTGATCGCCGAAAGCTTCACCGTGAACGTCTTGGTCTCGGCGTAGGAGCCGGTGTCTTCGTCGGAATACGTTTCGATCTCAACGGTCTTGTTGGCGGCATCGCCGTCAGTCCAGACGACCTCGCTTTCGGAAACGAGGGCGAAGTCCGTGCCAGGAACGGCAGTGCCCTTGGCGACTGCGACCTTGACGCCAACCGTGCCATTTGCGCCGCCGGAGCGCGAGAGCGTAAGCGCAAGCGTCTCGCCGGCCATAACTGTGACCGCAGGCTTCTTGGCGTTGGAGACGACCACGTCTTCGTCGCCGCCGTTGTACGATGTAACCGAGATCGTGCCGGGTGTCTTCTTCGTCACCTCGGTGAGCGCCACGGCGGCGGTTTCCGTGAGGATCTGCGCCGGATACTCGTCAGCTTCGAGTTCATCTTCTTCCATCGCCTTGAGCTGCACGGAGAAGAGCTTTGCATCGCCTTCGTAAACGGGGACCACGTCAGGGATCAGCTTGATGCGGATCGTCTTGTCCTTGTTGTCGTTTGCCGCCCATTCAAGAACGCCGTTCGTCGGGCAGTACTCGGAACCGGGCTTCGCCGTGCCTGCAACGGTGCCGAAACGCACGCGCACGCGACCTTCCTTCGCCGTGCGCTTGACGGCCACGTCGGCGTATGGGGCGTTCTCCTTGACGGAGACAGAAGTCTTCGCGAACTTGATCGCGCCAACGTTGGCCGAACTGTGGACGAGGGTGTACGAACCATCAACCGCGTCCTCGCCGCCATGCGTGACGACGATGTAGTATGGCGACGTGGAGGCTGGCAGCATGAGCTTGGAGATCGAGGTCACGCCGGAGTAAATCTCGCCCTCGGTCTCGTGCACGATCGAAAACACGCAGTCACCCGTGATATCGGAGAGCGCGAAGTTGTAATAGACGCCCTCCTTTGCCTGGAAGGAGAAGTAGTCAACTTTGTCCGTGGCGAACAGCGTCCGCTTCTCCTCTCCGTTCTTGGCGGAGATGGACAGCTTCGAGGCACCGGCCTGCGTGTTGTCCTTGGGATCGGAAGTGTCGCTGTAAAGCCCGGTCACCACCTTCGTCTCGCCGGGCTCCATCTCGACCGTCTGGTTCTCTGGCTGGGAGAAACCGCTTACCTTCTCGAACTTGACCGTGACCGTACCGGACGCGAGAATCGAAACGCCGGCGTCGTACTTGACCTTCTCCGAGTTTATCGTCCACTGCGCGGCGACACCTTTCGTCTCGACCCTGAGAATGCCGAGGGGCTTTCCGTCCGACGAAGTTGCAGAGCAGTGCACCGTGAACTCTGGATAGCTCCAGCCCTGGCCCTCGGCGACGGACACGCGTACGTAGTACATGTCGTTTGCTTTGGCCTGGAAGGTCAGCCCGCCGGGCGAGTCGATCCCGCCCTTGGAAGTGACGGAATCCTCCTTCGACCCGCTCTTGGTGAACACCTCAGATTTGAGGGAAAGGCGGGTGTCGCCGGCAGGAACGGCACGCAGCTTGTACTTTATGCCATTGCGAGCGCCGATAACGAACGTCTGGGTCCAGCGGCCCTCGTCAAGGACAAACGGGCCAGCCCCCTCCACGTCAACCTCGACAGGGTCGTCTTCCGCAGTCTTCGCGGGAATCGCCGAAATCCCGGTCGGAACGTCCTCCTCGACGACGACCTCCCTCAGCGCGACCTTGACCGCGGGAATGTCCGCCTTCTTTTCGGGCTGGCCGTCCTCAGTGGTCACGCCATATTCGTCAATGTCCTGCGCGACGCCGAAATAGACGACTCCGGACGAAGTCGGCGTGATGGCGGAGAGTGCGTCGTAGAAGTCAAGGCCGAGGCTCGTCGTTGACTTTGAAGCGTCAAGCTTGCCGGTTGAGTCGTAAACCCTGACAATGATGTTTGTCGTTGCGCCAAACGTCTCGAATATGTAGTTCTTGCCGGCCTCGAGGGTGGCCTTGAACAGAACTTCGTCGATGATGTTGTCGTAATACCCGCTGCCCGGAACATTCACATAGCCGGGGATAGCATCCGCAGTGTAGCCATTCGCCTTGTTGAGTTCCGTAGCCTGGTGAGAACCTATTGGAAGCGCAGGATCGGCGTAGTATTCCAGGGAAAACGAGTTGCCCTCGCCAGAAACGACGATTGTAAAGGTGTCATCGTCAAAAGGATAGACGACGATCGCGGTGTTGTTGGTGTCGTCCGCATACGCTTCGTTTGCCAGCTCCACGTAGTTCACATCGGCATCCGTGGTGAGGAAAAGCGGGTGGTCGTCGGTTCCGCCCTTCGTCGTGAAGTAGTACTTGCGCCCGCCCTGCAGCTTGGCCGCGAACCAATACTCGCCGTCGTGATCTGCGTCGTTGACGCTTCCGCTGGACGTGGACTTAGCCTCCTTGACGGTGAGCGACGCGGGATTCTCGGCGATGCCCTTGGGCAGTGAGTTTCCGCTTTCCACGGACACCGTCACCTTGTCGCCGATGGCGCCGTCAACCACGATGAAGAACGTGCCCGTGGTGGGGTCGTCGTCGAACCAGGCGTCTTCATAGAGAATGGAGTAATACGACGAGCCGACCTCGTAGTCGGTGAACGACGCCGACGGAGCATTGTCGTCTTCGTAGTCAGTCTCGACCCACATGGTGTCGCACCCGGTCGCCTTCACGGTGCAGGAGGAGTACTTGGAGAGCTTGAGCTTGAGGTAGTACACCCCCGAATCCGCAAAATCCCCGTCTCCGTAGTATTCGTTCACAAGCGTGACGGTCTTCGTGCCGCCTACGCTTATCGGGCCTGCCTTGCTCTGGCAGCTGCCCGTGCTGGCGACCGCCGCCGAGACTGACCCCGCAGCGAACAGCGCGCCCAGAGCAAGAAACATTTTTACTACTCTTCCTACCGTCTTGGTCTTGTTCATTTTTACTCCTAATGCTAGTTTGTTCTTGTTTAAACCTTCTGTAGATCAATTGATGAAAGCCGACGTCTCGGCCGTAACGGACGATCCGCGCTTGAACGGAACGCTGATGTAGGGCGCGGTCGGCTCTGAGCAGGCCTCCCAGTCCTCCTGGTACAGGAACGTGTCCGCAAACCAGTACGCGCCGACAAGGAACGGCAGGTCAACCTGCTCGTAGCACCCGCACCCGGTCCACCCCGGCAGCACCACCGCACGATACGTGGCCGTAACGGTGCGCCCGTCGAACGGAAGCGAGAACTTGCCCTTCACGATTCCGGATGCCTTGTCCAGAGAGATCTCGACGCCCTGCGCGGATATCTTGTCCTTCGAAACGGACAAAGTGGCAACAGCCGGCGCTCCGACGGAACCGTATATGTCGCTGTCAGCCAAGTCCCCCGTCGTTATGGAGAACTTCATGTACGGCAGCACATCCGTCTTGATAAGGGCATTCTCAAAATCCTGCCCGGGCACGTAGTACGAACCAAACGCCTCGTACTCAACCTCGAAGTCGGCGTACTCAGTCTTGCGGTTGGAATTTGCCCACGCCGCCTTTACGCAATCGGCGGAAAACACCACCCTCTGAACTGACGGATCTTCCGCTCCAGACGCCTCGTAGGCCGCAGCCGCTCCGGCGGAGACGGAAAGGAGCGACGAGAAGCAGTCGGTCGTTGACCTGCTGAACACGGGCAGCAGGCAGCTATCCTCGCCGGCGACGCCCTGCAGCGTCGTGCTGCCGCTTATGGACGTGCCGTTCGGCAGAAAGCCCGCGTATGTGAAAGTGCCCGACTTCGCTGCAGATGCCGTCGTCATCTTAATCGAAATACCGGCGGAGCCCTTCGAGGCAATGCGGTCGCTGCCGGAGGCAATGTCCGTCGGCATGTGCGCCACGGTGTAGATGCCGCGCCAGTCGTCCGCCGGATTGGACTTGCTCCACGCTTCCACGCCTCCAACGGAAACTTTCAAGTCGTGCCCCGGAAGTTCAGGATCCCAGACCGTCATGCCGACAGAACCGTCTGCCTTCGCCTCGACGGACACCGAGTACGACCCGTCGCGAGTGTAGAGATCCGCCTTCAGCGTGCCATCCTCAGCGCATTGCGCCCACGATTTGCAGCTTAGGGACATCGCCCCGGCCTTGGTGGTGTACTTGGCGCTAAGCTTGCCTGTCGTAGGAATGCTCAACGTAAGGATGCCCGCAAGCCGCCCGGTGGTCTCGTCGACTACAGGCACGTTCTTGAACGTGCGGCTCGTTGCGACCGACGGATTGACAGCTGAAGAACCAGCGCCAAGCTCGGCAATCGAGAACGTAACGCCAACCGTGCCGCCGAGGACGGTGCTTCCACCGCGAACCTGGGAAATCTGGTAGTGGGCGACGTATGTGCCCGCCTTTGTCGGCGTTCCTGAAATGATGAAGTCCCCTGTGGCCGAATTCCAGTCGAAGCCGACTCCCGGCGGCTGGGATCCGGAAATCTTCGAAACACGAACCGCCCCCTCGCCCTTTTCGATGGTGTCGAGGTCGATTCCGATCGTCTCAGAGAACGAGACATACCTCACAAGGTCGAACGCGGCGGAAGAGCTGACAAACGCCGGTGCGCCAGCTGAAACAAGCTGCACCGTGAACTTGCGGGAGGCGGCTTCCACGCCTATTCCCTGTCCCGCCAATGTCACCGTCACCTTCTTGGTCGGGCACTCTTCGATTGTGGGAAGAACCAGCGTCGCTATGCGCTGCGGCACCCTGTCGCGATTCGCCCACTCGAGAACCTGCTCCGCGCCCTCGCTTTCCTTGAACGCGCCCGCAGAAGCCGCAATGACGCCTGCAACCGCGCCTTCGGCACCGTCCTGACGCGACACGGAGAACGCGACTTCAGCGCCCTCGGCCGCGACTATCGTCGCCTTCTTGGAAACCTCGGGCACCGTTGCGTCCACTGCAAGGACGCCAACAGTGGCGGAGTCGTCCTCCTTGATTGTCACAACGTGGTTTGTGAGGACAGTCTCTATGCCATAGCCGCTGATATCGGCAATCACAAAGGTAAGCGCCTGGTCGCCGTCAAACACGATGTCGTCGTTGATGAACAGCGTGACGGTCTTCTTCGACGCATCGCCGTCAGCCCATTTAACGGTCGCGTCTTCCCACACGTAGCGCTCCGGCGGAACACTGCCGTCGCCGACAAGGGCAACCTTCGCGGAAACCGCTCCTGACGAGCCGTCCGTGCGCACGAGGGAAATTTCCACGCTCGCATCGCTTTCGACGACAGCCTGACTCGCCAAGGCGAAACCAATCGCACCGGGATTCCACAGCTGGTACGAGACCTCTTCAACTTCATCGCGCCTCTCTAGCGTAACCTCGCCGCCGACTTTGGCAACGTATATCGCGTGCGCTTCGTCCTTGACCGTAAAATAGTTCGTGACGGAAGCCTCCGTAAAGCCCTTCAACCGATACTCAAGGCCCTCTTCCACCGTCATGACGACGGAGGCTTCGGAAGGCACGAACGCCGACTCGCGCTCTTCCGGCACCAGAACAAAGGACGAGTCGAACGTCGCCGTGAAGAGAGTCGTTTCCACAGGCTCTCCCGATTCAGGGTTGAAGAAGAGCGTACTTGCAGCGGCATAAGCCGAAGCGCGAAGGTAAAAGTCGCCGGCGGCGAGCATCTCCGCCGAGACGTTCGCCTCGAGCTTGTTGACGCCACTGGCCAGCGCCTTCCCGCCCTGCATGAGGCTGAACGTCAGGTCTGGGTCTTCTTCGCCACCCGTCCTGACCACCTTGATCTGACCGGCCGCTACACCAGTAAGCTTGAAATACTCGTTCCTGTCGGAAATCTGGAACGATGCCTTTGACGATCCCCCAACGGCATGGCTCCTAGTGGTAGTCGTGCGGTAGTCGTCATTTTCGTCGTCGCGATCCCAGAGCTTCAGGAAATCGTTGAGTCTCCCGATGTTCTCCGCCGGGTCGTAAACCCTGTCATTGTCGCGGCGCGAGGCAAACCTGCCGACGACTTCGTCGTTTTTGACAAGCAGCAGCGTAGGATTGCCGAGTCGGGCCGACGTGGTTTCGGGCGCAAGCCAGCGAGCCGTGTACTCGACAGTGCGGGCGATGATCGCTTCGGCATCCTTCTTCAACACGGACTTACGCGAAAGATATCCGGCGCCGCTCACGGTGCTCGTGGGGTCAAGCCTGGGATCAGGATCGTAGGTGAGAAGCCGCGGCGACATGGTTCCCGCCGCAGTTGCAGGAGTTGACGCGCGCCCCTGGTCGAAAAGTACGAGCGCAACGTTGTTTTCCTTCGCCCACGCGGCAAACTCAGGAGCCGCCAAAAGCGAATTTTCCATACCCCTGCAGTATGGGCACCACAGCACGCCGGAGAACATCGCGAGCGTGTAGGCGTCCTTCCCTTCCGCGATCTTCTGGGCAACGGCATTCGTCGCGGCATCGTAGTCGAAAGTCCAGCGACCGAAATCAAAGTCGTCCGTCAGCCAATCAGGGTTCCTGACGCAGTTTTCCATCGGTGCGATAATGGCGATGGAACTTTCGGCGCGGAGTTTCGCATCCACGTCAAAGAGCGCCAAACTCACTTTATCGCCTACGGACAGCCCTTCAGGCAATGTCACGCGGACAGTCTTCGTGCGCTCTCCAGCCTGCCAGTCAAGCTTGTTCGTCGTCGCAGAGCCATTGGGGAATGTCGCTACAAAATCTGCCTCGGCGGCTATGGTAGCGTCAACCAACTGGCGCGTCAACGGAACGTCAACCCACGTCGTCTCGTCGGCAACGGCCTCCAGCCTGTTGCCTTCGTATTCAGGAACGAGAAACTCGCCGCCTTTGAAATCCGTGACCTTGTAGCCCTCTATGAACATGTCAACCGATGCCGCAAGCTGCATGGCAAGCGAGCGCTGGTTGCCTTTCTCATCCACCGACGATGCCGGCATCGACCCTCTAAGCCCTGAAAACCTGTTTGTCGTAGCTGTGCCATCTTCTCTCAGCCAATAAACCGCCATGTAGGGGTATTGCCCAGACGAGTTCTTGGCGAATGCCTTGGCGGAGCTACCGGGCGTTTCGTCGAAAATCATCACTATCTGTCTATCCGCCTGCCACGCCTTGAATTCGTCCGTAGCACAGGAGCGGCGCATGTTGCCGCAATTGCCGCACCCGACATTGCCCCAGAAAACAAGCATGGGAACGTGGTATTCGTTGGCGTAGTCCATGCCACGCGAAAAACTAGAGTTCCATTCACCAAGAACTATTGGCCCTGAACTCACGTTGAGACCAAACGCAAAATGCGCGGCAGACATGGCCGCGACCAATAGAACCGAATTCCGCTTCATTTTCTAGCTTTCTCCTTCTTTTGTCGAGCTTTTAGTATCTTTACCCAATTTGACGGCGGCAACACCTCCTCCCCCCTTGGAAACTTAACCGTCGCCTTTTTCCACTCGTTAACGAGAACTTGCTTCATGATTCGTTCATGAAACACGCCCTCCATTTCCTTTTTGTAAGCTGCGGGCGTATAATCCTGCACTTCAATTGCGCGTCTTATCAATATGTGCGCCAGATGCAAGACCTCCTCCTTGGAATTCGATTCCTCTGGTGGCACCTTTCTTATCAACTTGAAAATCTCGATTCCAGAAAAGGTCATCAGCGGAGGCGTCACTTCGCCTTCTTTTAGCATGTAGATAGCATCCCACGTCTCTTCGTCATCAGCATAATCTACCTTGCTGCATTCGCCAAGGTCACCTTTTGGCATTTCGCTCGCGTCGTGCGAATACTTGTCGGCAAGAGCCCCGAAGTCAGCGCCAGCCACCGCCTGCTTCCAGAGATTCGTAGCAAACGCAAATGCAAGCCTGTTCGTCGCCTGTACGCGCTCGTTGTACGAAACGAGGTTGGTCAGAGCTTTTTCAACACTTTTGTCAGACAAAAACCAATTGTTGCTATACGCCACCCTGAAAAACGTCTCCGTTTCGACATCTGCCTCGAACATTGAAGAAAAGCACTTGCGCTCATCCTCAGGCAACTGCGCATTCAACTGCGCAAAATCAACTGTGTTTGTTCCGGAAGTGGTCGTGAATTTCTCCATCATATATTCACGAACTTCAGCCGAAACACGCTTTTTCTCAGCCTTAAGCGCGGTATTCGTGCTAAAATAAGCCTCTGCCGCAGAGGCAATCAATGATTCTTGAATAAAAGCGTCGAGCAGCCCTGCACGAATAGACGACTCTGCCTTGTCCTTGGTTTTCTCGAAATCTCGCTTAGGCGTGGTAATTTCAAGAAGATGCAATTTCGTGCGACACCTCAAATCATAGTCGCTCTGCCGAAATTGACGACCGTTCACCTCTACAAGAACACCTGCAACACCTTTACTCTGCTTCTCACAACCGGGAAGAAGAAGAAATGCAACAACAAGACCAACCGCAAACGCTGCAAACTTCTTTGTCATCATGGCTAAAAAAGTGTATTGCAATTGTTTCTTTCTATTTGCAAGGGCAGGGAAGGCTATTACCCCCTCCCTGCCTCTTGTCAGTTTCTCAACTGTATATCAGACAACAGTCTGATCTTAGATGCATCTCTGCGATCTTACTCAACAGTCGTCCAAGCGTACTCAGGAATGATCTTCGAGAGCTTGCCGTTCTTGGAAGCGGAAGCGTTGTACTTGATCGACCAAGTGCCGGACGCAGGAGCGAGAGCCGCACCAACGCACTCGCAGCAGCACCAGCTCTTGAAGCTGTGGCACATATAAGCGAGAACCGTGACCATCTCCGTCTCGTCGCAGAGTTCCTCAGTGACGGCGGTGATCGGGGTGAGCAACGCAACGGCGTTACCGCTGAGGGACTTGATGCGGAGGTTCTTGGTGTCGAACGTGCCGAAGCCAGCGGCGACGATCTCGTTTTTATCGAGAGCTGCGTTCATCGTGGGCTTCCAGTAGGCAGTGACCTTCTGAGCCTTGTTGCCATAACGGCCGAGAACCAGGAACTTCTCATTCTCCTTGGCAGCATCGCCACCACCAGTCCAACGGACTTCACCTTCCTGAAGTTCGCCCTTCTTATACTCAGCGAGAGGCGAGATCGCGAGCTCGGTCTTCTTCTCCCAGAGCACATAGTTGATATCACCAGCGCCCTCGGCATCTTCCTCGTACGGACCATCTCCGTCGGGTCCAAAGCCCTGGAAGCACGCAGCTTCGCACTGCCAGAGGATACCGTCGAACTTGCGCGAAACGTTGTCGAGATACGCAAGACCCTTGTCAGCGATATGCTCATCGAGGTCCGTGCAAGCGTCCTTGGCGAGGTTAGCAGCCGAGCACTTCGCATCCTTGGCAGCGAGCGTCTTGAACGTGAACTTCACGTTGTAGAGCGCGCAACCAGCAGCACCACCAACGACCTCGTCGCAGAGATCGGCAGAAGCCGCGCCAACCATAGCCATGGCAGCAGCAGCAATCATGAGCTTCTTCATTTTTCTTTTTTCCTTTTGGAGTCGGGCTTGTTTGACCCTTCCCCGAGTACCTCCAGTGTTCTTCAGCTCTTGCAGCCACCCGGCTACCATCGCATCAGTCCACCTTCGGTGGTTAACTTGTGAGCGTATTGTACCATAATCTTCTCTCTCCCGTCAAGGGGGAAAATAAAAAAAATTTTTTTTTGAAAAAAGTTTGTCATTGGACTCAAGTCGGCGCATACATTCACTCGGTTAACTTGTTTACTCGCAACCCGGCGCCAAACTAGTCAAGGCAGCCGGGTTTCGTGTTTCAAGGAGACAACCGTCCAGGAATCGCGCAGTGAAATGTTGAGTTCCGCGCCGATGCGGCGGGCGCGCGCTTTCATGCCCTCGAGTCCAAAGTGTCCGTCCTCCGGTCCTGGAGAGTTCTCGGGGTCGAACGGCTTGCCGTCGTTCGCGATGCCAAACCCCCGCCGCGTCACCTTGACAAGGTTCCATGATGGATCGACATGCCGCGAGCGAACCTCGTATGTGCGGCGGACAAGAATTGAGAATTGAGAATGTAGAATGGTGGATTGGCTCTTTTCCTCGCCATGTTCTCTGTTTCCTGTTCCCTCTTCCCCGTTCCCTATTCTCAATTCTACATTTTCCATTTTACATTCTCAATTCTGCGATGGCGTCGCTTCAAGCTCAAGTGCGAACACCAGCCGCCGGCCTCCACCACTTCCGGACGCAAACACAAAGTTCGTCGAAACCTCCGAGTCTGCATACTCCGGCGGCGGCTGGGCTGCAATGGCCATGTCAACAAAACGCTCCATAATCTGCAACGCTTCGTCATGTGGCAACTGAAAGACTTCTTCTTCTAGTTTACCAAGGTCTCCCAGATAAGTGCCCCAGCTGTTGGTGCTGTCCATCACCATCTGAAAGGAGGCTTCGAATCTTTCGGAAAGAGAACGCTCCTTCCGTGGCGCTTCGTCAGTGACGGCCGTTGTGCCTTGTCCGACGTCGCCGCTCTTGCTGTCGCACGACGTAATTTCAGTGACTGCGGCGCCCGAAGCGGCCATGGCCGCAAGCACGCACGTCATTTTCCTATTCATTCTCATAGTCCACTCCCGAGCGCCTTCACTTACATGCCAATCTGGAATTGAAACTACTGTGTGCGCCATTTTTCTCTGAAGGGTCTGATGGACTCCTCAAGCTCTCTGAATCGCTGGAAGATGCGGTCTTTCTGCTCTGCTGTCGGCTGGCGGTCATGATACTTGATGTCCATGTCCCTCACGATATGAATCCACCTCAAAAGATCGCCTCCAAGGTTGCCGAGGTAATTGTTTCTTTCTCCATTGGGATATAGCTCTGGGCAGTAGGTCCCGCAAAAATTACCTTTTCTACGGGCTGCGATAGCCTCCCTGTCGAATTCAAGCCGGCATCTCGCCACCATCGCGAGTTCATTTGTCCCCTTTTCAAAGAAAGAGAAGAGTTTGTCCCAGTTGTCATACGGATCCGGCTTAAGTCGCATCGAGAGGTGAAACACCTGATGCACAACGCCGACAAACATGTTTTCAAACCACCGTTCTCGTCTGACATGGATAGGTCTTGCATCCTTGTATTCTACGGGATAGGCGGTGATTGGCTCAAGTGAAGCTGCGTTCGCTATGTCGAGTAGCCTATCCAAGAGCGTTAACGCCTCGTCCTCGGGGAGCAGAAGCACGTCTCCCAGAATGTCGTACACTGCCTTTTGCGCATCGAATGCGACGTTGGTGCTGTTTATGCTATTTATAACTTGGCGGAACTCCGCTTCGCATTTTTCGGGAAGAGATATTTTCGCAGGCCGTTTCTCCGCATTGTCGGCAGCTTCGTTTTGCTCGCCGCTTCCGATTTTGTTGTCGCAGGATGTCGTTGCCGACATAACGGCAATGACGAGCGCCACAAAGCCCAACGCCTTAGTTGTTTTCAAAAACTGCATTTAACTCCTCCTGTGTCACAATGACGCCTTGCACTATGTTTCCGTTAAGCCGCATTACTCCGTTTGTGCCTCTCGAAACCGAGTGCTGAAACTTCGAGACCGTCAACAACCCATCTTCGGTAAAAGTAAATGTCTGATTGTAGGGGGTTGTAATCGACTTGACGGGCGGCTCGCCCTTGGGCGTGTTCATCTCATTCCACCCCCATGTAATGTTCCAGACAATCGTTCCATTCGTCCATGTTCCATAAGACAGGTCAAATATCATTTCGCCGTTAGGCAATTCGCGCGGAAGTTCAGCGGCGAACCAAGCGTGGTCGGTATCCCATAAATTGTCGGGCCAGATATTCTTCCACTTCCCTGCGCCCCTTGCTTCGGTATGATACCATTCACTCTCAAAATATGTGTTGGTAAAGTAGCCTTCATGTATTCCCGTCGTTGACGGGATCTCCTCCATCGCGATGCCTGAAAAACTAACAGTCTCCGGCTGTACAAACACTTCAAGATTCATTCCCGCACCTCCTGCATGGTTTGTCGCGATGCCGAAGTCCCTCGCCACTGGCAATCTGGCGACCATAGCAGTTGGCTCTATGATGGTCAAGTCGAGATCATAGCGCGAACCGCCGACCGTGTAGTAGAGGACACTGCCATCGGCTGTCAGCGGGCACTTGTAAAAACCTGTATATCCTCTATCACTTCTGTACTCCCCTCCGCCCGTCTCGCCCCATTGTCCGACGTGAGGATCGGCGTAGCAGTTGATGCATTCTCTTACTCCGACCAGATGCCTGTTCTCGTAACCTTCGCGCGTAACCTGCGGCTGCAGAGTGAGCTTCACTATCGTCAACTGTGCAGTGCTTGAGTGGGTCTCGCCCGTCATGTACTCGCTAAACGTTACAGCAGCAGATATGTCGTTCTCAGAGGTGCTATGCGAGTGCGGGGCGTACTCAGCCGTCCAACTGCGAGTCTCGCCCGCCGCGATTCCAACAGTCCCGTCTGGCAACGTGTCGCCGCCGACAAACGTCAGGCTGCCGAATCCTTGGCGCGAGAGACAGAAAACCCCACCATATTGTCCGCCGCTCACTGAGCAAG
>Ga0310696_10001542_pt1 | contig 33135 bp, 41 predicted proteins | sample AusTroGonzalo_MG_4_FD_203885 | JGI IMG/M metagenome (GOLD analysis project Ga0310696, IMG submission 203885) | Bovine rumen microbial communities from tropical cattle in Woodstock, Queensland, Australia - Gonzalo_02 (v2) (version 2) | ecosystem: Host-associated > Mammals > Digestive system >... | reverse complement strand
TTAATGCACGGTGTCCATCACTATTTTTTGCTATTAATATATAGTGCCAATAACGCTCTATATTATTTCTATCTTCAACAAGATAAATTTCATTACCAAGAGCACATTTAAAATCTTCTGGAATATCTCCGTTTTTCTTTAGTTTTTCTTCTGTATCTAACCATTGGATATGCCCACACAGACATTCGTGGTCAGTTAATGTAATGCCGTTATAACCAAGACTATATGCTGTCTTCATCATATCAGGTATCTTATTAATGGCATCAATCAAGCGAATGTTTGAGTATTCACTGTGTGCATGGGTATCCATTCTTTGATACTCCATAATATCACTCCTTTTTTTATTTTCTATATATATTATAGCATATTTTTTTTAAAAAGTCAATTTTTAATAGAAGCGCCGCCACGCATTATACGCGGCGGCTAGAATTATGCCCACTTCTTAACAATTTTTACTACGACCCATTCGTCAACCACTTCACCTTTGAGTTTCTTATCCTTCTTGGTTGAAGAATAGCTTGCAATTTCATATCCATTTGTTAAAGCGTCCTGCTTAAACTTTTCAATCAATGCCTTTGCCTCTTCTTCGTCATTAACTCTAATCTCGTCGGTCTGCTTCATAATCTCGTATTCCATAATTAATTTTCCTCCTTAAAAATCGTAAATACTAGTTTCTTTAAATTCAATTTCTTTAACTAAAATTTGCGCCGTTTCTCTGCCCATCCATCTATTAACGGTGCCTCTACCTAGAATTGTCATAGTTAACTTTCCATTTTTTGATTTAATTTCTTCAATTAAATCTTTTGCAAAGAATTTAACATAAGTTATTCCATTTACTACAAATTTAATTGTATCTTTTCTTGCACCTATAATTTGAATATCTTTGCTATCAATTATCATATTTTCTATAACAATTTGAGGTTCATTACAACCTTGTCCAAATAATTTACTTCCTCTATCTAAATCAAAGATTAATTCTTCTAGATAGCTACAATTACTATTTACTACGAAATCAACATCAAAATATTTTTCGTTAAAATCATAATCTTTTAATTTCTCGTTTGCAAACTCGTTGAGCCGCGCTACACAATTTGTTGGGATGTCGAAGCCGGCAGCATTCGCGTGCCCCTCGACATATATCATCATTCCCGATGACATTAGGAAGGATTTAAAATCTTCCAAAGGACTATTATCAAAGTTTCTGATAGAACCACGTAATTCTTTGCCGTCCATTGTGGTTCTACCTAATAGAACTGGTTTCTTATACTTTGCGGCAACTTCCATAGCACATAGTCCAGTTAAAGTAGTATCAACATCTATCTCGTCTGCATTGAGGATTAAGATTTTATTTTCTTCTAAATTATTATCGGAGATTTGAATACTAAGAAGTTCTGCCGCCTTCTCCTGTTCCTTTTTCTGTCTTGCTTTTGCATTTACACAGTTCCTAATAGACTACGTGCAAATTGTTTCCTGCATACCCTTCTCGCCGCGCTTCGTAGATGGAACCTCGACATTAGGTGTGATGAAGGAAAGAAATAATCTTTCCTTTTCTTGTAGGTTACCAACTCTAATAAGCGCATTAATTAGTGGTGTTATATAAAATGCAACTTTAATTTGAGTTAACTCACCATTAGTATAATAATCATCTGTCCATTTTTCTTCGCTAATTCCAAACAAAGAATAACACTGCTTCTTCATTATCTTTCTAATAAATTCATTTTTAATATTACTAAGTCCATAATCACAAATAAATCTATTCTCCAAAGTAGTCATCTGCATTACGTCACTAATAATTCCAAGTGCGGCGAGGTCTATATAATTATAAATATAATTTTCCTCATATTGTTGCTGTTGTTCCCAATATTCAAAGAATTTAAAAACAATACCAACTCCGCTTAAAAATTTATTAGGATAATTTTTTGAAAGCTGATTATTTACAACCACTGCATCTTCGCTATAATGGTCTGCTTCATGGTGGTCAAGAACAAGTATATCATATCCTCGTTCTTTTAATTCCTTATGCTGTTCGTAGTCATTACTAGAACTATCTGGCATTACGATAAGTGCACCATTGCCCTGCTCAGGAAACCAATCCATTATTGTTGCTAAACCGTGTTCTTTACCTTCTGGTATATGGTATTTTAAAGTAAAAGCAAAATCTTTACTTACCACATCACTCATATAGTTAAAGAATAGCGCTGCTGATGTCATGCCATCAACATCTGGATCGACCGCGACATATATAGTTCCGCCCGCGGCACAGTGAGTTAGAAGCAGTTGATATGCTTCCTAGATATTATCAAGTAAACTAGGATCTACTTCATTTGCTAATGTTGGGTTAAAAAATCTTTCTCTTTCTTCTGGTGTAAAATTACTTATTATTCCTCTATCAATCAAAAGATTATTAAGGAAATCTTTTGTAAAATTCTAACTTGTTTGTCTTATATACTTCATTTAATACCACACTGCTCCTTTATAAAGTTTTAAAAATATGTCTTTTCCTTTATCAAATGGGCTATCTTTTAATTTTAAAAGATTTTGACTATCCCATATGAAACCCATTTCAACTTTGTTACGATACTTTAAACAAAAGTTCTCTAATTTTTTAAAATATTTTTGCTGTTCTTCCCAATTCTCGCCTTCTTTATCAAAAGCAATTAGAATTTTATCTACATTGTGTCGCAATAGCAATTCTATTTGATAGTAATGTATATTACTTCCGCAGGCGGCGCAACATATATTTTTATCTTTTCCAAACATCGTATAATACTGCATACAAGCCTTTTCACTTTCTGCAATAATTGCCATTCTATATCTTTCAATATTTTCTTTAACATTATTCAATCCGTAGAGATTATATGTTAGAGGATGAGAGTAAATAATACCTTCAATTTGTACTGGCGTATATTTACCATACCTAATATCATCATCATTTAAGTTTCTTCCTCTAATACCAATTAATTCATTATTTTCATTAAAGTGAGGAATTATAATGCTGTTTCTATCAATAGAATAGAGTATATTATATTCCTTCATTGCCTCTTCACTTATTCCGTCATTTAACCATTCTACTGTTGGATAGAAATTAAAAACTTTCAAAACTCTTTTAGAAATTGCAGGAATATTTAATACTATGTTTGGAGAGTTATATTGAGAAAAATCAGACTCATATTTATTATTAAAACTTTGATTATCTAATTCAGTTATCTTTTTATTTTTTGCTATAATTAAAACTATATCTTTATAATAATCATAATTCTTTTTTAATAACTTAAATCTCTTTTCAAATAAAGCATAAATATCAAAACTTTCTTCTGGACAGCCTGTATAACATTTGAATAACTGAGAATTTTCATAATAATAAAGTTTTAAACTTGCTTCTTCACTATCTATATTATGGCATATAGTGGGAAACATAATACAACCTTTTCTTTGATTGTATCTATCTGCGCCAAGATAGGTTACTAATTCGATAATGTCTTCTGGTGTAAGTTGTTCTTTTAATTTTTTTAAATCAATCATAACATATCACCGAGTGAGACACCCTTTAACCTTTCTTTTATTGCTTTCTCTCCACCAAATGCCTCTTTAATCGCATCAATTTTCTTTTCAACCACTTCGCCTGTTTCAAGATTTATCATTGAAATTAATTTATCAGCATTATCTTCTGACATATCAATATCATTATTATAATGTTTTTCTAATTCTATCATTTCAAGAGTTTTTTCAAAATTAAATTCAACTATCTGGAAACTGTCTATCGGTTTATTATCTGGTGTTGTCACAAACAAATCGTGTCTGCGGCACGTTCCTAAGTCCATCATTGACCAAATCCTTAACATTGTCCAACGTCCTCGTCTATTCTTGAAAACATCAGTAATAAGGTTCGGCTCAAGATTATATCTTTTTTGAAAACCGCTAACCATGCTTAGTTCTTCTGTTGATGGTCTTGACATAATACAAGCAAAGTCAGATAGGTCTACTATTGCTCTAGAACCACGAATATTACGGAAATCTCTAAAACCGCCTTTATCTTTATCATCTTCATTACTCAACTGAGTAGAAGTCATAACAAAAGCATTAAGCTCAACTGATAGATTTTTTAAATTAGTTGTAAACAATCTTAACAGTACATCTTCTCTTAATTTTAAATCCCTATATTCATCAAGCATCGCAGGGGAAGAGAAAATATAATCATAAAAGAAATTTTCTACATTATTTTGGAAATTATGTTTTCTAAAAAGATTTGTTACTACTGATGGACAAGGGTCTGGTATTCTCGCAGTTAAGAAATAATCTTTATATGTTTCCATTATTTCTATTGCTTTATTAATCCTATCCATATATTCTTCTTGGAAATTTGCATAAAGGAAAATTTCTTCGTTTAATCCTGTTAAATATGCTAAAATCATTGTTTGAATTTCTGCCGTGTCCTGCTCAGTCATTACATAAAGTATTTTTTCTGGCTCACCAGTGGAAATCCATTTACCATATCTTGGCTCATATCTTATTGGATACGCCATATTACAAGCGTCTCCAACCATAGATCTCGATTTACCTACACCAGAACCTGCAGAACGCAGATACAATTTACCTTTTCTTGCTCCTCTTGTTATTGTATTGAATATATCACCCTGAAGTGGTAGTCCAACTTCTGGCTTCTGCTGAAGGTCTTTAAGCAAATCTCTAATTCCATCACAAGCATGACCTTCTTCAACTACACTCTGAGTAGAATACTTATCCTCTAAAGTTGCAATTTCTCCTTTTAATATATTAACAATATCTGCGGGAGTCATTTCTTCAAATTTATCATTTATCTTTTGATAATCTGGATTCAAAGGGTCTTCGCAATAAAATTTACTTACATCTTTTCCGTTTTTCTGTAAGTCTTTCAATAAAGAAAATTTCTTTAATCTCGTATAATAATAATTAAAATTATTCGGGTCACTATAAGTTTCACAATCTTGGAAGAAAGTTACACCATTTTCTTTTTCTATTAAATCTTTTGCAACATCATTATGTTGAAGATATGTTTCTATATCTACGGCATGAATTTTCTCTGCGCCGCCCGCATAAAGATTATAGATTGCTGAAAAGGTATAGCGGTCTAAAGGCTGTTGAAAGTCCTGCGGCATAAGCTGATACTTGTCAACATCATTTAGTAAACTTGGCTTTAACATTAAACTACCAAGTATTTGAATAACAGTTCTTCTATCAACTATAATCAACCAAAATTCCCCCTTTCTATAAATATATTATACCATTATTTTTTTAAAAAGTCAAATAAGGAGTATTTTAAAAATACTCCTTATTCTTCAAGTGTTGATAAATCTATTGGCTTAATCTTTTTCTTCTTCTTACCGAAGTAGTCTTGGGGATTAATATTTATAGATATTCTATCTTGTTCTAACTGCTTTTCAATTAAAGTAGTTATATTATCAATTTTGTTTGCTTGGCGTTCATAATATGCCGACGCTCTATTCCAAACATAAGGTATAATACCAATGCTGCCGTGGGATTTTTCTACACTATTCCTTTCGACTTCAAAGAAATATTTTAATGCAAGATACTGTCCACGATAAGGATAACCTTGAGACTTAAATTTCTGCATTTGAATAATATTCCACGGATTGACAGGGTTCTCTTCACTATACTGTCCAAATAATTTAAAAATATAAAAAAACAACACATCTCTATCATCATTTATTTTTTCTTTTAATTTTAAATTTTCTTCAGTTAGATATTTCTTTACTTGTGCCGCACTTATACCCATCTCACGTCCGACCTGAGCCATATTCAAACAATTGGCATAACGTTGATTAATTTCGAGAATTTGTTCTTCTGTTAAATTAATTTTCTGCCGTTTTGTTGCGGGCGGCGCAGATTGAGGGGCGGCTTCGTAAAGATTTATATATTTACTTACTGTTGATGAAGATATACCAAGTTTCTCGGCAACTGCCTTTTTAGTTCCTAACTCTTTATAAAGAATTGGAATTTGATTTATTATATCTTCACTTATCTTTTTGCCCATTGGTATCACCTTTCTCTTTTATTTTATATAAATATTATATAATATTTTTTATAAAATGTCAATTAAATTCCGCCTGTTAAATCATCAAGATAACTAGATGCTTGTGCAGTTAAACTTCTTTCAATAGTTTTTAATTTAACAGTAGCAAAGATTTTTGAGAATACAGGAGATTTTCTTAACTCTAATAAAAGTTTTAAACCATTCTTATTTTTAAAGATTGGACTATCAGTTTGTTTATAATCTCCATCAAAGAATATTCTTGAATTTTCTCCTACTCTTGCTAGCAATAACTTTATATGGTCTTCTGTTAAATTCTGTGCTTCATTAACAATAATTATTGAGTTAGAAAAACTACGACCCCTTATAAATTGTATTGGTACTACTTCTAACTGCTCAGTATTCATCCAATCTTTTATCTAATCTATTCCGACTAAATCAATAAGTGGACCAATCTGACCTATTGTTTTATCAAGAAGGTCTCCTGGCAGTGCACCTAAATCAACAGTATTTGCAGTATAGGCGTTATTAGGAACGTAGACAATTTTAGAAATTTTACCTTTTTCTAACTAAGAAATTGCATAGTTATTTAAAATAAAACTTTTTCCTGTTCCAAATTGACCTCCTGCATAAACAATAGAGATATCTTTTCTTTGGAGAGTATTAAATAAACATCTTTGTTCTGGATTTTTTGGGTAAATTTTATTTATCCAATTGTTAGTTATTTCAAAAGGAATAACCTCTTTTATTTCTCCGTCTCTATTTTGAACAATAGTAACAATTTCCTTGTTCTCTATGTTTCTTACAATTATATACTGATTATTATTAGTTTCCATAGTAGTTTTTGACTCTAATAATTTTTCTAAATCTTCATTGTAATTATTTTCGTCAAGTTCAATATCCCAATAAAGTATTCCAGAGTATTCTTCTGTACCGCCGTAACCTTTAGTTTTAACTTGTGAAATTAAACATTTTACTTTTAAGTAGACGTCATTTGTAATTAAAATGCCGTTATACTTAGCAGCAAGTTTTAAAAGTTTATCGTCAACCTTCATATTTTCATTTTCCAATTCTGGATTGAAAATTATCTTCTCTAAGTTCTTTGAGATGACGACCGCGGCACGACGTGCTTTAAAAGCAGTTTCAGAATTAGAACTTAATTTTAATCCGTCTAATTCCTTTAATACGTCTGTTGTTATTACTATATCTTCCTCATTAACTATAACCTATGGGAAATCAAGCAATATGTTAGAATCTATTATCTGTAACACTAGTTCTTCAACTCCTAATAAAGAAAGAGGGTTATAAAAACCCTCTTTACTTTCACTTAAAATATAGTATGAATTTCAATCAGGGCATCATTAAGTTTATCTTTTTCTTCGGGAGTTATTTGAGAGAATTTAATTTCCCTACCAAAAGTATCAGCCAGAATTTTTACAATCTGTTCCGTTCTTCCTTTTGTTACACCTTCGTTCCATAATTCCCTCGCCTCTGACATCATTTCTTCAAAAGTCTTTTCGCTATAAGGATTTTTCTCATTTGTACTCTCTCCACCCGACTCTTGAACTTCTTTATCAATAGCGTCATAAATGGCGTCTACAAGTGCTTGATAGCCAAGTTCAATTCTTGGAGTTATATACTTATAACGAGATTTAGCGAAAAACAGTTTACCTGTTTCGTCCCTAAGGAATATAAATCTCTTTGTTTGAGGATTTTCCCTATCATTATTAGAAACTTCTCTTATGTATGCTACAATATCCACCATTTTATTAATAATCTGGAATGGGGTATTTTGTAGCGCGGGAACTATCTTTTTATTTTTCTCTCCATTTTCTTCAATCTCTTTTTCGATTGAATGGGAAATAAAAATCAATCCATAGCCACTATAAGTGAGTTCTCTAAAAGTAGAGCGAAATTCTTTCTTTGCGAGTTCATATCCCTTGCCCCATGGAAGTTCATCAAGAGAAGTAATATTATTCTGACCACATACGTGCTTTACACATAAGTCCCAAGCTTCATCAGCAGTATCTATTGCAATACTCTGGAATTTCTCTTGAAGTTCTTTGTCTTTTTGAAGCTGTCTTACCATGTCTCGCCAATCTTGCCAAGTCTTAACTGGCTGTACATATACATTATTCAATGCATTAGTACCTTGCTCGAAACCTGCAATAAGTACATCTTTAAATTTGGAGGCAAGCGTAGTTTTACCTACGCCTGCATTTCCATAAAACATTATATACTTTCCACGTAAATCTTTACTAATCTGTTGCGGTTTAAGTTCTTTTAAATTTATAGCCATTACTTAACCCCTCCTTTAATAGATTTAGGTTTTATTAGAAACCAAATCCACTAGAAGAAGCTGGTGCTGTAGCGGGCTTATTAGCAGACTTACTCTTAAGCTCTTCGATAGCCTTCTGTCTTTCAGCAATTGCAACCTTGATGTCATCTGCATCATATGAAAGAGTATCCTCAAGTCCACCTGCAGAACCACCGATGATGATAAGCTCTCTGCTAGACTCTGTTCTCTGACGAGGAATGTCTGGACCAAATCCCTGAGGCTCCATCCAAGTTACTGTCTTCTGAGTCATGTTAATTACACCAACTACCTTAACAGTATCTCCCTCTTTCCAGTTAGTCTCAATGTGAGCTTTTGCTGTATCTACAGCAATAAGATCAATAATATCAATCTTTCCACCGAACTGTACTACAATGAACTTTACGATAAGTCTACCTGTCTCGTCTCCGTTCTTATCATATTCTGGCTGAAGTTTACCAACTACACCTGAAAGTTCAAAAGTAGCCTTCTCTTCGTCAGTATCTTTTGCCTTATTTATAAAATTAGAATTAATTCTAAAGCCTGTTCTAAGTTCCTTAGTTGTCTGGTCAATCCATCTGTTCTCAGTGATATTTCCAAGACCTATTGTTACCTTAGATGCCTGTGCAGGTGTCTCTGCCGCACTAAGTGATGTAAATGAGTCTCTATATCCGAGAATACGAGCATAGTTTGGATTAACAGTCTTATCACTCTTAAGCTCCATAGAGAAAAGTGAGATTGGAATTATATTTTCCACTTTCTTTCCATTAATCTCTTGGTCAACTCTGACCTTGATTGTACCAGTTGCAAAGTTTCTACCATCATTAGTCTACTTTGGCTGGATATCCATTTCTGTAAGTACACCACTAATATAAATCTGATTCTTACTCTGACTATTCTTATCTTTAATATTAAGCATAATTAAAATCCTCCAATACAATTAAAATATTTTTTTAAATAAATTTAGTAACTGAAATTAATTTAATCTTAAAAATAGAGCAGGGTAGGGATACTACCCTGCTTTATATTTAATTAAGATTATTCCTCAACGTCTGCGTCTGGGTCGAAAGCTGCGCCCTCTTCAGTAAGATAGAATACAGAAACTTCCTTCTCCTTACCGTCTACCTCAACTACAGCCTTCTCACGAACTGCATAGCCCTTTCTTACAAGACCAGTTACAGAACCAGTTACAGAACCAGACTTCTCAAAGCCGAGATCCTACTGAACCTGCTTAGTTGTGAACTTTACTCCAGCACCTGCTGCCTTGAGATACTCGAACACCTTTCTAGAATTTTCAGTCATTTTTGCCTTTGCCATTACAAATCACTCCTTTTAAGTATTTAAAAATTTATTATTTATTAATAAAACACTTATCTCTATTAATTTACTTATTTTATTTCAAAAGCAAGACTTGTGTTTTATTTTCTATAATTAGTATATCTTAATTTTTTTCAAAAGTCAAATGTTTAAATTAATTCTTTTAACTAAAATTAAGAGAAGTGTAAATAAAAGTATCGGTGCAAGGAGAAAACTCTAAAGTTTTACTCCTCACTTGAAACTACAACATCCAATGCTGTTTCACCGCTTGTAAGGTTGATACCCTTTACACCTGTTGCGGTACGAGATAGCTCTGGAATTTCACTTGTAGAAATTTTGATACTTCTCTTATTTACTATAATTATTATATCACAATCTTTTTCAATAGTCAATATTTTAGTGATTGTGTCATTATCTCTCACTCCTGATACTTGCTTACCACGAGTTGCTCTATTTGTAACGGCGAAGTCTTCAATAGAAGTTTTCTTTACGATACCGTTTTTAGATAGAGTTATTAAATATTTATCACTAGATTTTATCTCTTTTGCATCTATTACATACTCGCCGTCTTTGAGTGCAATTGCTTTTACACCCATAGCAATTTTACCAATAGGAGTTATATCATCAATAGAAATCTTTACAAAGCAACCAGAACTTGAGAGAATACCTACCTCTCCTTCGTCCATAAGCATCACATTTACAACTTCGTCACCCTCTTTGAGTTTGATAGCTTTCATTGTCTTGCCGCGCTTTATGTTGTAAAGACTTGTTTCACTTTTCTTAATCATACCTTTTTTGGTAATAAATATAAAATTTTTCTTTTTCTGTCTTGATGCAAGAGATACAAGAGTAGTTACTTTATCTCCAATTTCAAGATTTAAAAGCTGAGAAAGATTAACTTTTGTATCAAGTGGCAATTCATCAAGAGAAACTGTACACATATTACCACTTGCGGTAAATGCATAAAGGTCGCTAAAGTTATTATCGCTAATAATTTTAGTTACAACTTCATTATCTGCAAGTTTAATCTTTTTACCCTTTGCGCCGCGGCGCGACTTCATAAGAGTTGAAGATTCTACTGTGTAGATGTTGCCGAGATTGGTGTAGTAGATGATAAGTTCTTTCTTTTCTATTGGTTCAGCATCATCATCTTTACCTTTATAATCAAGATTTTTAAGAACTGTTCTTCTATCATCACCAAATTTATCAGCAACTTCTCTTAAATCTTTTTCAATTTCTTTGTAAAGAACATTATTATCACTAAGTGCAAGAACAGAATAATCTCTGCTTTTAGTGAGTTCTTCTTTTTCATCATTAAAAGATTGAATTTCAAGTGTTGCTAAACGACCTAATTTAATATCAACAACTGCTTTTGCTTGAGCATCAGTATAATTAAAACGCTCAATTAACTTAGCTTTTGCTTCTGAAGTATTTTTTGAACTTCTAATAAGTGAAACTACTTCGTCAACATTTGCTAAAGCAAGAACGATTGCCTCAACAATAGGAAGTCTTTCATCAATCTTCTTTATATTATATTCATGTATTTTTCTTCTAACTTTAATCTCATGATTAAGATGACTTTGTAATGCTTCTTTCCAACCAAATACTTTTGGATTAGTACCATTATCAAGCATAGTTAAATTAATAGGAAAATAGCTTTGAATTGAAGTATATTTATACAAATTTTTAATAACATTATTTACATTTGCACCCTTTTCAAGCCAAACAGAAATATCAACTATTTCTTCTGAAGAGTCAGTAAATCTTTTTATTCCTGCACATGCTGTTGAAGGAATCGGTTTTTTATCTTCAGGGTCTGGGTTGAACATTTTTCCTATCTGTTTTTTAATATTATCTGTTGCTACACCATAAGGAACAGCAGTTACCTGAAGTTTATGTTCTGTACTATCATATTCAACATCACCACGAATAATTACAGATTTTCCATGACCAACTCTTAATGACTCTTTTACTTCATCTGCATTAAGAATTGTCCCTCCTGTTGCAAAGTCTGGTGCACAATAAATTTCATCAAAATCAATATCAGGATTCCACAGTAACTTAATAAGTGCTTCATTAACTTCACGTAAATTAAACTGAGGAATACTACTTGCCATAGCAACAGCAATACCAGTTGTACCATTTACTATATTATAGTATCCTAATGAAGGGAGAACGGAAGGAAATTTTTCAGTATTATCATAGTTATCAAACCATACATCAATACTTTCTTTATCAATTCCTTCTACCATCCTTGTTCCCATTTCGCCTAACCTCATTTCAGTATAACGAGGCGCTGCGAAATCATCAAGATGAGCATAAGTACCCATATTACCAATTGTATCTTCAATTGGGTATCTCATACTTATATTACTACCCATACGACATACAACCTGTGCCATAGGGGCATCACCATGAACATAGAAATGTTGCATGGCTGATATAATACTAGCATGGGTTTTCTTATGGGGCTTTTTATATGTGATTTTATCAAGCACCTGTGAATACATAGCCATACGCTGAGCAGGTTTTAAACAATCTCGAACATCAACAATCGCACGATGTTGAATAGCCATGGCAGCATATGTACAGAAGCTTGATTCAATTCTTTGTTTTAAATCCATTCTTTTCACTCCTTTATTATAATATAATTATAATATATTTTTTTAAAAAAGTCAAATATTACATTTCTCCATATTTACTAAAATCTATATTTTGGAAAACAAAATCTTTCTTAGGTTGCACATCAGCACCCATAAGTGCCTCAAGAGCTTCCATTGCTTCTGGTGTATATTCAAAAATTTCGTGTGCTTCTGGACAATTAAAGATTGCTTCTTGAAGTTCTTTTTTTTCAAGCAAACCAATACCCTTTACACGTCTTGCATTACCAGGGAGTTTTCTTCCTCTTTCATTATAATCTTCATCTGTATAAAAATATGTCTGTTTGCCTTTATTTTCAACAATAAAAAGAGGTGCATGGTACCAACCAACTCTTCCTTGCTTAATAAACTCTGGACAAATTCTCCATATATCTACTAAGCCAAGTAAGAAGATATGCGCGCCATCTACATCTGGGTCTACAAAGAAATCTATATATCCATATCTTAATTTTTTAGGATTTAGTGGTTTGCCGTAGTCAAAACCAACTGCAACTTGTAATTGTTTAATTTCGTCATTTTTAAGGAATTTTTCTTCTGAACAACTTAAGGCATTTATCATTTTACCTTTTGCCTCAAAAATACCATGATAATCTTTATCTCTTCCTTTTTTAGCAGAGCCAGATGCAGATTTACCCTCACAGATAAGAAGATGAGATTTTTCTCCGAGAATTTTTGCGTCACTAACTTTATCAAGGATTATACCCTTTTTGTTACGCATTTCAGTTATCTCTTTTGTATGAGAAAGAACTGCTTCTCTTGCTTTATCTGCCGCCTTTTCTGCACTTTGGAATCTAACCATCATTTCTACTATTGATGCAAAGCTTCCAGTGTTTGCAAAATTTTCCAATCCCTCTTTAAATGCGGCACTTGCAAGAGTTCTAAGATTAGGATTATTAATCTTACTCTTGGTCTGATTTGCAAAAGAAGGATTTGCTACTTTACAGTTTATTGCAAAAACTAAACCTTTTCTTATCAATTCTGGAGAAAAATCTTTTCCAGTTAAACGTTTCATTGAGGTTGTAATTGTAGTTTTTGCACCAGTAACAGGCGAGCCACCCTCTGGACAATAAAGTCCATTTACAAAGACATACTCTTTATAACTGCCGCCAGTCCACATAAAAGCAATCTCAATTTCGTCTACTCCATCAGACTTTGAGACAATAATTGGAGAGGACATAAGAGGTTTTTCTATATTATCTTTAATAAAATCAGCAATGCCATTTTTAGAATAGTATTCTTGCTTTTTACCAGAAGTGGTAGAAACTATAAAATGAATACCTTTGTTAAGGTAAGAAATATTTTTTATTTCTTTACAAATTCTATCATAAGAAAAACCCTCTTCCATATTCTGAAAGACTTCTTTATCTGGAGAAAACTCAATTAGAGTACCATTTTTAGAATAATCTTCTCCTAACCCTTTTGTCGATTTTTCATTATAATTTTCAAGATTACCTTGCTTAAAACTAGCAGTAGCAACTACTCCATCTCTTATAGAACTTACAATAAAGTATCTTGAACTCATACATACTGCGGTACCACCAATACCATTAAGTCCTGAACTATTCTTATAGGCACTTTTTCCAAATTTTCCGCCTGTATGACTTTCCGTATAAATAGCAACAAGAATATTCCGACCATCTTTAGTTCCGAAGGGAACGCCACGACCATAATCTCTTACTTCAATGCTATTATTTTTTTCATCAAGTCGAATATGAATTTCTTTACCATAACCCGCTAATGCTTCATCTGTAGAGTTATTTATAATTTCCTTTAATGCCTGATATATTCCATCTGTATCATCTGAGCCGAGGTACATCTGGATACGAGTACGCATGGCTTCTCTTGTATCAAGATGGTCTATATCATTAATTCCATAATTATTATTCGCCATATTCTTCCTCCTTTTTTAATTTTCTAATTAATTATAACAAAAATTTTTTGAAAAGTCAAATTTATAAACACCTTGTGCCGCGCCTACAAAATTTTAAGCAAATTTGCAAGCGCGGCACAATATAATTATTCAGATTTCACAGAACCTATTGATTTAACACCTTCAATATCTTTATCAATTTTATACTCTAAATCTAAAGTATATTTATCGGTTCTATTACCATAAACCTCTGTTGTACAAGTAGTATCTTCTCCCTCAATCCAAACTCTTACAACAACTTTGTAGTATTTACTTTCACCATTAGCAATACTATCATCAATAACTACTTCTTCATTATCATTACTTATATCACCTATTGATGATGTAGTGTCTGCAGCAAGACCTTCATTATGATTCTTTGCTCCGTCTGGCGCAATTATTGAAACTAATTCTCCTACTGAAGTTGGCTGAGTTTTTGCATTTGTCTCTTGAACAAGGATTGCTGCACGCCATGCCTTGTCTGTAAGAACTTCTCCCTTATAGAGAAGATTACATTTACTCATTACTATCTTTTGATTTTCTTCTGTACTTGTTGCTTTAAGATACATTATATAGTCTACGTAACCATATGCTGTCTTAAAAGCGGTTGCTGTTTCAGGATTTGCGGTAGAAATATTATAGTTTAAGTTAAATACACTATCATACTTATTTTTCTCTGCATAAGTATCTAACACATCAAGAGTCTCATTCTCCATATATCTTAAGAATGGATACTCATCATTTGGACCTTTTGCTTTATGTCCATCTGCCGCGGCATCAAGAGTATAGAAATAGTCTATGCCGTTAATTGTTGAACTTGGTGCAAGTAGGGCTTCGATGTTTTTCTTTAGTTCTTTATCATAAGTTGCATCACTTGAATTATCGGGAGAGATTAACAAGTTGCTTGATGTGGTAACTTTTAATGACATATTCTCTACTGATGCTTTCTTATTAAGACTGAACCAAGCAAAAGTTGAAGAGATTAACATTGTTGCAGAAACAGTTAACATTCCTACTGCACTTAATAATTTCTTATTGATCTTCATCCTATTCACCTCCATTATTTGAATCTTCTTTGTCTAACTCGTAAAAGATTATTTCATTTATCCTCATTATATAAAAACTGTGCCAGGAGCTATTGGTTAGTTCAGTTAATGGTTCATTTTTATCCAATGATATTCTAAGTATCTCTTTCATTTAGCCTACCTCCTTACACTTCTCGCCGCGCTTCACACCGATTCCCGTGGAACTGGTGAAAATTGTGGGGCGCGGCACCAAGTAAACAAATCATTTACTCCAATATTGATTTAAATAATTACATACAGAATTAACTGCTATTGCTCCATCTGCTGCCGCAGTAATTGCTTGTCGAGTTATTTTACCTCTTATATCTCCTGCCGCAAAGAAGCCAAGTCTATTACTACAACATTTATCATTAGTATAAATATATCCATTAGGGCATATAATTTCTTTTTCACTAATAGGTTCAATATTAGGCTTCATTCCTATTGCTACAAAAATTCCATCGGTTTGAATATTACTAAGAGAAAAATCATCACATTTTGGTTTCTTTAATCCATACTTTCCATTTGCATACTTAACAATAGCTTGAATTGGATAATTATAAATTATATAAACATTATCAATCTTAGAAACTCTTTCAAAAGTAGAAGGACTAGCAGTTACATTTTCATCACACATTACAATATTAACTTCTTTACAAATTTTAGATAAATATTCTGCTTGCGTAAATGCGACATCACCACCGCCAATAATAGCAACAGTCTTGTCTTTATAAAACATACCATCACATAATGCACAGTAATGAATTGGTATTCCTTCCATTATCATACAATCTAATTTTCTATGTTTTGCACCAAGAGCATAGATTACTGCTTTTGCGCTATCTTCTCCATCTCTATAAGCAATTCTCCAGTCAACTCTATTCTCAGGGGTAATACCAGGCCATATCTTTAGAATTTCGTGTTCCTCAATCTTAATCCCATTATCTTCCAATTGGTCATGAATTTTCATTGCTAAATCAAAGCCTGGCATTGGGTCAACGCCAGGATAGTTCTCAACCATTATTGCATTAGCAATTTGTCCAAAATCAAATTCGTCTCTACCTACTATTTTAAAATCTAAATTCGCTCTTTTTGCATAGAGCGCGGCAGTCATTCCCGCAATACCATTTCCTAGAATTATTAAATCTTTCATTCACATTTCTCCTTTAATATTTCTTGTATTAATTCTTCAGTTAGATTAAAAATTAAATGAATAACTTCTTCGGTACAATTATTCTTCTCTGCCAATTCTTTAATTGTCATCTTAATTCTCCGTTGTTAATTTTCATCGTTTTCATTAAAATGCTCCTTTTTATAGAAAGACTGATTTAATATTTCTTCTATTATATTAAACAAAGATTCTCTTTCCCAATAAACTCCATCTTTATCTAAATAATATTTATTTTTTTTCTAATATGCAGAATTAAATAATTCTTCATCAGTATAAAATTTTTTCATATTCTAAATTTCCTTTCTATTTCAACTAATTCTCTCCACATATCTATCGCATATTCAGCCTCTATCTCCATAAGATTAATAGCAAATTGATTGTCACTGGCTAATTCAACACCAAGAGCTTCATCAAATCTATGTGGTCTATCTGGAATAAATCTACCAAATTTAAAAATTAAATTACCTTTTATAGCATTAGTCATACTATACCAGAATTGAAAATCTGAATAATGAATTTCACTGGGATAATATCCAGTATAAACTACTATATCAGTACCTTTATTTAATTCTGGAATACGATATGAAAAATGATGAAAATCTCCAACATGATTTAAACCGCTTCCATAAAGCGGTTCAAGTCCGCCAAAAACGATTGCTTCAGTTATTGGATTAGAATTAAATCTTTTAATAATTTTTTCATCATCAATTTCAATACTAGGAGCTTTGGCAAGCTCAGAATTTTGACATACTGGCTTGCCGCACTCTTTATCACATTTAAAATCGCAACTTGAAGTTCCAATAAACATTGAGGGTTTTTTATAATTAGTAAAGTCCTCGTCAATTAAATTTTTAATTTTCATTAAAATCTCCTTTACTTCTCTACTGCACCTTCAATATTAATCGGCGCCCATCTTCTCATTGTATACTCTTTTCTTCTGTCTCTTGTCCAAGTCTTTACAGGAGTTAAGAAACCAACAACTCTTGTGTATTCCGTTGCCATAGGCTTTCCACAAATTGGACAAGTAGTTCCATAGAACGCATGATTATCTTCACAAGCCTGAATTTTAGTATTAAATGCAAAATAGGTAACACCCTGATCTGCAATATATTCTACCATTTTTCTTGCAGTTTCATAATTATTAAATGGAGAATCAATATTCGCGTGGAGAATACTACCACCATTACAGAAACTATCAAACAACGCTTGCACCCTGATTCTCTCGTGAAGAGTAGTCTGAATACCAAGAGGCATAAACTGATTACCATAAAGTGGCAGGTCATAAATATTTGCCTTTGGATAGAAAAATTTATCTTTTCTCATAAGCTTCGCCGCGCTCTGCTCACCAGGAATCTGCTCGCAATTAATCATATAATCGCAATTATTTTCCTTTATGAAATCATCTGCAACTTTTCTTATAGTTTCAAAGATTTCTCTTCCTAAATCTTCAGCCTCTTTTGTATAGTAAGTATTTCCTAATTTATCTTGATAAGTAAATCCAAATTTCTTCATAGTTTCATAAATACCAATAAATCCAATAGTATTATATAAATGTTCAAAATCTACTAATCCGTGAGAGAAATTAGGAAGCAATCCCTTTTCCACATCTCTCTTGATTATATGTCTTACAACGTGAAGAACTCTAACAGCACAAAGTGTTCTATTTTTAAGCTCCTCTAAATATTCTTCCTTACTATTGGTATCAAGAGCAAGTCTAGCAAGATTTATTGTATTAACCTTAACAGAACCAACCTTAAGAGCAGTTCCGCCGATAGAGTTGAAATAGCCCAAATCTTCAATATTACTCTTAAGTCTGCAACAATTAGAAAGACTTGAAACATTATCATCAATAAACAAGTTACTATCAGACCACTTCATATTGTGCTTAATAGCCCACTCAGCAAATTCTTCATCAACAAATTTTCCATCTTTTCTAACAAGAGAAATTGTACTTACAGGGAAAGTAAACATATTCTCACTTCTAATATCACTCATTACTTCCATATAAGTTTTCTGGAACTCCATAATTTCTTCTATATGGTCAACCATAAATTCACCATTAGGAAACTCTGAACCACCGAATAAAGCCATTAAATATTCTCTATCAAAAACAGAAGTATTGGTAAATGCAGATTGCTGTCCGTCTCTTACGCAAGGCTGATTTACTGCATAAATAAATCTCTGAATGTTTTGTCTTGCATATTTATTCCAATCTGTAATTCCCATATATCCATTATTCTTATCTAAATACCAGAAGTAATACATATAAGGAATTAAGTTAGGAAGTCCAACTGCACCAGAACTTCTGTTACTTGCAAAATTAATATATTCTTTAACAAAGTCAACAAAAGTGGTTAAGTGTTTTGGCGGCTGAGGATTAAATGTGTCTTCAAGAAAGAACAATCCTTTTTCTGCAAGGTCTTTTAAATCATAAGCAAAACAATAGTGCTTAAATGTTGATGTGTCTGCATCGTGAAGATAAATCTCTCCAATCCACTCTCTCTTAATCCAATCATTTGCGGCTTTAAAACCGTACTCTTTCTGCATTTCATAATAAATCTTATGAAAAGCCATTAACTTTCTATGTGGTTTAGGCATTTCAGAAAGTAATGTAACGATATCTTTTCTTCGTACATTACTATTTGCATCAATACTGCTATCTGCAACAACTTTCTCGTCAATAAAATTATCAATAAAATCGCCGTAAGAAAGCTGCTCATCGGCAAAACCATTTAAAGATGCAAGTTCTGTGCCATATTCATTCTACATCTTATTCCACTGTGTTGTAAAGTTCTTATTAATTTTAATATTAATAACCAATCCTTATCACTCCTTCTTTAGTTTTAATTGTATGATTTTATAAATTTAATTGCTTCTGCAAAATCATACATAACTCCATCGACTTCTAAAGCTGGAGCTGAGGTCATGCCTTTTTCTTTCATTATCTCTTGGTCATTACAAACTTCATATTTGATATTTGCTATGTCAAGTTTCTTCTCAAGTACAGAGCATTTAGGGCATCCAGTTGAATATAAAATCACCATAATTATTCCTCCTTTTCTTCTTTATAAAATAATTATATCACAAATTTTTTAAGAAGTCAACTTTTGCGAGTTAAATTTAAGTAGAAAATTAAGTGGTTTTCTCTAAAAAATTTGATTTTACTAAAATCATCTTAATCCAAATAAAAAGAAAAGTCAAGGTATTAATACCTTGACTTAAAAATTATATTGTTTCTTCCCAATCCTTCATTTCACCTACAATCATTTTTATATAATGGTTGCCGTGTAATTTTTCATATCTTTCATATAATGATATTAAATTTTCTTTTTCATAATGAGGAATTTTTTTCTAATCTTTATATTTAAAATAAATGTGAGTAATTGTATTTCTCAACATAGCTAGATTGGTTTCATCATTCTCTAAGTTCTTTTTATCTATCTTATCAAACCTTTCTTTACTTTTCGTTTCTAATTCTTCTATCTTATTTGCTAATTCCTTATTTGCTTCTTTTGATTCTTCTCTTATGATTCTTCTTAGTGCGGCACGAGGTCTTTTAGAAATTAAAGTAAAGAAAGTAATTATAGTAACTAACGCACCTGCGGCGCCGCCAATTACTTTCAATATTTCTAATGCTTCCTACATTGTCACTTTTTCACCCCACTTCTTTTAATATTGTCGATATGGTATTTATCTTTTACCCTATTGATTGAACTAAATATTTTTTCCAAAGTTAAATCTTCTAATTGCCAATAAGGAACTCTATATAAGGGAATATTATGGAGAAGACAATACTTATTCTTTCTCCTATCCCATTCCTATTGCTTTTTAAAACCAGATTGTGTTTTATGGAAGAATTTAACGAACTCATAGTGTTGTTGACCGTCATACTCAACTAATGCTATAAGTTTTCCATATCTAAAAATTCCAAAATCAAATCTTAAAGGAACTTTTTTATAACCATTTAAATCCTCAAAATAGACTTCTCTTTCAAAAGTTATTCTATTTCTTTTTAGTATATCTATTATTTTTTGTTCTCCTTTAGATGTTTCCATTAAATATCATCTCTTCTCCTTGGCGGTCTTGGTGCTTTCTTAGGAGGATTTTTAGGAATAAATACTGGATATACTACTGGATTAGGTTCAAAAGTAGATGTTAAATAATCTACCTGATGTGGTTCAATATGATATGTTGCTATATGGGCTAAATCTTCTGGTTCAAAAGGTTTAGGACTAATTTCTCTGTATCTCTTATAAATATCTTTTTGAGTTAAAGTCTTATCCTCTTGATAAAACTCACAATTCATAATAACTGAGAAATAAGTTGTATTAATTATATCCTTCCCTTCTTCCTCTTCCTTTTTAATTTCTTCTGTTCTCCAATCTATTAAGTTTTGATTATTCTCGAATAAATCTCTAGATTCTTGACTTAATATAAATTTTAACTTATAATAAATTTCAGTACCATTAGAAACTATAAATTTGCCGAGCATTTTATCCCAATATAAATGGAATACTACTAAAAAATTATCAATACAATAAGTTGCTTGAACTGTATTATAATCTTTATAAGTGCCGCCGACAAGTTTTCCTTCTAATGTCTCTCCTTCCTTATAAGAAGAAGTAGTAGTTATAGTCTATGGAAATTTATCATATAAGGGTTCAAATTCATGACCTGGACAATTACAATTAACCATAGTAAACACCTCCTTAGAGAATATTTCTTCTTAAAATAAGTAGATTATAAAAGAAAAAACTCTAAAAATTAAAGATTTGACTTTTTAAGAGAAATTTGATATAATAAATATATAGAAGGGAAGGGAAGAAGAAAAAAATAAAATAAATAATTTAAAAAGGAGATAAATTAAATGAATAGTATAATTGATAATGTAGATTTTGAAAATCTTTCTGCGGAAAAATATTGGTCATTCCCAAAGACCTATAAAGGCGATAAGCATAAGGATACCAAAGACTTTATCTTATCTGAGGTCTATACTGGAGCGACGAAGATGGATGGGCACTATGCTCGCTTTATTAAAGATGATGAAGGTAATATGAGACTACAAGGACGAACTGAAAGTGTTAATGGCGGCTATCTTAATAAAATTGAATGGGTGCCGCAATGTATGGAGTTTTTTAATAGTTTGCCTAATGGAACTTGTCTGCTTGGAGAACTTTATTTTCCGACGAAGCGCGGCTCAAGGAATGTAACTACAATTCTTGGCTGTCTAAAAGATAAAGCTCTGGATAGACAGAATAAGGGAGAAAAACTCTCATATTATGTATTTGATGTTTGGGCTTTTGATGGAAAGAGTTATCTTAAAACTAAAATTGAAGATAGAATTAAGACTTTAAATAGTTTAAAGGAAAAGAAATTTGATAATATTGAAATTGCAGATTATCTTAAGGGAGAAGAACTTTGGAATAAATATGGAGAGATTCTTGCTTCTGGTGGAGAAGGTATAGTTATAACTAAACTCGGGACAGTACCTGAACCTGGCAAGAGAACTGCAAGAAAGACTCTTAAATGCAAAATGGAAGTTGAAGAAACTATAGATGCTTTCGTTGATGGAAACTATAAAGAGTCAACAATAGAATATAACGGCAAAATGATTGATACTTGGACATACTGGATGAATACTAAAACAGGTGAAAAGTTTAATAAGAATATGTATAAAGAATATGTGAATGGCGAACCGATTATTGCAATAACAAAAGGCTTCTATAATGGTTGGGCAAGTGCAATTTCATTTAGCGTAATGAAAGGAAATGACCCCGTACATATTTGCTGGATTAGTGGTATTGATGAAAGTATTAGAGAGAAAATTGTAAAAAATCCTAAGGAGTTAATTGGCAAGGTCGCGGCGATTAATTGTATGGAAGTAGAGTGTATTGATGGTGAATATTCTCTTCGCCACCCAAGAATTGATACTTGGAGAAATGATAAAGCTTATAAAGATTGCGAATGGACTCAAATAGCTAAAGATTAAAACTCTAGAGGATTTTCTTAAAATGCTTACTTAAATAAAGGAAGAATTATATCTTCCTTTATTTTATACCAAAAGGAAGGTGAGTTTATGAAAGAGATTTTCTTAACACCTATTGATGTGCCAAAACCACCACATCATACTTAGATATAGGTCAGATGTTTTACTTGTAAACACTTTCCTGTATGTTTGATTAAAAGAGATTATTTAAAAACTGCGGTTTTAATTGAGGGAATACTTGGTAATCCTTAGAAAGATTATATTGCAACTGAGAAAGAAATTATTGATACTTATAAGAATGATATAATTATTCCTCACGGCGATACTAAGTATATTAAGTTTATTATTAAAAATGAAGATGGCAGTACTTATACTCCTGAATAGGGTGATAGTGTAAGATTTGCTATGAAGAAAAATAAGACTGATGAACAGCCTTTAATTTTAAGACAAATAGACCCAGAAACTATGGTACTTAAATTTGAGCCTAATGATACTAAAGATCTTCCTATGGATAGCATTTATGTTTACGATGTTGAATTAACTCGTGTAAATGGAGATGTATCTACTTTTATTAGAGGTAGAGTCATTGTAACAGACGAGGTATATTAATATGAAGAAGTTTAGTGGTTCTATTTAGGATAGTTCAATAGAAGAAATAGTTGGATAGGTTTAGTCTATTGAAGGTAGAAATAGAACCACTCCTACTATTCAAACTATTGAATAGAATATAGATACAATTAGCGGGAAAATTTAGGAAGAACAATAGTTTAGCGGCGAAATCTAGGAAGATTAGAATATTCACTCTGTTGTTGTAGATGAAAGATATAATGGATAGATTGATATTGAAGATAAGAAGAGTGGAGAATTAGAAGATTTAAGTAAAGTTAAAGGTAAAATCGAAATTGAAAATTGTATGCATGGTAGAGTGAAAAGACCTAGACCATACAAAGGTTGGATTGATACAATTGATGATATGGAAGGTAAAATTGTTCTACCAGACATTACAGATATAGAAATTATAAAAGAGTTATAGGCTATTGTATATAGGTTAGTTACGGAAGTTGAAGGTAATCCAGAATTAGCAATAGATGGATTGATTTATAATGTAAATATTTTATAGTAGTAGTATAGCGAATTATTAAAAATTTATTATGATACTACTGAAAATTGGAATAATTAGCCTGATTTAATTACAAAGAAAGGAGATATTTATATTTACTCTGATGCGCCGCGAGCTGGCGGCGGCACGGGTCCACGAATGAAAATTGGAAATGGTGGATATTTAAATGATTTAATATTTATTGATTAGGATTACTTCGATCATATACAAAATATAATAGTTCATATAACTTAGGAAGAGAGGGAATATTGGAACGATAAAGTAGGAGTTACTGTTGTTTAGGATATAGATGATGGTAATTAGTTACTTTTTTATAAATAAGGTGGTGAGATAAATAAATGGCAGATGAATTAGTGCTTTCTAGTGTTAAATTGCCTAATAATAGAGTATATTATTTTAAAGACTCTTATGCAAGAGAAGCAATTAAAGAGTTATCTAGTTATTGTAAATACTTAGGAGTTACAACTTCCCCATTATATGATGGAGCGACAACGAATCCTATTATAATTAATGGTGACTAGGTTTATGCTGTTGACGGTGGAATAGCTATTCATGACCAATCTGAATTTATTTACAATGCATCTGCTGGTTGCTGGCAGTTGTTTGGAGATTTAAGTGGTCTTACTGATTTATTAGGTAGTTTTGCATATACAGATACAGGTTCAGTATCTATTTTACCAAAAGGTTCTATTAATGCAGTTTTTGTTGGTGAACCTGGTACAATAAGTGTAGAATATACACCAAGTGGAACTATAAGCGCAACATTAGCAAGTACAACTGGTACTATTGATGTAAGTGGTGTACCATAGGGTATTGTTGAAATAGCAGAAATAGTTAAATCTATTACTGGAAACTATTAGCCTACAGGTACTATTTCAAATACAGTAGATGTAAGTGTTAGTACTACAACTACTTCAATTAATTAGATTACTAGTGTAGGTACATTGCCAACTTTTGTTGTGAACACATCAAATGGTGGTATATTAGATGCAGGTATCGGAAATGATAGTGAACAATTAGTATTATACTATAATAGTGCAATGTATAGTTTTTCACAAGGCACTTTACCTTCTATATCTTCAGTAGATATCATTACAGATATTAGTGTTGATGTAGATGTTAGTTCAACATTTATTGGAGATAGTGTTTCTATTGGTGCAACATTTAGTGGAAGTAATACTACATTTAGTGGCAGTTGTGAAATTAGTGGAGATGTTACAGCAGAATTTACAGGAACATCTGCAACAATATCTACATCATTTACTCCTAGTGGTAGTATTAGTGCTACATTTAGCGGTACTTCAGAGACTTATACTACTACAGCACCGCCAAAACCTTCTCAGTAGGCAAATAATGGAGGTGGAGAATAATGCCTAGACAATATATATCTAAAGTTAAATTGCCGACTGGTGATGGCGCAATTTATTATATTAAAGACGAAGAAGCAAGATAGGCTATTGAAGAATTAAATAATATCACTAAATATTTAGGAGTAGCAAAAGCCGTTCCTACAACTGCTCCATTAAATTAGGTTACTATATTATATGTCAATCCAGATCATCCAGATCCATCAGATCCTTAGCATATTATTGAAGAAGTAGTTACTGCTGAATCTGGAAATGTTATATCAGTAGAAGGAACTGCAGGTGGAGAATATTCTAGAACAGAATATATCTTTAATGGATCAGTATGGTCAGAACTAGGGCATAGTGGTACTATGCCATATGGACAATTTGCTTTTGTAGACACTGGTTATGTTGGTTTATCAGTTACAAAGTCGGGTACAGTTACAAAATAGACTAAAGCTTTATCTAAAATAGCAATACCAGTAAGTGTAACTAGTGTTTCAACAGATGGAGCAAAAGTTGTTACTGATATTACAACTAAATCTATTACTTATGTTTATAGTGTAAGTAAAGCAACTTTTAGTGGAACAAGTACTTCAATTGATTTTTCTGGTGATGCAACACAAACTGGTGCAACAGTTAGTATAACAAATACTAAAACTGCGGCAACATTAACAAAAAATGCTGCATTAAGTTTAGCACTTACAAAGCAGGTAGTGACAGGAGGAACATCGAGTTAGGTTTTAAGTAATACTACAACAATTACAAATGGAACCTCTGCAACTGCGACCACTTTTAATCCTCTTGGTTCTATTACTACTACATTATCAAGTGGTTATTTACAAGTGGCTTCAGTTACTGCAGGCGAAATTTTACAAATATATGCTTTAAATCCTACTACAATGTCTGTTTATGGTCTTGCTGCATCGAATACAAAATATATGACTGGTCCAGAATCATTATCAAAAGTTGCTATTAGTGCATATACTGATCTAACAAAAGAAAGTGTATACACTACAGTACCTAAAGATACTTGGGTTACTGGAGTTAGCTTTAGCAAAGCTACGGCAGCAACTGTTGATATTAATGCTTCTGTTAGTGGTACATTAGAGTATACTCCTAGTGGTACTGTTACAGTTGTACTCTCAACTTCAACTGCAAATGCAGTAAGTGCAGTTACTTCTAGTTATGCGAAAGTATCCGCATATGCTGGTGGAGATACAGTAGTTTCTGGTATTACAGATGGAATTACGGTTGCTCTTGCATCGTCATCTACAGATACATTTACTGTATATCCAAGTATTTCAAATTCATAAAATAAATTAAAAGGAGAATAAATTAAATGAAATTATCTATTTTAATTCCACAATATAAAGAAACGGAAGAATAGGTAAAACCTCTTCTGGATAGTATAGCATTACAACAGAATATAGATTTTAATGAAATTGAAGTCGTTATCGTTAATGATGGAACAGATGTTATACTATCCGAAGATTTCATTGATTCATACCCATTTACAGTCAACTATTTTATCAATGAACATTTAGGAGTATCTGGAACAAGAGATATGTGCTTTTAGTTTTCTAAAGGCGATTATGTAATGTTTTGTGATGCTGATGATATGTTCATTGATATGAGAGGACTGTTTTGGATTTTTGGAGAAATTGATAGAGGTTTTGATAGCCTAATTTCCTATTTTATTGAAGAAGTAAAAACACCCGACGGAAAGACTTTATATATTGAACATAATGAACAAGACGGTACTTTTGTTCACGGTAAAGTTTTTAATAAAGAATTTTTAAAACTTTTTAATATAAAATGGAATTATGGATTAACCATTCATGAGGACTCTTTCTTTGTATTTTAGGCAATTAATTGTTCTAGAAAAGATAGATGTAGAATGGTAATTAAACCTTTTTATCTCTGGAAATGGAATGGAGATTCTGTATGTAGACATGATAAGAAATATATATTAAAGACTTATGATAAGATGATTGATAGTACCGATTATTTAATAGATGAATTTATGCAAAAAGGAATGGTTCAGCAAGCACGAGAGAGCGCCGCGCGAATTATTTTTGATACGTATTTACTATTGAATAAAGATGAATGGTACTTAGAAGAGAATAAAGAATATAAAGAGAAAGTAGAAAATAGAATTAAAAAGTTCTATTAGAAGAACAAAGAGTTTTATACTACTCTTGAATAGAGTAAGAAGAACGAAATTTATATAACTTTAAAGACTAAGAAGTTTAAAGAAGGATTAATTTTTGAACGAATTAGTTTTTATGATTGGATGGAATTTTTAGGGAGTTGATTTAAGTGAGTTTTATAAAGAAGATTGAACTTCCTGATAATAATATTTATGATATTAAAAACACAATTATACCAGTTGCTGGTACATAGACTGCATCAACAGCAAGTTGGACAGGTACAATTGATTTACCAGAAATATATGATGGATTAACTATTGCTTATTTCTTACCTTATGCAAGTGTGTCAGGTACTAATGTTACTTTAGAATTGACTTTAAATAATGGAGAAGATGTCCCTCCTATTACCACTGGACCTATTAATTGTTATTATAGTAGTGGTAGATTAACTACTCATTATGCTAAAGGAATGAGTATTATAATGACATATTGGAGTGCAGGAAGTATTAATATTGACGGCACTCCTACTACTGATAATAGATGGGTTACTTAGGCAGATTACAATTCTAATACTGATACTAAAGTGACTTAGACTAATTCTTCAACTACTAATTTTAGACCAATAATAGTTGGGTATAATGACTATAGTAAACCTAGTGATTATACGGAAACGGGAGTAACTAATATAGTTTATAAAAGTGGAAAAGCCTTTTTACAAACAGGTAATGGAACTTTTTATGGAGGAGCTTTTGTTGCAGCAAATCCTGTTAGTGGCAGTAATAGCAATACTACTGCAAAAAGAGTGTATTTAAACTCAAACGGAATTTATGCTAATAACTACCTAGACGGATACTCTGTTGCTCCTTATGAAAGAGCGATCATAAGAGCTTGGTCTGGTAAGCACACATCGGCCAATGGTCTATTACTAACTGTTGATTCTGGTGGTTTAACAATGATAGGAGGAGGAGAAAGTAGCACTAATTTAACAAGTTTAATTGCAGACGATTAGACTGTTGAATCTCCTGCAAGACTTGATATAAATAATAGTGCTGGAGCATCTGGCAAAGAAACCACTGCTTTTACTGGAGATGCAGAACAATTAATCCTCTCTTCTGATAATAGTATATATTTCGCTACAAATTGTCAAACATTAGCTAATAGAGTTGCAGTTTGTTTAAATAATAATAGAACTTTCTATCCTATGACAGATAATACTGGAAAAATAGGAAGTAGTAGTTATAGATGGTCGGACGCATATTTTGTTAAAATTAATGGAGTTACTCCTTAGTTAACTGATACAACTTATTCATTAGCTCGTGATAGTAAAAATATAAAATTAACAGACTCTAGTGGAAATTCAACAACCGCAGATGCAGCAAGGTCTACATCTTTAGCAAGTGGTGCAGATTTAAATGATATAGTATTACCTGGTTTTTATAATGCTGGAGGAGGAAATTCCTGTACTAATACACCTATTCCAACTTCAACTTCTGGTTTTGGATTAATAGTTCTACATACTGCCAGTGGAGCATGGTATTATTAGTTTTTAAATTATTGCGGAGCATTAACTACATATAAAAGGGTTAGAAATGGTACAAGTGGAAATTGGAGTGCATGGACTGAAACTAATACTGCTTAGGCAACTGGAACTGCAGATGTTATTGATTACTAGTCTTTTTCTTTTGATAATGGTACCTTACCCGCATTATCAACAAAATCAACGACAATCTATCCTGTAAAATCAACTACAACAACTGCATCCAAAATAGTCTCAAAAGATACTACAATCTATCCTGTAAAATCAACTACAACAACTGCAACAAAAGTTACAACAAAATCAACAACAATATATCCAGTTACATCATCTACAACAACGGCATCTAAGGTAGTTAGTAAAGACACAACAATATATCCAGTTACATCATCTACAACGACTGCATCTAAAGTTGTTAGCAAAGATACTACAATATACCCCGTTACATCATCTACAACAACAGCAACAAAGGTAACTACATCATCTACTACTTTTAATTAGATAACTGGTGTTGGAACATTACCAACATTGACAGTAAGTGGAATAACATTAGAATTAAATTAGGGAACATTGCCTACATCATCATCTGTTACTATTAATAATGTTGTTAGCAATACTGATGTTACTGTACCTATTTTAAGTAGTTCTATAACCTTAAAATAGATTAGTAGTATAAGTGATGTTACAGTACCCGTTTTAAGTTCTTCAGTAACTTTAAAATAGATTAGTTCTATTAGTGATGTTACAGTACCTATTTTAAGTAGTTCTGTATCTATAACTGAGATTAGTAGTACAAGTGATGTAACAGTACCTATTTTAAGTAGTTCTGTTACTATTAAAGAAATAAGTAGTAATACCGATGTAACTGTTCCAGTATTAAGTTCTTCTGTTACAATATCAGAAGTTAGCAATTGGAGTGCAGGAACATTACCTTCATTATCTTGGAGTTCTGTCTCTGCAGTTACTGGAGTTTCAACATAAAAGGAGGCGATTTAAATGGGATATGTAGGAAAAATTAAGGATAGTAGTGGAACTACTCATTTAGTTGCCTCTACTTTATTTGGAACTTGTAGTACTGCTATAGATACTGCAGCAAAAGTAGTTACTTGTTCTAATTTTAGTCAATTAGAAAATGGAGTTACAATTCACGTTTATTTTGTAAATGGAAATACTGCGGCAAGTCCTACTCTAAATGTAAATAGCACGGGAGCAATAGCGATTAAAAGGTATGGCACTACTGCCCCATAGTGCTCAACTTAGAACTGGGCGGCAGGATAGATAGTAAGTTTTACATATTATCAAGTAAGTTCTACTGATAAACGTTGGGTTATGAATGATATTGATTAGAGATTTGATTTAATAACTGGAACTGGTGAAACGGCACAAGATAAAGGAGAAGGAGTTAGTCCGAGATATTTTCCTGCTAAATGGAAATTTAATTTAGGTAAATAGCCATAGGATGGAGATATAATTACAATTAGAATTCCTTGTGCTGGTCATAGTTATGGAGTTTATATTTCTCTTGATAATGGAACTAATTATAAACCTGTTTCAGTTAATAATACAACTAGATTGACTACTCATTATGTTAGTGGAAAAACTATTACTTTAGTTTATGAATCTGCAGGTAGTACTGCTACGATATATCCCGTAAATGGTGGAGATGCTACATAGACTGTCGATGGAGGATGTTGGACAGTTTTAAATTATTATGATGCAAATAGCGACACTAAAGTTAGATAGACTTTAACAAATGGAAATACTAATAGACCTATTTTATTAGCATATTCTGCTAATACTACAACTACTGGAAATGTTGATAATATTTGTTATAGAGATAATGATTTCTATTATAATCCTAGTACAAACCTTTTGACAGTACCAAATATTAGTGGAACTACATTTCAAGGAAATGTAGTATTAAATGGTAAATCATTAAGATTAAAAGCTACTAACCTTGATAGAGATGGAGAAGCAGTAACTTCTAATACTTGGGGCAATTCAGAATTTAATTTTTTAGATAAAGATGGAGAAAGAATTGGTTTTATTAATGTATAGAGATTAACAACAGGAGAAATAAAACTTGAACTTGCTGTAGAAAATGAATATGATGGAGGAGACATATATAATACATTAGATATTTTAGTAGGTTCTGATGGTACAAGAACATATAAAGTATCCTCACCAGAAAATTTTAGAACTGCTATTGGGGCAGGAACCTCAGATCTTGTTATTGGAACAACTTCAACAACTGCAATGGCAGGTAATACAACTTTCCCATTATCAATTGCGACTGATACTGGAACTAATCAATTAACTCTTTCGGCAAATACTAAATATAAACTTACTGCAGGAGGTAGTACTTATATCTTTACTACGCCTCCTGATAATAATACTACCTATACTTTTGCAAATGGAACTAATGGTTTCACAGTAACACCTAGCGGCGGCTCAGCATAGACAGTAACAGTTACTCCGAGTATTGCAAATAATATTACTGGTAGTGGTACTTCTGGTTATTTAGCAAAATTTAATGGAACTAATACTATTACTAGTGGGCCTCAACTTGGTTCAGACACAACTACTTATTTAAGAAATGATGGAACTTGGGCAACTCCTAACTATGATGATATTTATCTTAAACTTATTGGTGGAACTCTTACAGGGATTTTATATCTTAAAAGTTCTAATATAGCAAGAGCAGGAACTGCACCATCAAACGATACTGCTGGAAATAGTTTACTTTATTTTAAAGATACTAATGATGCTAATATGGGCACAATTACTCCTATAAGATTAAAAACAGGAGAGATGGCATTAAGACTTGGACCGATAACAACTGGCACTAGTGATGCGGTAGGTAACTTTTTAGAACTTACTGTAGATTCTAGCGGAAATCGTAAAGCTACTTTTACTGATAATACTATTTGTATAAAAAGTACTAATATTGATAGAAATGGATCGACGCCTTCTAGCGTTATAAATGGCTCATGCGGATTATATCTTAGAGATAAAGATAATGAAAACATAGGAGCAATTATACCAAGACATTTAACATCAGGAGATATGGTATTAAGAATAGGACCGATTATATCAAATAGTGGTTCTAATTATTTAGATTTAGCAGTAGATTCTAATGGAAATCGAACAGCTACTCTTACCAATAGTACATTTTATTTAAATTCTACGAATATTACTAGAGGCACTGCGCCAAGTGCAACCGTAAGTGGAAGTGGAATAATGTACTTTAGTGATAGTGGTGGAAATAGTATTGGTATGATAAAAGTTTTCCAAGATACTAGCAAAAATATTACCTTATAGTTTGGTGCTTTTGCTACTTATAATAATTCAGCATTAGCAAACTATTTAAATATAACAGCAAATGCAGATGGTACGCGTTCTTATTCAGTTACAGACCCCGCGGCATTTAGAACAGCAATAGGAGCAGGTATAGGTACTGTAACACAGGTAAAAGTAGGAACTACAGCATATAATCCTTCTAGTGGTATAGTAAGTTTACCTGCGTACCCAGGAAATAACTATGTAACCTAGACTGTTGGTTGGGGTGGCGCTGCTTCTACTGCTCATAGACCTGTTCTATTTGGATATTCTTATCATTCTGGTTCAACTTTTAGTACTGTAACAAATCAATCTTATTGTGTAAGTAGTATATATGGAGATAATAATGGAACTTTAACTTGCAAAACTCTTGCATAGACATCAGATAGAAGAAATAAGAAAAATATAGAAATTTTAGACAATCGCTATTTAGAATTAATTAAAGAAATAGAACCTAAAAGATTTAAGTTTAAAGACGATGACGAAAATAAATATCATATTGGTTTTATTACTTAGGAAATAGAAGAAAAACTTTCTAAAGTTAATTTAACAAAAGAAGATTTTGGTTGTTTAATAGAAAATGGTGCTGAAGATTTTCAGACTTTAGCATATACAGATTTTATTCCAATTCTATTAATGTATACGAAAGAATTAGAAAAAAGAATTGAAATATTGGAAAATAAAGAAGAGCAGTAGTAAAACTACTGCTCTCTTTTTTACCTATTTAATCGTTCTCTTTCTTCAAATTTAAGGACTTTATTAAACTCCTTATTCTATTCGAGAAGCTTAATAACGTTCTCAACCTTTACATCGTTACTTGCCTTACTCTTTACTACCCTATAAATTTCCAAAAGCAAATTATCCTTTGCCACAATAGAATTAAACATAAATTTAATTCCTCCTTATAATTTTTTATTTTTAGAAATAAGTTGACTAGAAAATAGTTTAGTTTAGCAACCATTTATTTTACCCCATTTTGCTTTGCATACTAAGACTATTTTCTAATCTTCCTTAACTTTCTATATATATTATACAACAATATTTAACAAAAATCAAATATTTAATTCCTTAGTTTAAATCTATCTCTTATTAATATTTTACTTTATTACTCCTTTTCTATAAGAGGCTTTATTATTTCATCTGTTCCCTTGTCATCAAAATATCTATCATACTCATCATAACAAGAGTAATCTA
>Ga0310696_10001540_pt1 | contig 33150 bp, 47 predicted proteins | sample AusTroGonzalo_MG_4_FD_203885 | JGI IMG/M metagenome (GOLD analysis project Ga0310696, IMG submission 203885) | Bovine rumen microbial communities from tropical cattle in Woodstock, Queensland, Australia - Gonzalo_02 (v2) (version 2) | ecosystem: Host-associated > Mammals > Digestive system >... | reverse complement strand
ATGCGCCCGGTCTTCCCGCTCTTCCCTCTCTTCCCTCTCCCTGTTCACATCCATCTTGTTGCTCCTTTCGTGTTTGTCTGTTTTGCCACATATCAATGGCAGGTGTCAACTTTCTGGGCAAAAATTTGGTCCTTCAGGGATTTTTGTGGGTAAAGCATTCCGCACATCAATCTAACCTGAATCTTTCCGTTTAATATAATAGTTGTTCGTTCATTTGTCAAGCAGAGAAATGCTTGACCCGGTTGAAAAAATCAAATATTTCCGGGTCACCTCCCCATTTCCGGCATCAGATTCAGTTTTCCACAGTGAAAGAGGATCGCTGTTCTGAAATTGTCCTTGTTTCTGTATCCACACGCAGAGCGTTTGATGACCTCAATTTTGCTGTTCAGGCCTTCGGTTGCGCTGTTCGATATGCCATTCATGATCGCAGCCTGTATCCCTGCCCAATGTCGCTTCAGCGTTTTCGCCGCTTTCCTGATCGGTTCCAGACGGGAATGGGTAGCCCTCCAGAACCACTTTTTGAAGTAAGCGGCAAGCTCTGACTCCTCCGGAGTAACGCGCCAGAGTTCGCGCAGCAACTCTTTGATCTCCCATGCTCTTGCCGTCGGAGCCGAGATGGACTTGGCTCTCTCGAACTTGAACCGGAGATGATCCGGCAGGTTTTCCTCGCCATAGAGGAACGTCATTCTGGATCGGAAGAACATCCTCCGATCTTCCTCGTTCACAATTTTCGCCTGTGCGGATTTCCGGACCTCATCAACAGCCTTGTTCATGGTTGCGATAACGTGGTAATGGTCGTAGCATATTTCGGCATTCGGCATATACATCACGGCCAGCGAACTATACGATGCACTCATGTCCATAGCCGCCTTTTCCACATCGACGAGTTTGTCCCTGCGATCCTCAAACCAGTGCTTTATATCCTTCATGGCACGTCCGTCTGTAATGACATCATAGACGCTGTGATTGAGCGGATCCGTGATGATGGTGAAGTAACGATGCCGGGAAAACACCTGTTTCTCATCTATACCTATAATATGGGGGATGGCATCTCCCCGACGTGCAAGGCCTCGGTCCACTGCTCGCTTCATGATGCCGCCCAGCCGTTCCCATGAGACGCCCGTGATATCGGAGGCAGCCGAACGATCACAGGCTTCCATCACCTGAATGCACTTCGCTTCCATCTTGTAGGTCACATCCAAATACGGTCCGGCAAGGGGAAACACACCCTGTTTGACTCCGTGCTTGGGGCAGTTCACCCGCGGCAGTCTTACATGGAGGAATGTCTTGCTCTCACATGTATCCAAATGCTGGAATATCCGCTCCGGCATATGATCATAGGTCGGTGCGGATTCCTGACATACGGAGCACAGAAACGTGTATTCCTCGTGCGTCAGCCACACATCCACTCTGGAACCGTCGTCCGACAGTTCCACCTTCGACACCACCCACGGTTTTGGCGGATTCAACAACTTCTGATAAAACATTTCCAATGTCATGGCATTCACCTCACCGTAATATAGCACAAATCCAGAGTTTTGAAAGGTCTTGGGAAGGAAATCAATTTTCTTTCCCAAGACCGGCGGCAGCCATTACACACCGGGTTCTGACGGCTGTCAAGTCCCAAACGGAATAAAAGGGAGCGCAGCGACCGGTTATGCCGGATTGGGACTTGACTGACGGCTGGTTCCGGTGTATCCCGCGCCAACGAAACGCAACTAATATTTTGAGGCTGATTTTCATGGAAGCTGTGTCTTTTGACCTCAACTACAATGATACCCCTGAAAAAATTAGTCGCTGTTTTTACCGTCTTTTTCATCGTCTTTTTCCTATTCCACGTTCAGATCTCACCCACAAAATTTCCCGAAGCCCCAAAAATTTTTTCCCACTTCTCATTGATAAGACTGCGTATCAGGTCGGAATACGACGCCCGGCTCAGCACTCTTTTGAGGTCGTCGGCTTTCTTCCGCTCCTCGGCCGTCGCATTCCACCCGATCATCGTCTTTTCCGGTTTTTCGTAGTCCATCGCACCTCCTTTGCTTTTGACGTTTGTCATAAAATAATTGCTGAATGTCAAAATTTCAAGCCCTTTTTCAAAAATAATTTGAAAATTTTTAACTTTCGGGCTATTTTATGCCGAGAAAAGGAGGTGCATCATGCTTGCCGATTTGGTTTCCGAGTACATCCGCACACTCTGCGCGAGCGGTGAAACGCAAAAGCAGCTGGCCGAGACGTTACACCTTGACCAGTCAACCCTTAACAGGATCATCTCCGGCAAACGAAAGGTCGAGTTTTTGACCATCGGCACTTTCGACAAGATGTTCCCGCAGGCTCAAATCTCCCTCACGGGCGGCCCGGTGACGATAGGCCCGGCGGTGACGGGAGACCGGAACACCGTGACCGGCGTGAATAATTTTTTTTCACCTTCCGGCGGAGCCGCCGCCGCCCCGCCTGAAGTCACGGCGGTCCTCTCCTCGCCGCTTCCCCCCTCCGAAAAAGCCGCGATCCTGCGGGCCCTTTACCATCCAGCAGAAAGCGAGGTGCAGAAATGATTCGTTTTACCTGTCCGGCTTGCGGCAGGTCCTACGACCTGACGGACGACCTGCTCGGTCACAAGATAGAGTGCGAGTGCGGCGCGAAGTTCCGGGCGGAGCGCCCGGCTTCGCCGCCCGCGGCCGCTCCCCCGTCCGACAAGTCCGGCCCGTCCGACAAGTCCGACGATCCGCCCCGGCTTCCGGCCTCGCTCATGTACTGCCCCGACTGCGGGCGCGAGGTTTCCCGGCGTGCTCCGGCGTGTCCTCACTGCGGGGCTCCGCTCCAGGCTTCCGCTCCGGACGAGCCTGCGCAGAAGGGCCCGATCCGCGTCGATACCGGGGAAAACGTGCTCACCCGCAACCGCGGCTGCGGTGACATTCTGATCTATGTGCCGGCGATCATTATTATTCTGGTCCTGCTGGCCATGCTTGCGAGGGTCCGCGGCTAAAATGTGCGCCCTCCGCAAGCTCAAAAACACCTGGTATGTCTACTTTCGCGACATGACGGGCCGCCTCCGCACCAGGTCGCTCAAGGTCCACACCCGCACCGAAGCCGAACGCCTCCACGATCTTTTTATGGAAGGCCTCCGCGCGAGCAAGGCGGAAACGGCCATCCGCCGCGCCTTTCCCTGCGCCCCTCTCGTTGTGCCGGGTGAAGCCTTGCCCCCTGTCAGCGCCCCCGCCGCGCCCCAGAGCAGGCGCCTCCGTCTCTCGGACATGTGGGACTTGGCCCTCACCCGCCGCAAGCTGTCTTACACGCACCTCATCCGCTGGCGCGCCTTCGCCGCCGAAATCGGCGAGCGTTACGCCGACGCCGTCACGCCGGAAAAGGCCCTCCGCTATCTTGAGACGCACTACGGGACCGGGAACGGGAAATCATTCAACAACGTCAAGAGCGCCCTCAATACGGTCTTCCGCCTCTGTCTGGTGGAGGCGGGCCTCTCCGCTTCCCCCTTCGCCCCGATCCCCAACCGGGTCGTGCAGGTGGTGGAAAAGCACCGCAACCTCACCCTTGCCGAGTTCTCCCGCCTGGTTGACGCCGCCCCGCCCCAGCTCCGCATGATGCTCATGCTGAGCCGCTGGACCGCCCAGCGCCTGGAAACCTGCGCGAGGATGACCCCTGAGCAGTTCGACTTTTCGCGCCTCGTCTTCACGATAGAGCCGGGAAAGACGGCCCGGTACTCCACGTGGGTCTGCGTCCCGATCATGCCGGAGCTTGAGGCGTACTTGCGCCCCCTGCTGCCCAGCTGCCGCCCGGGCCTCCCGCTGCACCGCAACTTCGGCTACTGGCCAAACCGGAAGATCTCGGAAGAGTGCCGCAAGCTCTGCAAGTCCTTGGGGATCCTCGACACCCCCGCCGGCAAGGCAAGTTTCCACTCCGTGCGCGGCACGGCGATCACCTGGTACAAGGAGCACGGGATCAAGGGCGACGACCTCCGCAGTATCACCGGCCACAAATCCGACGACGTCGAGGCGATCTACGCAAGAGATATAGCCAGCCTTGAGCGTATCGCCCGCGCCGCCCGCGAGGTGCATCCATGAAAAACACTCCTGTTGTATGTGCCCGAGTATGTAACACGCCGCACATTTCGCCTCGGAACATGGGTTCAAGTCCCATCTCCGGTACCATTTTTTTTGCCTCAAAATGGCGGGTTTTGAGGCAGGGGAAGGTTGTATGTGCTCTGGTATGTATTATTCGGCGGGGTCTTCGGCGAGGCGGGAGACCAGACGATCTAATAGCTGACGGATCTGCTGGAGACTGTCGGCTGGGAGCTTGAGGCGGGCCACGCCGGCGCGGAAGTCGGCGAAGATGTCGAGTAGGGATGAGGTCAGGTCCTTGAGCAGGCGGCGGCGCATGGACATTTCCGCCTCTTCGGTGGCCAGGCGGATCTTGAGCGTCTCGGCGAGAAGCTTGAATCGTTCGAGCTCCGACTTGGGGAGGCTGGCGAGCTCCGCCTCGCTCGGGAACTCGGTCACGTCCAGGAGGCCACGCTCTTCCGGGTCGCGGTTCGTGCGCTCGAAGCCGATCTCGTAGTCCACCTTGTCGAATTTTCCGGAGCCTGCTTTTTTGACTTCGAGGACCACGGCCACGCCGGGGATGATGACTTTCCCCGAGGGGGCGGCCTTGCCCTTGCGGGTGAGGGTCGCGAGGGCGTTCTGGCTGATGCCGGTGAGTTCGAGGATCTGCTGCCGGGTCATAGGTCGCAGCCTTTCCGCAGGGACTTCTCCCGCGCCTGCATGTAGGGGATCCAGCCGCCCGCCTGGCAGAGGGCCGCGAAGCGGGCCGCCTGAGCGATGACGATGTATCTCCGCGGGTCGTACCAGCCGTATCTCGCGCAGGCGCACTTCTTCCCGTTCCGGCGGAAGCGGTCGTTGGCCCGGCAGAAAGTCTCCCAGCTCCCGTCGGAGCGCGTGTATTCCACGTCGTGGACCATGGCCGGGGCCTTGAGGGTCGGGTGCAGAGCGTCGATGGCTTGGCGGAGCGCGTCCGGGAAGAGTTCCGGCCCGATGCCGTTGCATATCTTGGCCAAGCCGGAGTCCGTGTAGTAGTCCAGCAGGTCGGCCCCTTCGAGCTTGAGGGAAAGGGACAGGGCCCGCAGTTCGGCGATCTCTTCGAGGGTGTACATGGTTACGCCTCCGGGAGCCACCGGAAGATCTCGGTGATCTGGGTGGGAGTAAAGCCGGCCTTTTCGGCCAGCGCGAAAAAGTCGGAGTTGTCCCGGTCCAGCTCGGTCACGCTGGCCCAGAAGAAGCGGAGTTCGGGATCCGCTTCGTACCTCTCGCGGAGCTCGTAGTAGAGTCCCGCGAAGTGTTCCCGGAGGACCGTTATAAGCTCGTACTTCGAGCAGCGGGTCCGGACCGCTGGGCGGGGCTTTGGAGCAGGGTGCGCCTTGCGCCACGCTTCGGCCTCCGCTTCGGTCACGGTGTAGCCGTAGGCCGCCATGAGTTCCGGCGAGGCGGAAAAGTTGCAGATGGTGGCCCCTTCCGGCGTGCGGAAGTTCCGGGGGGCGGGGAAAAGGGTGTCGTTTTCGAGCTTGTATTGCATTTCTCTCCTCATGCGTAGCTAAATTGTCCCGTGCCGGAGTTGTAGTAGGCTGCACCGCTTGCTTTATCCCGCAGACACGGCACCCCGGAAGGGTCAAGATAGGGGAGCAGGTGCATTGAGTTGATCTTTGCCTCGTAAATCTTGGTTTTCCCCAAAAAAGCCGGGTTTGGCCCCCCGGGATTATCCGCGCCGAAAAGGCAAAGTTGTCCAAACGAAAAATTTGTTGCAGGAAACGCGATGGAATTATCGTCTAAGTAGCCGACGTTGCCGCTATTCCCAAGCACGTGTCGCAAGTCATTATAGCTGGACTGGGTGAGTGTAGCTATCGTCTGCGTCGAATTGCCGTAGTTTAAGAATATGTTCCAATTGCCGCCTGAGCCTTTGCCCGCCCATAATCGGGGCGCTCCATTTGATGTACGGCAGCCGTAGACCAAGGGGGTATTCCCCGCAATTGTTCCAGCCCCTTGGAATGCGACCTCGATTTGACTGTCCTGGGTGATCGTCTCCGCGACCAAAATGTACTGCGTTCCGCTCGATTCCAAGTATTGCAGACGGGTCCAGGCGGCGGCGGAAATGCCCAACGGGTTGAGGGAGTAAGGGAGCGGCATTATCTCACCTCACCCGCGAGGTTGCCGAGGAGAGCGGAGCCAGTCCAGCGAAAGGTCAAAAAGTAGGTGCTGCCGCCCTCGCTCAAGTCGGGAGCGTCGTTCGCCAGGGAAAAGACGCCGTCGGATTCCCACTTGATCCCGGCGGGAAAGGTAAAGGTCACCGCCGTTGCGGGCTGCGTCAAGTGGACCTCGAAATCCGTTTGCCGGGTCCCGAGGCCGGAGGTGTCGATGGTGAGCACGTCCCCGGCCGCGAGGGTGTGGGCGTAGACCTTGCCCGCTTGCGGAGTGATGGCCGCTCCGGCAGGGGTGACGGCTTTGCTCCAGTCGATGGCGGGGATGTCTTGCCAGGCGGCGCCGTCCTCGGTTACGGTCAGGACCTGCCCCGCGGTTCCCGCCGTGGCCGGGGCCGGGAGAGCGCCGAGAGTTTCGACGGTGAGCTCCACGTCTCCCGATTCCCCGTTGACCGTGCGCACGTAGGTGCTGCCTGGCGAGGGCGGGACGGGTGTGTCGGTGGCGCGGTTGCGGATGCAGAGGGGGATCAGGATGACGCGGGAGACGCTGTCGGTCAGGGTGGCCACGCAGGAAAGAGTGGGATTGCCCTTGATGGCGGCGGCGAGGCGAGCGGAGTCCATGGCGGCAAAGGTGACGGCGAGAGTGCCGGGGGCGGTCCCGGCGGCGACGGTCCCCGTGAGAAGTGTCGCGTCGTCCCAGTTCCCGGCGGTGACGATGCACTTCCAGTCGCCGGAGGTCTCGCCGAGGCCCGTCAGGGTCACGGTGGCGGGGATTGCCCGCCAGAGCACCAGCGACGCGGGCGGTTTTGCGGTGATGTCGAAAGTGACGGTCTGCATATCATGCCTCCTTTTCGAGGGCCTCAAAGGCCCGCTGTTCGATGTCGATTATGCGGCGGGCTTCGGCTTCTCCGATCCAGGCCGCAAGCTGACGGCCTTCCGGATCCGCCTGCCACTTGCCCCCCGCGACGCGGCGGTGGCCCGGGGTGATCCCGGGCCGCGCGGTGCAGCAGCGCCAGCCCACAAGGTGGGTCGGCAGGATCTTTTCATGGGCGCGGCGGCCGAGGCGGTCGTGGGGCCAGACGTCCCCGAGGTGGGAGTCGATGTTGACCCCGTCGTGGCTTTCCACCGTCTCGGCGAAAAAGTCGAAGCCCTCCCACGAAAAGCCCAGGGAATGCGTGCAAAGCGTCCGGTCGTTCCGGTAGACCTTCCAGCAGCGGTTCCCGAGGTTGAAAAAGTGATGATGATAAGCCCCGCAGCAGTGCGCGCCCTGCCGGAGCAGGGCCTCCACGCCTTCCAAATACTCCGCCGGGTAATAGTCGTCGTCCTCGAAGATGGCCACGTCGCTGCCCGCCGTGACCTCGTCGCAGGCAAGGCGCAAATTGCGGATCAGGCTGTGCCCTTCCATGGGCTCGGGGTGGATGTAATTCACCTCGACTTCCGCCCGGGCCAAAGCTTCCCGCGTGGCGGGATCCCGGCCGTCGTCCACCACGATCCAGATGTCGGGGCGGCGGGTGCTGCGGTTGACGTAGTCCACGCAAAGGGCGAAGGGGACGGGACGGTCGCCCGTGGGTGTGATGAGCGTCAGCATTTTTCAAACCTCGATTTTTCGGGAAAGAGTTCGAAAAGCACTTCCCGCAGGCCGTGGAGGAACGCCCCGTCGTTGTAGCCGGCGAAGAGGTGCCGGGGATCGATGGGGTAGAGCTTAGCTTCCCCCTCGAAGGTCGACTTGTAGCGCGTCTGGGGCGCTCCCCAGGTGCAGCCGCGCAAGCCCATTAAAAGTGTGTTGATGCAGAGCTGCTCGTTGTACCAGTCGATGCCCCGGAGCAGCTCCGGGACCTGGGCCCGGTCGAAGACCTGCGGGCAGTGGGTGTCGAAGCATACCGCCAGCGGATGCCCGTGCTCCGCGAGCCACTCGCCTGTATGCACCATCCGGCGCGACCATTTGCCGTCGCCGTAGGAGGTGGGAGCCTTCCCCCGCCGGAAGAGCGGGAGAGAGTTGAGGCGCACCGGGCGCAGGAACACCTGGTCGTCGGAGCACCGGACCACTTTGGCGGCGCTGCTCGCCTTGCAGGCGGCGAGGAACTTCTGGATGAGGTTCGCGTCCTTGTTGTGCTTGTGGCTGTCGGGGACGGGGAGCACTTCCGCGCCGGTGAGCCAGGCGGGGGCCGAGGTGGCGCAGATATAGACTTTCCCGAGGTCGAGGCAGTTCTGCTCGGCGCTCCGGAGAAGCAGCCGGAGCTCGTCGTTGTCGCTCTGGGAGCCCGTGCCGAGAGGCACGATGAGATCCACCGGCGGGCCGGGCTTATGATAGCGCACGATCCGGTCGTCGTGGAATTTCGAGGTCGGCTCCGTGCGGATCAGCTCCGCACCGGGGCAGGCGTCGAGGAGCGCCTGCGCCGCCTCTTCGGTGGGGATGTCCTCGATCATCAGCGTGCCGCCGGGGGCGAGGTGATCCAGGAATACCGGGAGCCCGCGGAGCATGTCCGCCGGCCGGTGGCTCCCGTCGTCGATGATGATGTCGAATTGAGGCAGGTCGCGCCAGGTGTCGGCGGCGTAGCCGTCGGCGATGATGAGATGCCCCGGGGTGTCCTGCCGGGGAACCTTGACGTCGATGCCCCAGAGCTCCGCTTGCGGGAGCAGGCGGGAATAGGCCCGCAAGGATGCCCCGGACCGGACCCCCACTTCGAGGATCCGCGCAGGGATCCCCTGAAAGCGGGAAAGCTCCTCGATGTAGATGTCGCCGTAGCGGTGGCGGGTGGTCTTGTCGGAGCCCTCTTCGGCCAGGATTGCCTTGAGGTCGGGCTCAACTCCCCCGAAAGTGGCTGTCGGCACCGTTTGAGGTGCCTCCCCCGGCTGCGCCGGGCTTGCGGGTACTTTCGGGGGGACCCCCGGGGCGGTGGACCGGTCGGACTTGTCGGACCGGTCGGACGGGGCGGACGAAGTGCCGGCCCGGCGCGCCTGGGTGGCGTCTGCGCCTTGGCGGGTAAGTGAGGCCGCAAGGTACCGCAGAGCGGGCACCAGCGGGTGGTCGGGGATCTTTCCGGCGGCGTACTCGATAAGCCTGCCGGCCGCAAAAAGGTCTTGAGGTGTCATGGTTGCTCCTTTATTCTTCGCCCTCGTAGGGCTCTATAAGCGTGTAAACTTGCCAGCGCCAGTCCGGGCCGGGCTCGGGGAGTGCCGTCACGGTGGCGTGGCCGGGGAATCCCCCGACGCCGACAAGGTCGCCTGCCCGGTTGACATCGACGGAGAAGCTGTAGATAATCGTGCCGTAGTACTCATATACCGAATACCATTTCCGCTGCGGGTACTCGGGGCCGGGATCCAGGCCGGGCGCCCGCTCGCCGATGTCGGCGCTCATGAACTCCCAGCGGTAGTTGTCGTACCACTCGTCACCGGTCTCCTCGTCGTAGTGGACGTCCACCTCGCAGATGTAATGATTGACCGTGAGCATGGCCGGGGCGGGATATCCGCCGGAGCTGGAAGAGCTGGAAGAGCTGGAAGAGCTTCCGGAGGATCCCGAAGAGCCGGAAGCCCCGGATCCCGAAGAGCCGCTGGAGCCGGATCCGGAAGATCCCGAGCTCGAAGAGCCGGAGGAACTGGATCCGCTGGAACTGCTCCCGCTGGAGCTGCTTCCGGAGCTCGAAGATCCGGAGGAGGAGCTCCCGGAGCTGGAAGAGCTGGACGAAGAGCTCCCGGAGCTGGAGGAACTGGATGAGCTGGAAGAGCTGCTGGAGCTGCTGCCGGAAGAGCTGGAGGAAGAGCTCCCGGAGCTGGACGAACTGCTGGAGCTCGAAGAGCTGCTGGAGCTGGATGAGCTGGAAGAGCTGCTGGAGCTGGAGGAACTGGATGAGCTGGAAGAACTGGACGAACTCGAGGAGCTGGAAGAACTGGACGAACTCGAGGAGCTGGAAGAACTGGACGAACTCGAGGAGCTGGAAGAACTTGACGAACTGCTCGAACTGGAGGAGCTGGAGCTCTCCTCGATGCCGTTGCCGATGCCCCAGGCGTCGTTGACCTGGTCCACCGCGTCGAGGATGCAGCCGCCGGGCGTCTGGGTGACCCGGATGGTGTCGCTTCCGATGGGGCGGATGGCCCGGATGTAGGCGATGATCTCGGCGAGCAGCGTGATGACATTTTTACCGGAAGACATTTCCGGGGGGCTTAGTACGCTCATTTTCGCTCCTTACGGGTAGAGATCCTCGTCCCACTCCTTGGAGTAGAGGTACTTGGTATGGCTGACCCAGAGATTCCCCTCCTCGCTGATGCCGTCTGGCTGGCATATCCACTGGCCGCCCGTGAAGCCGAAGGTCTGCCCCGGCGTGCGGAAGGAGTTCGGCGAGGGAAGACCGGAAATCGCGGCGCTCCGGCTCCGGTAATACTTGGTCTCGTTGACGCAGGCGGTGAAGACCATCTTGCCGCTGATGTTCCCTTTTTCCCGGCGGGCTACAAGTGTCCAGGCGAAGGTGTGGAGCTCGCCCTCCACCAGCTTGGTGAAGTTGGCGGGTTGTGATTTGGCGTAGGCCCAGACGCCGGCGTAGTTACCGGTGAGGCTGTCGGTCGCCTCTTCGACCGCGGACGGGATGGCGGGAATTGTCGGGTTCTCTTCGTCGGTGTCCACCGCATAAAAGAGGTCGTAGCTCCACCGCATTTTGAATTTGTCGAGGGTTTCAAGCGGGACGGTGGAGTATTCGAGGGTGAGGTTATAGCGCGTTTCGCCCACGGCTGGGCGGGTGGTGACGGTGCTGCCGGAGGTCTCGTTCCCCGCGATGTAAAGGATCCACATGCCGGCGGAGTAGTCCAGGCGGCAGGAGTCCAGGTCGATGTAGTAGCCTCGAAACTGCGTAAAATTGTCCGCGTCGGTCTTGAGCGCCTCCCAGGCGGAAGCGTCCTTGCCCGTGCTGCGAAGCCCTGCGAAGACGAACTGCACTTTGCCCGCTCCGGTCTTGGAGCCGGAGCCGGGCTGTTCCTTGAGTTTGTATGTCGAAGGGTCGAAAGCCATTATTTCACCTCACAGTACAAGTCTTGTCGTGCCCGCTTCGGTACGCTCGGGGAGCTTGGCCTTGATCTCGGAGACCTGCGCTTGCAGGTCCCGCAGGGTCTCCGCCGACTGGCGGGGATAGTCCTGGGCCATGGTCCCCACGCGGGAGGCTCCCTCGATGAGGCCGCCCACGCTCCGGAGGCCGTAGGTCGCGTATTCGTCCTGGCCGATGCGGCCGGGGCCCGTCGCCCGCTTCGCCTGCTCGGCGTCGTAGAGATGACCGGCGGCGAGCTCCACCGCGGCGGTCTCTTCGTCCGTGAGCTCCCGCCCGGCGTCTGCCGCCTTTTTCCGCGCCTCGGCCAGCCGCTCCTCGATGGCGGCTTCGCGGCCCCGGCCGGCGGCGATCATCTGCTGAAGCTTATATCTCCGGTTGAGCTGGTCGATGTAGTCGGTGATCCCCGCCTCGCGCTTGGCTTCCGCTTCGTCCCACTTGGCCCCCGCCGCGCGGATCGTCTGTTCCCGCTGCTCGGCGCTGAGCACCTGGCCCATGGATTCGGCGAGTTTTTCCGCCTGCTTCACGCGTTCGGCGATGGCCTCGTCTCTTGTCTGGGCGGTGTTCCCGGAATTCAGGCGGTCGAGGCGGTCCTGGAACTGGGCGGCGCGCTCCTTCGCCGCCTGCTGTCGCACCGCTTCGCGCCGGGCGGCTTCCGCCTGACGCTGTGCTCTTGCCTGCCGGGCCGCCTCGACATCGTCGGCTGAAGTCGGGAGGGCTGCGGTCTCGGCAGATGCGGAAAATTCTCCCGTTCCCCGCATATCATGCCAGGCGCTGTTCCAGCCCTGCGTCTTGCTTGAGCGGGCAAGAGCGCCGAGACCGGCCTCCTTCAGAGCCCGGTCAATGAGGTCATACCCCCTCGCGTTTTGGAGACCGTGGGAGTGGCCGAGGCCGTAATCGGTCGCCGCGTCCCGCATAGCCTTCAGGTCCGCTTCCGAATATGCCCCGGACTTCTGCGCCTGCGCGATGGCGTAGCGGGTTCCCGATTGACGATCGAACACCCCTTTCGCCGCGTTGTTCCGACGGGTCACTTCTTCGGTTTTCGACGCCCAGAAGTCCATCAGCCGGGCGATCTCGGCCAGCTGCTGGATAAATCCGGAATTCACCGCCATGCTCCGGAGCGTCATAGTGATGTCGGTAACGGCTTGATTGAATTCTTCTGCCGCCCGGATCTGGGCGTCGTCGATGATGCCGCCCCGGGCGGCGATCTCGTCCCCGAGCCCCTTATATTCCCGCAGAAAGTCCAGGAGCTTGACGCCGCTCCGGCCGAACATTTCGGCGGCGGCGGCGGCCTTCTCCTCCTGGGTGCCCAAGCTGTTGATGGCCCGGGCCACGATGTCGAACTGCTCGGAGCTGGATTTTCCCTTGAGGTCGGCGAGGGTGAGGCCGATGCGGGCTAATTTCGCCGCCGCCTGTTCCGAGCCGTCGGCGGCCTCGCCGATGGTTTTCTGCATGAGCCCTATGGCGTTCTGCACCTGCCCGAAATCCACGTTGAGGGACTTGGCGGCGTAGTTCAGTTTTTGAAAATTCGCGGTATCGACGCCCAGGGCGCGGGAGCTCTTGCCGATGCCGTCGAGCTCGTCTACCAGGGCGCGAAATTCCTGCACCCCGGCGCGGACGCCCAGAGCGGCGAGGCCGCCCGCGACGATGCCCCGGAGCCCCGAAAAAGCGGAGGCGATCCGAGCCCGCATTGAGGCGAAGCCGGAGGCGACGCGGCGGGCGGCGCCGAGCCCCGCCTCGCGGATCCGGGCGAAGCCGGTCAAGGCCGGGGCGGGCTCCAGCTTGGGGGTGATGGCGGCGAGCTTCCGCGCACCGCTCAGGTTGAGCTGCGCCTGATCCACCGCCTGGCTGCGCAAGGTCCCCGCCTGCTTGATGGCGCCGAAGGCCCGCTGCTGGCGTTCTAGAGCGCGGGCGGCCTGCTCGTGCTCTTTGGTTCCCTCTTTGGCGGCGCTGAGCGCGGCCTGCGCTTCGCGGACCGCCTGAGCCTGCGCCTGGATCTTCTCCTGCACTGCCGCCTTTTCCTTTTCGGCGGCGGCCAGCTGCTCCCTGGCGCTCCGGACCCCTTCGAGGGCCGCCCGCCGGTCGGTGGACTTGCCCTCACTGAGGGCGGCCTGGGTCTTGGCCCCGGTCTCCTGCAGCTCCCTGAGCTGCTTCTTGGCCTCGGAAATATCGGCGTCGAATCTTACGGTGACTGTAGGCATGGCTTACACCTCGGACTTGTCGGACGGGTCGGACGGGTCGGACGGGGCGGCCGCTTCCCGGTCAGCCTCAAGCTCCGCTTCTGCTTCGGCCTTGGCCCTCGCCTCGGCGAGCTTGCGCTTGACGTCCTCGCGGTCGTACGGACGGCCCACGCCGTCCACCTTCTGCCGCCAGGCTTCGCCCGCGGCCATGAGCCCGAGAAGCGTCACGGGGATCTCCCAGAGCACACGGTCCACGGGGAGCCCGAACTTGGCCGCCATGGCCGCCGTGACGCCGCAGCGGAAGCCCTCGAAGAGGAACGGGGAGGGATCCATGGGATCCCCTTCCGGGATCATGCGGAAGCCGTTCCAGGGGAGGGCGTGAAGATAGGCCCGCACCCGGGGCAGGTTGTCGATAAGATCCGGGCCGCCCGCGACAAGGCAGTCGCGGGCGCCGTGATCCAGCAGCCGGGGATTGTCGGCGTAGACGTAGCGCTCCACCGCCGGGATGGCCGCGCGGCGGGCGCGGTCGATGTAGAGCGCACGGCCCAGCTCCTCGATGCTGCACGTCTCGGGGTGCTTGAAAAACTCGCAGGAGCTGAGCTCCCAGAGCATGAACACCCCGAGGGTCGGCGGCGGCAGCATGAGGTTGCCGAAACGAAGCTGAGCGTCGAGGCAGGCGAACATCTCGAGGGGGTAATCGACGTACTCCCTCTTGCACTCGCTCGCCTTGACGATCACGCAGCGCTTTTTCTTCGGGCCGGGCATTTTTTACCTTCAGTCGGTGGAGCTGTCGTAGTCGGGCAGCTTCCGCTTGGTGATGGTGGCCTTGGTCCAGTCGGTGTTCTGCTCGTTCACGTTCACGCCGGTCACCACCTCTTCGCCGTACTGGCCGGCGGTGACGGTGGCGAGAAGCGTGTCCGCGTCGTCGCAAAAAACTTCTTCCTGCGTCTCGGTGGCGACGGAGTGCACAACTTGGTTGACGATCTTGCCCTCGGAGTCCAGCAGGTCGGCGGTGGAGCCGCTGCGGTTCCGGGAGCGGGACTGCATGAGTTCGTCTCCGGGGTTGGAGACGCCGTAGCCGGTAGGGGTAGGCATGGTATTTTCCTCCTCAAAAGTTAAAAATGTACGAAGAGCCGGGCCGAATAGGCCCGCGCCCAGAAGTTGTCGGCGGTGAGCTGGACTTGCCCCCAGCCCACGGGGGCCACGGCGACGAAAGCCACGTCCTGCCCGAGGGTGATCTCCGCCCCCGTCACCAGCGGTTCCAGCGCCGCGCAGGCGGCGTCGAGAGCCGTGCGGTCGAGGTCGGCGGTGGCGGCGCTCCGCACCGTGACGGAAGCCCGCAGGATCTGCCGCGCGAGCAAGGCCGGGGTCTCCGCTTCGCAGGTGACGAAAGCCGCCACGGGGTGCTGCTTCAGGTCGAGGCTGTCGTCGCCCCAGACGGCCACCGGAAAACCGGTCACCTGAGAGGCGAGCAGGGCGCAAAGCGCCCGCTCGGCCTTGACGGTCTGGTCACTGTAGGCCATGGGCTATATCCTCCTCGAGGCGTTTGATCCCCTGCTTCAGGCCCAAATTGGCGATCCGGAGCCCCGCGTTCATCCCGGCGAGCGACACATAGTCGGCCGCGTTCCGGACTTCCGCCACGGGTGACGTCATGTCGGCGGGGTAGCCCTTGGAGAGCTGCGCCGCAAGCATCGGCCCCCGGCTTGCGTAGGGGAAGGAGCGGGGAACGATCCGGGGGAAGGGATAGCCCATATCCACCAGAGCCCCGGCCCAGCCGTACTTGGCCGCGCCGCGGTTCATGATGGCCGAAAAACTTTCGGCCTCGGCCCGCTCCGAAAAGTAGCGGACGCCCTTGGCGTTCTTCGTCCGGAAACGGACGCGGTACCGGCTTTGTCCGGGCCTGGAAAGATCCTTGATAGGCCGGTAAAGCGCCTCGCCGGGGATGGTGGTTTTTCCTTCCCCGGGCGGAGTCGCCCGCAGGGCGGCCCGCAGAAACCGCACGGCGGTGGCGTTGAGGATCTTCGGCATTTCCCGCTTGACAAGCCAGGAATACTTGGCGATCAGATCCTCAAGCTCAGCCGTGCGCTGCTTGACCAGGATGTCGATGGTGACGCCCATAGCTCAGAAGTTCTCCCGCAGGTCCAGCCGGCAGGAGATGTCCCCCGCAAAAAGCTGGATGCCGATGACCACGAAAGCCTTCCCGGCCAGCTCCACGCGGGAGCCCTTGCCGGGCAGGGGATCAGGCGGCGCGAGCAGCACGGAGCAGCTGTAACGGTCCTCGAAGCCGTAGAGGGTGGCCGCGTCCTCGCCCTTGAGGTGGGTCCGCGTCCCCTCGTACGTCTTCCCGTCGATGACCACCGGGATCGGAAAACCGCCCCTGGTCACCGCTTCAAAAAGCCGCTGTTGCCGCCTGACGTTCATGACTTACGCCTCGCCGCCGCTGGAGCTGGAGCTGCTGCCGCTGGAGCTCGAGTCGTCCGCTTCGAAGAGCTGGATCACCTGGCGGGCGGGGTTGAACTCCACCACCTGGAAGTAGCTGATGGCGGTGTAGTCGTTGAGCAGGAGGTCCCTGTTGCAGTTGGCCTCGATCTCGCAGACTTCCACGCCGTCGGAGCTGTAAGCGATGGTCTTGCCGAGTTCCGGCGCGAGCTTGTAGGAGAAAGGCTCCTCGCTGGGGAGCTTCACCACGGCCACTTTGTTCGCGGGCCAGATGGTGTCGTCGCCGATGAGGATCTCGTCCACGGCGTACAGGTTCTGCAGCATTTCCCGGAGCACTTCGGGGCGGAGGCTCAGCAGGGCCTCGCGGTCGAAGTCGGGGGTGCCGGAAAACTTCAGGCGGGCCTGGACTTCGGCCAGGTCCATGATGTAGCCGTAGGCTTCGAGGCTGCACACCAGCGCGAGGCGGCCGCCGTAGTTCTTGATGGCCTTGGCGGCGTCGCGGACGGTCTGGATGAATTCGCCGGTGCCGAAGGTGATGGGGCTTTCCGCCGCCATGCAGGCGTCGGCCGCGGCCTTTTCCAGTTTGGCCATGACGGCGCGCTTGACGATGCGGGCGCCCTGGCCGTCGGCCGCGTCCACGCCGCCGAACTGCTCGACTTCGTCACGGGTGATGGCCGCGCGGGCCTCCACCGTGGAGCAGCTGAAAGTGGTGTTCGCCGACGCGAAGAAATTGCGGGTGATGGCTCCCGACTGGGGGTTCCGGTCGGTCTGGGCGGTGATGGTGATGCCGGCGGGCATGTAGTAGATCTTGCCAGTCTTCTGGGTCTTGAGCTCCTTGGGGTAGATCCTCAACCCGATATACCCCTCGGGATAGTTGACGTTGATGCTTTCGAGTTCGGGCCTGCGCCCGTCCGCGGTTTCCCAGCCTGCCATGATGTTTTCTCCTCTTGGTGTCTGGATGATGATTATTTTCCCGCAGGCGATGCCTGCGCCTTCGCTTTTTCGAGGTCCACGACATAGCCCGTGACCTGGTCGCCCGTCTCGATGGTGAGGGTCGTGGCGGTGTCGGACTTGTCCGACAGGTCCGACTTGTCGGACGCCGTGCCGGCGGCCTTGGCCGAGGTGGTCAGAGTGACCTTGCTTTTTTCCTTGATGGCCGCCGTGAAGATCTCGCCGAAGCGGACCGAGACGCCGAAAGTCCACGTCTCGGGGTTCGCCGTGGTCTCCACCGCAAAGCCCTTGCCGTAGCTCACGCAGTTGTGGCCGCAGCCGGTCAAACAGAGCAGCAGGGCGGCCCCGCCGGCAAGGAGCAATCCGGGCAGGGGCCCCCCGTGCTGCTCAAGATGCTTGATGCGGTAGTGCTGGCCGTTCATTTTCTCTTCGCACACTTCGCGGGGAACGTAGTCGCGCAGGGCGTCCCGGACGCTCCGAAGTTCCGCGAAGATCTGCTTCAGGAGGAAGAGCGAGAGGGCCTGAACGATGGCGGCGAGCCCCGTCACCATGGTGATGATGAGGGTGCCGGTGCTCACTTCGACTCCCCCCTCGCGCAGGCGGCGCAGAGCTCCGGCCAGCGCTTTTTGGCGGTCAGATAGCCGAATTTTGCCACTGCCTCGCGCCAGGTGGCAGGCGCCGGATCCGCCGCCGGGGCGGGACCCATGACCCGCGCCTGCAGCGCGGCCAGTTGCGACTTGGCCGCCGCAAGCTCGGCCGCCATGGCCTTGAGCTCGTCGGCGGCGGTCGGTTCGCCGGGGGCGGGCGGCACGGGCGCCGGGTCGGTCGAGACCGGCTCGCTGGCGGTGGTGACCGGCTCGGCCTCGGTCGGCACGGGCTCGCTGGCGGTGGTGACCGGATCGGCCTCGGTCGGGACCACCTTGTCGGACTGGTCGGACGGGTCGGACCGGTCGGACGTGTCAGGCGCTGTGGTAGGCGCGGGGGCGGGCGCTTCCGCCCGCCAGAGGTCGGGGCTGAAGGCGGCGATCTGCACCGCGTTCCGGTCGATTTCATCGACGAAGCCCGCGACAAGGGCTTCGCTGGAGGTAAAAAGTGTGCCGTCGAAGCCGGGCTTGCCGGTCATGAGGTCGCGGATCTCGGCTTCGGTCTTCTCAGTCTTGGCGGTGTAGACCCCCGCCAGCGTGGCGGTGACCTTTTCGAGGTCGTCGGCCGCGGCCCGCATTTCTTCGGCCCGCCCCTCGCAGTAGCCGAAGGGGTTGTGGATGTGGAAGAAGGCCGCCTCGTTCATGATGACGGGGCCGCCCGCAAGGGCGATGACGCTGGCGATGCTGGCCGCCATGCCGTCGATGACCGTGGTGACCGGGATCCCCTTGCTCTTCATCCCGCGGAGGTAATTGTAGATCGTGAGCCCGTCGGTCACGCTGCCGCCGGGGGAGTTGATCCGCACCGTGAGACTGGTCGGGGCCGCCGCCTCGATCTCTTCGCAGAGACGCCGGGCGCTGGTCCCGTCACCGTACCAGGTTTCGCCGATGACGCCGTAGAGCCGCACCTCGGCGGCTCCCCCTTCGCCCGGGGTCAGGGCCGCCCAGTCGGGCGTCCGCAGGGCCGAAAATTTCGAAAAGTCCATAGATCACTCCTCCGTGTTGGTGGTTGCGTTTGTGCGGGCGGGAGCCCCCGCCACGGTGTCGAAGATGTCGAGGGGCAGCCAGAGAGCCTTGGCCTCGGCCAGCTCCGCCGAAAGTTCCCGGAACTTCCCGCGCCAGTCGGGGCCGAGAAGTTCGGCAAAGGTCGTTTCGCCGTTCTTGAGCCGCTGGAAGTCGGCCTTGGCCTGGCGCTCGGGGTCGATGCTGTCCTGGGCGGGGAACTCCCAGGAGATCCGGAACATCCAGCGGGGGTCGGTCGGCGCCGGGACAAGCCCTTTCCGCACCGCCCGCCGGATGACCCGTTCGCCGATCCAGTCGAGGAGCTGGTGCTCCATGCGCTTGCGGTAATTCCGGAGGTGGGCGTAGGTGAGCACCGTTTCCCCGCGGTGAGCGGTGTAGGAACTGGAAACGGCCATGCGGGTGAAGCCCTGCGTCAGGCCCTGCGAAGCGCCCGCGGCGTCGCCCAGCTCGTTGAAAAAGGTGGCCACGTCCACGTTGGGCCGGTCAACGTCGGGCCACTCGACGGAGTCCCCGGGGGCCATGTAGTCGGTCATGCCGCCCACGGCGGCTTCGAGGTGCTCGTAGCGCGGGAGCTCCACGGTGGCGGGAGCGGCCTTGTCGGACTGGTCGGACGGGTCGGACGGGTCGGACGGCTGGCCCGGCACCACCGGGGCGCCGGTCGTTTCGGCGGCGGTCAGCTGCTCGAAGAGCGAGGAGGCCAGCTGCTGCTGCTCGGTGTTGAGGGGCTCCTTTTCGGAATGCTTGACATAGGCGTACATCTTGGCCTTGAGCCGGGCGCTGCTGAGCTCGCTCTTGACCATCTCGTCGATGTCGTAGAGGTTGTCGCTGACGGCCAGCATGGAGGGGACGCCGCGGCGGCTGTTGAAGCGGAAACGGTTCTTGCAGAGGCGGGCGTCTTCGGCGCGGAGGCAGGTGACCTCGGCCATGGGCAGGATCAGCGCCCCCGCCTTTTCGTCGGCCAGCTGGCGGCGGCAGACGATGTAACCCGCCGTCCGGCCCGCCGGGTCGATGATGACCCCGTGCGCCTGGGGGAAGGGTTTGCCGTCTTCGCCCCGGGCCCAGTCGGGAGCGCCGAGACGCCAGTCGGACTCGGAGACCTCGCAGAGCTGGTCCGCCTCCCAGATGAGCAGCTTGCCGGTGTCCCCAAGCCAGCCGTCGTCCATGGCGACCAGCACGTCGCCCTCGGTCATGAGGGCGCGCTCGATCCCCTGGATGATCTCGGTGAAGTGTTCGGGCTCGTCCCAGCGGGCGTCCCGCGCAAAATCGACGTTGAAATACTCGGTCGCCTTCCGGTTCCACTCCTCGTTTTCGGAGGCAAACCGCGCCTTGCAGACGCCGAAGCCGAGGACCGTCCGGTTACCGACGATGGCCAGCGCCTTGGAGTTCGAACGCAGGAGGTTCCGGTTGATCGCGATGGCGAGCAGGCGGTCCCGGTCGGTGAACTGCCGGGCCTCTTCCGGGCCCCGCTCCGTCTGGGGCAGGGGGCGCACGCCCTTCCGGGAGCTCTCCAGGGCGGCGTATTTCGCCTGGGCGTAGCGGAGTACTCCGGCACGGACCGCGGCGCGGATCTCTTCAGTCGTCATAGTAAGCCCTCTTCTTCGACCCCACGGCGTTGCTCACAAGCCCGTGATTCTGGGCGATGATGACCAGATCGCGCTTGAGTTCGGCCTCGGCGACCCGGAGCTCCTCAAGCCGGACCTTCGTCACCGAGTGGCTTCCGGAGATGCTCACGCTCTGGGCCTCGAGGATGTCGGCCCGGGCGTCCTTGATCTTTTCCAGCTCGGCGAGAATTTCCTGCACCCGCGGGAGGTATTTGATTTTGTCGATGTCCATAATTTGCCTCTCTATCTATTGCACAAAATCAGAAATTTTTCTTTGTAAACCGTTGACTGGAGCGGAATTAGTTCCGGGAGTGACAGGGGCCGTTTTCGCGCGCAGGCGCGCGCAAAGGGCCGCCGGCCCCGAAAAATGCCCGTCGGCCCCATGAGAGGGGCCTCCCCTCGGGCTGCGGGGCATTTTCCGGGGAGCCCCGCTCTCCGTCAGTCCGTGCGGCTGCGCCGTACTCCCTCCTGCGAGAAAGGTGTTTTTGAGTTTCGCGCCCTGGCTGCCTCCTCGCTGTTTTGGGGTGAAAGTCAAGATTTTTTGACTTTTTTTGATTTTTTTTTGATTTTTTGCAAAAACAGGGCTTGACAAGTGCGAAATGAGGGTGTATATTATGGACGTTGACAGAAAAAGACAACAACGAAACCTGAAAGGAAAGAAAAAATGAAGATCACGCAGAAGCACATCGAAGCCGCTTTCAAGGCCGAAGCCAGCCGCAAGGCCGAAGCCGTCAAGGTCGAAGAGACCGCCGCCGAAGTCCGCAGCGAGAAGACCGAAAAGATCATCGCCGCCGTCGCCGGCATGGGGAAGGTCTGGGAGAAGGGCGGGAAGGTCCGCGTCTATCTCTACGCCGACAAGGCTATGGAGTCCGCGGGGTGGGAAGTCTCCCGGTATCAGAGCGGCGCGATCATGAGCGCGAAAAAGGATGGCGAGAAGGTCAGCAACAACCGGGCGTGGAAGGTGAGCATGAGCCTTTACGGCGCATATGTGGACGCCGTCACCGGAGAGGTCGTCTGCGAGGACGCCGAGGTCCGCGCCGCCGTCGAAGCGATCATCGCCGCCGCCCTCAAGGCCGAAGAGACCGAAGAAGAGAAGAGCGAAGCCGCCGACGATCCCGAAGAGGCGAAGATCTTGACGGCCGAAGAGGTCATCGCCCGCGCGGGGCTGGAAGACGAAAAGAGCTACATGCAGACCGACACCGGAGCGATCGACACCGGGGCGGGCTGGAAGGCCACGCTCCGCAAGCTCGAGGCCGACGGCATGGCCGAGTATGACAGCGCTTTTGCCGCCGATGGTGACGGAGCCCACCTCGTGGAGGTGGGTGCAGCGACGGGCAAAGGAAAAGTCATCAGTGCAACCTACTCGATCTTCGGCGAAAACGATGGGGATCTGATCGCTGACGGCGTCGAATACTGGGGAGAGGTCGCCGGGATGACGGCGGCGGAAGCCGCCGAAAAGGTCGCAGGGGATGTGCTCGATACCTGCGGCGGGGACCATGACAACTATCTCGCCGACGCTGGGATCAATATCAAAGCAGAGTTTCCGACGATCTACACCACCGCCGAGGATGACACTCTCGCCGCCGGGCATGAGCTCCGCTCTTATAGCTTCTGCGGACGTAACTACGACGCAGAGATCGTGGTCGATGTGCTGGTGGAGGTGGAAAAATGAGAAAGCTGTACGCGGTCCGCTGGGCAGACGGGACGCTGGCAGTCTCCAAGGAAAAGTCCGAGGGGGCGGCGCTGCTGGTGGTCAATCCCAGCCCCGAGCCCGACGACTGGACCTCCCCGGAGGGGGAACGGTGGATCGAGGCCGGACGGCTGGCCGCCGCCTTCGCCGTGATGGTCCGCCGTACCGGCATGACGAAACAGGCCCTCGCCGCCTGGTGCGGCGTCGATCCCGCCACCTTTTCGCGGTATCTCGGGGGGCGGTTCCCCGTGCCCGCCGGGATCTGGAAAAGGGTCGAGGAACGGCTGCCGAGATAAGTCGGACCGGTCGGACTTGTCCGACGATGCCCCCGGGTGAACTTTCTCCCGGGGATTTTTTATGCCCCGGGCGCGGCGGACCGGCGGACGATGACCGGGCGGGCGGCGGCCGTCGCCGCCTTGGGGAGAAGGGTCTGCTTGATGTAGTCCGTGAGCACCAGCAGCATCTTCTCGCAGTCGTAGTAGTGATCGTCGCCCCCGCTGACCCAGTGCTCGAACTCCTCGAACTTGTGGGCGGAGGTGTCGGATGGATGCCAGGCGCAGAGCTGCGCCATGTACTCGGCGGGGATCTTCTGGGGCAAATGCCAGCCGCCGGGGCCCTCCGGGCGCTGCGTGTAGATCGTCCAGAGGAGCATTATGTGGTAGTAACTTTCGCGGGCGAGGATCAGGCCGGGGATCTCCGTGCTGAGCCGGAAGGGGCGCTCCCCTTGTATGCGGGGGTTGCCCTTGTAGGTGAGGACCTTCCCGGAGCCTTGCGCCCGGGCCCAGGCGCGGATCCGCTCGGGGCCGAAGCCGCCCTCGTCCACGATCCCCATGTCGCAGGGCCGCCCCGCCGCCCCGGAGCGGAAGGCCGCCGTCAGCTCTTCGAGGTTGCGCGCCATGCCGCAGGCGAGCAGGTGGGATGTCATGTGCCGGTCGTAGCCGCGAACGATCCAATACCATCCCGCCGCCTGGGTGTCCGCGGCGAAGAGCCGGAGGCGGATCTGCTCCGGGGGCGGGGTCGGGACGCTGTGACGGCGCAGGGCCGCCTCTCCCGCCTCCATGCTGACGCGGGGGCGGAAGGGCCGCGCCCGGATGGAGTTGTCGAAGAAGATCTGGTCGGCGATGGCTCCCGATTTGCCCGCTCGGAGCTGCGCCTCGGCGATGGGGGCCCAGCGGAGCTGCGGAGAAATAAGCGAGGCGAGAGCGCCCCACTGGAAACCGGGCCGCGTCGTGATGAGCTCGGGATGCTCATGCACGTAGCCCCCCGCCGTGACCATTTCGGCGGCCTCGTCCTCGATGTGGGCCCGCCCGCACTTGGGGCAGATGAGGCGCAGGGTCGTCTCGATGAGGCGGCCCTCGCTGTCCTGCTCGAACTGCAAATTGTGGATGTCGCTCGACCGCAAGGTGAGCTCACCGCAGCCGAGGCAGCGGAGGCAGTAGAAGCCCCGCGAAGACTCCCGGAAGAGCCGCCAGATGCGCGACGTGCTGCCCCGCGGCGAACAGACGGCGCAGAGGAGCGCCTCCGGGTAGGCGCGGGAGCGCATGGTGAGGTCCTTGTAGGGGTCGGTCCCCGCGGTGAAAAGCCAGTCGTCGAGCTCGTCCGCGATGAGCCGCCGGGCCGAGAAAGACGCGATGCGGCTCCCGACGCCGCCGAAATAAACGGTGTTTTCGGCGAGGCGGTAGGCTTCGGCCGAGTGCGAACGCGGGAGGCTCAGCAGCTCACGGAAGCGCGGGATCTCGCGGAGGAGCGGCTCCATCTTGGTCGAGTTGATGCGCTTGGCCACGTCCTCGGATGTGTAGTAGACAAGCGACGCGCCGGGGTCGTGCTCCAAACTCCACATGAGCCCCCCCAGCCAGCTGAGCGTCTTGCCCGTCTGCTGCGGCGCCACCACCGTCACCACCTTGAGGCCCTGGCCGGGGATCAGCTCCCAGGCGTCCAGCACGTCCCGCAGGTACGGGGATCCGGAAAGGCGGAAGGGTCCGGGGACAGGCTCCCCCGCGCCGAAGACCAAGTTCCCCTCCGCCCAGTCGGAAGGCTTGACGTGGCTCCGGGGCACCATCCCCGAGAGCAAAGTCCGGATGCCCGCGAGGATGTCTCCGGCTATGCTTCGCCGCGCAGCCGGAGCAGGCCGCGAAGGAGCGGATCCGGGTGCCAGTGCACGGCCCGGATCCGAGGGCCCGGGACGGACCGCGCCTTTATGCCCCCCCCTAAAGGGAAATTTGCAGACTTTGTGTTGTTGATTATCAGGCATTTACTTTATGTTTGGGAAAAAACGGATTTTGCGGGGGAACCTTCGTGCCCGAGCGCTTACCTCAACCCTTTGGGGTCGGTCCCGGAAGGACCCGCCCGGGGGGGGGTGCCCCCGGGCCTCCCTGCCTCCTGCCCCCTCCAAAAGCGTGCAACGAACGCTCCCCCAGCGCTTTACGCATCCTCTTCCATGCCGATTCTGCGGCAAAACGCCCTCCTGTCGAAACGTATCACGCCGGGCAGGAAAAGCGGCTTTAACGTGCCGTCCTTGAGGAGTTTACGTATGAAAGAAATGCTCACCCCCGCAAGTTCCGCGGCCTCCTTTATGGTCAGGGTCCTTTTTTCCCGTGCGGCTATAGGATGTGTCTCTGTCTGTTTTTTTGGCATTTTCAATCCTTTCTTGTGTGGGTTTGGATATTGAGCATAGGTTAGCGCACCTCCCCGCCTGAGCCCCTTCCGAAGGCCTCGCGGAAAGCCTCCTCGACGATGTGCGCGGAAGGCTTCGGATCCCGGTCGGTAAGATAGGCGAGAGTAGTGTCGAGCCTTGCGTGACCGGCCATGGTCTGGGCGTACCGGTCGGCGGCGGCGTGGTCCCCGGTGACCTGGTAGGAGTGCTCCCGGATGACCCTCATGCCGGTTTTGCGGAGCCCGTGGAAGCCGATGCCGGCGCGGTCGATCCCGGCGCGGCCGAGGAGCCTTGCCTCCATCTTGCGCACGGCGGAGTAGCTCCGGCCGATGAGGAGCGCGTCGGGCCCGCGCAGCCGCTGCCGCCTGATCCACGCCTCGACGGGCCGCCCGAGGCTCTCCCAGGCGAAGTGGAAGGTGAGGCGCACGTCCTTGCCGCCCCGCTTCTCGATCTTGCGGGAGACCTCCTGCCGCACCTTGCCCTCCTCGAAGTCGTAGACGTCGGCGACGCGCATCCCCAGCACCTCGCGGATCCTGGCGCCGAGGCCGAGGATGAGGGCGAGGCAGGCGGCGTGTGGCAGTTCGGCGGGTGTCAGGGGCCCGTTCAGCACCTCCCCGAAGCGCTGTTTCTCCAGCGCTGTGAGGGCTCTTGTCTTGACGCTCATTGTTCCTCCTTTCCCCGTTCCGCGATGGGAACGGCTGAGCTTTCGTATCTTGCCCGGCTCCATGTCAAGCCGAGGCGGAAATCCGGTCCGTTCCGCCGCTTTTTGCTGAGCAACGCGGTTGCGTCCTTTCGCCGCCACAAAAAGGCGACGGTGCTGGCCAGCTGCTCCATGGTGGAGGTGTCCTTGAGCCATGTAACGTCCGGCTCCTTGTCCGCCCCGTCGGTCTGGGACGCCCGGTTGAACTGCGAAACGACGATCCCGGCGGCCTTGAACTCACCCAGCATATCGTGGATCCGCTGGATGGAGTCGTCCACCTCTTCCAGGTGTGACCGGCGGCGCACCGCCGGGCGCAGATTCTGGACAAAGTCCACATAGATCACCTCCGCGGCGCGGTTGCGGAGGTGCTGTTCGATGGTGGAGCAGGTGAGGGCGCCGCCGTCGTTCCCGATGATCCGCAGGAGCGGCGCGAAGCGGCCACGGGTGAGCTCGTTGAGCGCCCAGTCGAAAGCCTTGCGCTCCTCTTCGCCGCGGACTGCATAGTGGGGAATATCGACCATTACGGCGGCGATCCGCGCGAGGATCTCGGCGGTAGAACTCTCGGTGCAGAAGTAGGCGACTGAGTGCCCTGCTGCAAGCTGAGTGACGGCGGCTCCGGCGCAGAGGGCGGTCTTGCCGCCGCCGGTCCGGGCGCCCAGGACGAACATCTCGCCGGGCCGCACCCAGGCGACGCGGGCCGCCTCGGTTCCGGCGGGGAAGAGCGGGATCCGCTTTTTCGCGCCGTTGTCGATCTCGTCCCGGACCTGTTCGGCGGCCTCCGCGAGTGTCGGCACGTGCTTCCCGCCGGCGGTGAGGGTGACTGCTTCCAGCTCCCCGCGGAGCTCGGCGATGACGCCTGCCACGTCCTTGTAGGCGGGGGTGAGCTTGGCGGTGACCCGTCCGCAGGCGGCCCGGAGCCGTTCCTTGGCCTCTGCGATCTTGAGCTTTTCGCACCACGTGCCGAAATTGACAGTCGTGGCGATGGCGGTGTCCAGCTCGGCGATCTCCACCGCGAGGTCGGGCAGAAGCCCGCCGATGGAGACCAGGTCGGCCTTGCGGCCCCCTTCGATCTCGGCGGCGATGGCTCCCCAGATCTTCCGGCCGATGTCGTCGGTAAAGGTTGCCTCGCCGATTTTCCAGCTGCAAGCGGTGAGGTAGAGCTTGTTGTCCCGGAGCAGTCCGGCAAGGACTGCCTGCTCCATGCGTGTCACGGTCGGCCCTCCTTGGCTTCCCGGTCGAGCCGGGCGAAGGTCTCGGCCAGCGTTTCGGTCGGCTGGTCGTCGAAACGGGCCGGAGAAAGTCTCACCGGCCCGCGCCGGTTCGGATCCGGCTTTTCCCGTCTTTGCCGCCACGTGGCGAGCCTCCCCGCCATGGAAAACGCCTTTTCGTGTTGAAAAAGGAGGCCGCCATAGCAGTAGGGAGCAGTCCACCAGTTGCAGAAGGCCTCGAGATATGGCCGGTTTTCCGGATGGGCCTCGACTGCCTTCTCCGCTTCCCGGCGAAAATCATCAGCGGTCCACGAAAGAAAGTCGGCTTTCTTTCGCACTGCGGTAGCAGTGCTTTCTTTTCGTTTGTTTGTTTGTTTGTTAGCTACGGGCACTGCTCCCGGTGTGCTATCGGGTGTGCTATCTGGTGTGCTATCGGGTGTGCTATCGGGTGTGCTATCGGGTGTGCTATCGGGTGTGCTATCGGGTGTGCTATCGGGTGTGCTATCGGGTGTGCTATCGGGTGTGCTATCGGGTGTGCTATCGGGTGTGCTATCCTTCCCCCATCTTTTTGCAAGGCCCTTTTTCCCGGCTTCCCTTTTTGCGGCGGTCCTTCCGATCAGGTCGGACATGGTCTCGAACTGCTCGGCGAGAAGTTCGTCGTCGGCGAAGTCGGTAGTTTCTCCGGTCTCGGCGAAGCGGCAGAGAGCCTTGATGAGCCGCCCGGCGGCGGCGTCATCCTTCCGCAGGAACTTCCGGCACCACAGCGCCGGGAACGGCATATACTCGGTGCCGGTGCTCATTTTTTCTCCTTCCTCCGCGCCTCGATGAGGCTCTTGGGCTCGGGTATGGCCACCATCGCGGGCTCCCAGAAGTCGTGCTGCCAGTCCAGGCCGAAGAGGGCGCAGACGGCGGGCCCGCCCTCGCGGGTGAGGGCCGCCTGAGTGTGCTGGAGCTCCTTGCGGAGGTCTTCGCCGACGACCCGGCAGAGCTGCTCGTAGAATTCGACCAGGAAGGGCTCCAGCGGCGCGGGCTTCACCGCCATGGCGGGCGTGAGCCCCAGCCGGTAAAAGTTCGTGAAGGGCCCATGATAGCCCCAGAGCGAGAGGCAGCGGATGAAGTGCTCTTCGATCCAGCCGTCGGGCCGGGTCTCGGCGAGGAAGGCCTCGGCGAAGCCTTTCTCCTCGATCTTGGCGCGGAGAGCGGCGAGGGCATGGGCGAGCCGCTTCCCTTCGAGGGCGAACTCCCGCTCCTTGACGGTGGGCTCTTTTTTCTCGCCTTCGCCGCGGGGCGCGGGGTTCCCCCCGTCCGATCCGTCTGACTCGTCCGACCGGTCCGATCTCTCCCGCTCCCGTTCCCGCTCCCAGGCCTTCAAGGCCTCCTCCTCTTTCTTCGCCCAGCACTCGGCATTGAGGCAGCAGGCCTCCTCCCCGTCGTCGAAGAGCAGCCGCTGAAGCGCCGAGTTGTGGACGCAGTTTTCGCACTCCGAGGTGTCGAAATCCGCCGCCGAGAGCTTCATGCTCTCCTCGTCGATCTCCTTTTTGAGCGCTTCGAAACTGAGCGGGGGCTCATTGATCATGTATTCCAGCTCTTCCTGGACGTATTCCGGCTGCCGGGCGATGAGGGCGAGCTTTTCAAGGCTCCACGCCTTGGAAAGCTCCGGGTCGTCGAGGACCTCCCGCCACCCCTCGTTGAGGTCCTTGATCTTGAGGCGGCGCGAGACCCAGCCGGGAGACTTGCCCAGGAGTTCGGCGAGCTTCTCCACCGTGTAGCCGTCGGCAAGCTGCGCGATCTTGGCCAGCTCTTCCGACGGGCTCAGGTCCCGCCGCTCGGTGTTGGCGGCAAGGGCGACGATCTCCGGATGGCCGCCCGCGTGGTTCCACGTCCACTCCCACGGCGCGAGGGTCTTCCGCCCCAGCTCCAGCAGCGCGAAGTAGCGCCGGCGGCCGTCGATGACCTTGTACCGTCCGTTCGCGGTCGCCTCCAGGATGAGGGGCTGCAAAAGCCCCAGCTTGCGGATGGATTCGGCAAGCGAGTGCACGTCCCCCATTTCCCGGTCCGGCTTCGCCGACACCTTGTCGAGCGCGATCTCCACCGGCGCGAAATCGTCCTTTTTCTTTTCTGCCATTTTTTTTGCTCCTTCCAAAATGTTGGATGTTACCTGTTTTTCTCCGCCCACTTGCGGGCGGTTTTCTCGATTTCGGCGAGGGGCGTTTCCCCCTCGTACCACACATGCAGGCCCAGAGTCTGGGCGAGGTCCCGCTCGGCCCGCGCCCCCTCGGAAGCCTGCCAGCCCTTGAGCATATAGATCCCCTGACAGTGCCGGAGAGTTGTCCGGCAGATGTCGAGGAAGGCCTCCCGGGGCGCGTCGTCGGCGAGCCAGAGCCCCAGGTAAGCGGGGTTGACGGGCTCCGCCAGGTGGAGCTGCAAATCCTCTTCCGCTTGATAAAACGCCGGGCGGTTGAAGTCGGGAAGCCCGGTCATGGGCCCGGAAACGAACACAAAAAACCTCTTGCATTTTCCCATTTTTTGAAAAATCTCCTTTTCGTACCTGTATACACTCGCTTCGCCGACGCCCAGCGCGCGGGCCTCACGGGTCCGGGACATGGCCGCCCGGTTGAGCCGCAGCCGGACGAGCCGGAAAGCCTGCGCCGAAAGCGTCGTCATCCACCGGCAGAAGCCGGAAACGAGGTGAAAAGTCTGCCCGATGTGCCCGTCTGGGGTCTCGTAGACTTCGGGGAGCAAAGCGAAGCGCGAAAGCGCCGCGGCGACCTCGCCGGGCACGTCGGACTTGCGCTCCCCCAGGTCCCCCCGCCGGTCGTTGAGGGTGAAGTCCCGGCAGTAAGTCCGCACGGCGCACCGGCGGCAGTCGGTGAGCCCCGCGTTATGCGTTCCGTAGCAGTCCTTATAAGGCAAACTGGCGGCCTCTTTCCCCCTCATTTCCTGCCCTTCCGCTCTTTACTTTCGCGCCATGATTTATACCACTCTTCGGCCTTCCGCGATTCCCAGAAATAGACCATCCCGGCGAAACACGCGGCCAGCACCCCGAGGATCATCCCCCCGGCGACGACCACGACCAAAACGCACCCCCAGCTCACTTTCTCACCACCTGAGTCATGCAAAAGATAAAAATAGCCGCCCCGGCCGCGAGCGTCCCGCACGCGGTCGATTTGAGCGAAAAGCAGATCAGGGCGACGCCGACATAAAAATCGAAATCGTCGATCCTGTTCAAATCAGTTGCCATGATCTTCCTCCGTCGCGGCCCAGCGCCCGCAGTGCGCGCCGGCCTCGGTCGCGATCCGTTCCCCGGGCCGGGCCGTGCAGACGCCGAAAAACCGCCCGCCGAGGGCCTGAGAATTTCCGGGGACCCAGTGCCCGCAGTTCCCGCAGCAGGGAGCTGGCCCTTTCTCTTCGAGCCCGCGGCCCTTCTGCGGATCCGCGTCGGTCCCGCGGAGCTTCAGGCACTCGAAGCATGTCACATGCCGCCAGCTGGCGGTGGTCTTCCATCCCGCGGGGCTCAGGCGGCTCCCGGGCTCCCGCTCCAGGCAGAGGGGCGCATAATCCCCCGGGTGCTCGAAGTGCCAGCAGACGGCCTCGTGCATCTCGCCGGGCACGGCCTTGACGCGGTTCTTGCGCCGCCAGCCTTCGGAGGGGGTCTTGAGCCCCAGGGCGACCTCTCTGGTCTCGATCCGCGAGCGCAGGTAGTACCGCTCGCGCTCGTCGGTCTCCTTGGCCAGCTCTTCCCGCAGCCGGGGCAGCTCCTCGCGGTAGCGGGAGAGCTTGGCCTCTTTCCTGTCGGCATAGTACCGGCTCCGGAACTCCTGCAAGGTCTCCTCGGCGGGGATCATGCCGAGGGCCCGCTTGCGGATCCACACCTTCGACACGATGACGCCCCGCTCGTTCCCCTTGGCGTCGGGCAGCCGCGCCTCCAGCCCGGGCAGTTCCCCCCGCCACCGCTCCAAAAGCTCCGGAGTGTATTCCGATGGTCTCACGATTCCCCTCGCCTCTCTTCCCCGGCGGCGGAGGCCGCCGGCATAGGACTTATAGGTCCCATAGGTCCTATCTCCCCTTTCCCCCTGACTCTCTTCATTACCTCTTCCGCCCGATCTTCGGGCACTCCCGGCCCGGGCGGCAGCAGTTCCTCGATGTACTCGGGGGCCTCTTCTTCCCGTGCGGCGTCCAGCCTCCCGGCGCGATAGGCCCAGCGGGCGGCCCGCGCCCCGGCCCAGAAAAAGACCTCGGCGCACCCGACGCAGCCGCCGACAAAGCCCACGGTCACGCCCGCGATCAGCAGCACCGCACCTTCCCACATGGTCAGTCTTTCCCCGCTTTCCGGACGTGGAACTTTTCGAGCAGACGCAAGTATTTCCTGCTCAGGTCCCACTCTTTCCCTTCCGCATCCTTGGCGATAAAACCGGCAGAGGTGATCCCCGTCACCGTCAAGGGGTTCGGAGCCGCGGAGCCCTCTACATCGATCACGGCTCCCACGCAGACGCCGATCTCCACCCACTTGGCGAACTCTTCCTTGCTTAGATCCTTGTCCAGATTATATACCCTGTTCAGTGCATCCTCAAGCTGGCCGATGGCGTCATAAGCGTCGCTGATCTTGTCGCCGACTTCTTCCTTCGCCGCATCCAGCTCTTGCCTCGCCTTCAAGATTTCGTCGATAGTCATCTTCACACCTTCACTTCCCTGCGGCGGCATAAGCCGCCAGATCCCGCGCCGCCTTGTCCGGATCCACTATCTGGCAGGCGTCGATCACCTCGCGATAAACCCGGCCCCAGGCGGCGCCGAAAAGGGCCTCCCAGTCATAGCGGATCCAGCGCGGCCAGGTCCCGGCCTCCCAGTCCTCGCGGGCGGTCCGCCGCGCCTGAACGGCGGGCGATCCCCGCCGGGCGATCTCCTCCAGTTCGACCCTGCTCACTTCCCCGCCTCCTCATCATCCCCCAGCGCCAGCATGACCTTCAGCGCGTCGAGGGTCTTCTCGATTTTGTCCAGCTGCCGCCCCATGGCGGAGGCGGCTTCCTTGGCTTCGGCGAGGGCGCAGGCGAAAGCCTTCTCCCGCTTCCGCTCGGCCACCAGTGCCGCGGTCACATACCCGGCCTCACCGTCCGACTTGTCCGACATGTCGGCCCCGTCCGACAACTTCCGCCGCCGTTCCTCTTCGGCTTCTATGGTGTTCACTTCTCCTCCTCCGCCTCCGCCTTGCAAAGGTTTGTGGGCCCGGTCACCCACTCAATGTATGGCGCTTTTGGGCTCTGTGGGTAATAATAACCGGGGGGTGGTGCGGGAGACTCACTTTGCCTCACGATGGCCCGTGTCAGCGCGTCGATAGCCTTGTTGATGGCGGGCTTGATGTCTTCGGGGCATCCCCTCCTGACCTCGATCAGCTCCTTGAGCGCTTCGATCATCTCTCTCACTTCCCCGCCTCCTTCCGCAGTCTTTCGAGCTCCAGCTCCGCGTGGGCCTTTTCGCGCTTGACGACCATCTCGAGGTCGTGCAGGTCGCGTTCTGCGATATGATAGACCATACGGTCGAGCCCGTCTTGCCCGACGCCGCCCTCGCAGTTGATAAGGTTGCTCAAGTTCGACGATCTCACCGAGCAGACCACATAGAGGTCGTGGGCATAGCTCAAAATCTCCTCATCCTCTTTGATCATCCGCTTGAGCTCCTCGATCTCGTCTTGTGTCGAAACTGGCGGCTCGTCGAACACTTCAAGCGCCATTTTATCCCCGGCGCGCCGGGCCGCTTCGGCCAGCACCCGCGCCCTCTCGTTTGCTTCTTCGGTATTCATTCCTTAGTTCTCCCCAGTTCCCGCAGGGCCATTTGGGCGATGTTGACGTAGTCCTCGCCGGGGGCGCCTTCGCCCATGGTGGCGATGGTCTTGACGGCGGCCAGCAAGACGGACCAGCGGTAAGCGCTGAGGATTACCACGTCGCCCATGGCGACGCCGGGTGTTCTCATGGCCTGCCAGACCTGCTCCTCGCTTCCGGTCAAGATGACAGCGCACTCGCCGGGGGCGACGTCTTCCGGACGCAGGCGGCCCCAGGTCCCGCAGTGCAAGGTCACCTTGGGGGCTCCGGGGGTCTCAAGATCCCCGAAGCGGGCGGCCATCTTCTGCAGAGCGCCGAGCGCGTCTTGCTGCAAATAGTCCAGCGGCTCCTCGTCCATGGTCTCACCTCCCCGCGATCATGACGCCTGCGAGGACCGCCAGCGCGATCCACACGCCCAGCGTCACCATGCGCTTATAGGCGAGCCAGCGCAGCCGCTCCTCTTCCTGCCTCAAAAGTTCCAGCCCGGGCATGAGCCCTCTCATCTTGATCTTGCCCGTCACTTCCCCGCCTCCTTCCCCGCCGGATCCATCTTGTCGGCGAGCGCGCGCAGTTCGTCGCGCCACAAACTGGCGTCATGCCCGCGTGAGACCATCACCACGCCGACGCTGAGGGCCTTGGCGTCCATCTGAGTGGCGGCCCACTGGCGGAGGCTGCTCATGCCGAGGAGGGCGAAAAACTGGGACACCTCGTGGGCGGCGTCCGCTGTTTTTCTGAGCCGCTTCACGGCCTCGGCCCGGTCCGCATCGGCGAAGACGCTCTTCAGCGCCTCGTCGATCTCATGCGCCCGGTCTTCCCGCTCTTCCCTCTCTTCCCTCTCCCTGTTCACATCCATCTTGTTGCTCCTTTCGTGTTTGTCTGTTTTGCCACATATCAATGGCAGGTGTCAACTTTCTGGGCAAAAATTTTTTCCCACTTCTCATTGATAAGACTGCGTATCAGGTCGGAATACGACGCCCGGCTCAGCACTCTTTTGAGGTCGTCGGCTTTCTTCCGCTCCTCGGCCG
>Ga0310696_10001538_pt1 | contig 33175 bp, 30 predicted proteins | sample AusTroGonzalo_MG_4_FD_203885 | JGI IMG/M metagenome (GOLD analysis project Ga0310696, IMG submission 203885) | Bovine rumen microbial communities from tropical cattle in Woodstock, Queensland, Australia - Gonzalo_02 (v2) (version 2) | ecosystem: Host-associated > Mammals > Digestive system >... | reverse complement strand
CTGCTTGGACAGCCGCAGCCCTGCTGCTTCCGGCGGAGAAGGAAGGAGATGCCCGATCAGGTCGGGCATGACAGTTATTTCGCGGGGATTGTGAGTTTCTGGCCAGCGCGGATGGCGTCGGACTTCAGGCCGTTGGCCTTTTTGATGTCGTCGGCGCTGATGCCCGGATAGTTCTTGGCGATCTTGTAGAGGGAATCGCCGCTCTTGACGGTGTAGATCACGGTCTTGCTCTTGGTGGAAGACTTGGAGGAAGACTTGCTGCCGCTCGAAGAGGAAGAGCTGCTGCCGCCGGTGCTGCCCTGCGAGATGGTCGGACCGCCGTTCTTGTAGATATAGAGCGTCTGGCCGATCTGGATGCTGTTGGAACGCAGGCCGTTCCAGCTCTTGAGCTGGTTGATGGTCACGCCGTACTTCGAGGCGATCTTGCCGAGATAATCCCCGCTCTTGACCTTGTAGGCGATCCGCTGCTGCTGCGTGCTGCTGCCGGATTTTCCGGTCGACTTGCCGCCGGACTTGCTGCTGCCGGATCCTTCCTGCACTACCCTGCCGGTAAGCAGGGAATCGGCCTTGTAGGCGTAGAGCGAGTCGCGGTTGGCCTCCAGGAAGCTGGCCGTCCAGGTGTACGGGAGCTTCAGGACGTAAGGATGGTTGTTGCCCGGGATGATGTCGTTGATATACTGCGGGTTGAGATTCTGCAGGTCCTCCTTCGGCACGCCCACCACCGCCTCGATCTGGTCGAAGTGCAGGTTGTGGCGTATCATGAAGGTGTCCGTCTGGGCCGGCATGCCCATCTTCTGCGGCACGATGCCGTATTCCCGGTAGTAGGTCATGGCGTACATGGCGCCGACGAAGGCGGGCACGTAGCCGCGCGTCTCCTTGGGCAGGTACGGATAGATACTCCAGAAGTCGCGCTTGCCGTCCGCGCGCCGGATGGCCTTGGAAACGTTGCCTGCGCCGCAGTTGTAGGAGCTGATGGCCAGCGCCCAGTCGCCGAAGGTGCGGTAGGCGTCGCGCAGGTAGCGGGCGGCCGCATCGACGGCCTTCTCCACGTCCAGGCGCTCATCCACGAAGGAATTGATTTCCAGGCCATAACCCGTTCCGGTCTGGTACATGAACTGCCAGATGCCGCGCGCGCCGGCGCGGGAAGTCGCCACCGGGTTGAGCATCGACTCGATGATGGCCATATACTTGAGCTCCTGCGGCAGGCCGTTGCGGAGCAGGATGTCCTCGAAAATCGGGAAATAATAGCTGCTCAGGCCCAGCACGCGGCCCATACGGGAAGTCATGCGCTCGGAATAGAGGATGATGTAGTTCTTGACGACGTCGTTGTACGGCAGGTTGATGAACGAGTTCATGGCCGACAGGCGGCGCATCATCTCGGCGTCGGAGACGTTGGACGAGAAGCGCACGGAGTCCATGTTGTACTCGTTGACGGCGTCGAAGTCGCTGGTCAGCGTATTCCTGTACCAGAGATGCAGCAGGCTGTCCGTAGCCTCGGTCGTGTACTCGAAGCCGTTCTCCTCCATCTCATGCTCGAGCGCGGCGATTTCGCGCTCGTCCAGGGAGGCCTGCCCGCGGTAGTGGTCGAGCAGCAGCTGCAGCGAGTCCAGCTCGCTGCGCAGGACCTCGTTCTCCTCCTTGATCTGTCTCTTATTGTTGCCGAACAGCTCGTTCATGCGCTCGCGGAAGCTCTTCTTCTGCGGCACCTGCGGGTCGGTCTCTTCCGTGGCTTCGTTGGTCGTGATGACGACGCGCTCTGTCTGTGCGCCCAACGGAAGCATGAGGGCGGACATCAGGAATATACTAACTAATCTTTTCATTGTCAAAAACTTACACCCAACCTAAGTCCGAAGGCGGCCGGTTGGGATACGGGGTTGATGGAGGCGTACTGCCGCTCCGGCATGATCACGGCCGGAGCGACCCGCAGGGCGATGTCGTCGTCCACTTCGAAGTTGTGCATGTACGAAAACACGTTGGCATCGATGACCTGCAGCAGGTATAGTACGGCAATGGCCAGGATGGAATAATCCCGGTAGCGCCGGTAAACGTTTCGGTAGTAGAGCGCCTGGTCCGCGGTGATCGGGCCGTCGTACTTCGCTTCCGGATCGTTGGCCGCGATATAGATGTCGCGGAAACGCGCGTAGTTGATCTGGAAGTCGGAATACAGGTGGACGGCGAAGCCGATGGCACCCAGGTAGATGGGCAGTTTCCAGTATTCCCGGTTATAGATCTGCCCGAGGCCCGGAACCAGGATCGAGAAGAGCGTGGCCTTGCCCGGATGCGGATAGACGCTGGGCTTGTAGCTGATCACGCCGTCCATCAGCGTGGCCCAGTAGGCGACGCCGGCGCCGATGAAGCAATATTTGGCGGCTTCCTTGTTGCCCGTGGCGTTGAGATAGATGCCTGTACCCAGGCTGCCGCCGATGGCGCCGTACACGATGGGCAGCTTCCAGAGCTGCCGGTTGTAGATCTGCGAACCTCCGATGATGAGGGCGGAGCCCGCGGTCATCGTGCCGATGCGGATTTCATTCTTGTGGCTGAGGCCGCCGAAGTATTCCTTGAACGAGAAGAGGACGTCCGTGCTGTCCGAGTCCGCGGCCGCGTCGTCGTTGTACTGCTGGGTGAAGGCCTCTTCCTTGAACTGAGCTGAAGCATTCAAGCACAGGAAGGCGGCGAGCAGCGCCGTCAACAAGGTGCAGAATAACTTCAGGTGTCTCATTAGAACTGTTTGTCTTCGAGTGCGTTGACGAATCTCTGAACTTCCTCGTCTGAGTCGAAGCGTATGGTCATGACACCCTTGCCGTTGGTGTTCCGCTTCAGGGAGATCTCGTTGGAGAAATACTTGCCGACGTGCTCCAGGATGCGGTAGTACGCCTGCGGCAGCTCGGGCGCCGCCTGGGCGTTGCGTATCTTGGCCTTGGCGGCGTTCGGGTCGACCTGCAGCTTGCGCACGATGCTCTCGAGCTCCCGGACGGACAGGCCGTCGCGGATGACCAGGTCGCAGAGCTGTTCCTGCACCTCCGGCGATTCGACGCCCAGGATGGCCTTGGCGTGTCCGGCGCTCAGCAGGCCCACTTTGATGTCGTGCTGCACCTTGGCCGGCAGCTTGAGCAGGCGGAGGGTGTTGGCCACGGTGGCGCGCTTCTTCCCTACCCGGTCGGCCAGGCTGTCCTGCGTGAGTTCGCATTCGTCGATGAGCCGGCGGTAGCTGAGGGCGAGTTCGATCGGATCGAGATCCTCGCGCTGGACGTTCTCGACGATGGCCATCTCCAGCATGCCCTGGTCGTTGGTGTCGCGGATGTAGGCCGGAATGGTGGTCATGCCCGCCAGGCGGCAGGCCTTGTAGCGGCGCTCGCCGCTGATGATCTGGTAGCGGCGCTCCGTGATGCGGCGCACCGTGATGGGCTGGATGAGCCCGAGCGTGCGGATGGAGGCGGCCAGTTCTTCCAGCGCCGCCTGGTCGAAGGACATGCGGGGCTGGAACGGGTTCGGCTCGATCATGTCCACCGGAATGCGGAGAATGTCGGCCGTGTTTTCCTGACGGCCGCGGGTCCCCACGATTTCTTTGTTGACGTAGCCGACCGGCTTGCGGAGCTGGTCGGCGTCGGGCACTTCGCCGAGCAGGGCGCTCAGACCCTTGCCGAGGCCTCTGGGTTCTTTGCTCATAGGGCTTCTCCGTTATGCTCCAGCACTTCCCGGGCGAGGTTGAGATAGTTGGTGGAGCCGTTGCACATGATGTCGTAAAGGATGATGGGCTTGCCGTGGGACGGCGCCTCGCTGAGGCGTATGTTGCGCTGGATGACCGTCTTGAAGACCAGGTCGCGGAAATGCTCGCGCAGCTCGGCGAGCACCTGCGCATGGACGCGGGTGCGTCCGTCGAACATCGTCACCACGAAGCCCTCGATGGTCAGGTCCGGGTTGACGCCGCCCTGCACGAGGCGTATGGTCTGCAGGAGCTTGCCGAGGCCTTCGAGGGCGAAGAACTCGGGCTGGACCGGGATGATGACGGAATTGGCCGCCGTGAGGGTGTTGACCGTGATCAGGCCCAGCGACGGCGAGCAGTCGATGATGATATAGTCATAGTTGTCGCGGATGGGGGCCAGGGCGTTCTTGAGGAGCATTTCCCGGCCGTCGGCCTCCAGCATCTCGATTTCCGCGCCCACGAGGTTGATGTGGGACGGGATCATGTGCAGGTTGGCGATTTCCGTCTGGATCAGGGCGTCGGCGATGTCGATCTTGCCGATCATGACCTCGTACAGCGTGCGCTGCTGGTCATTGTCCGGCGCGAAGTTCAGACCGGAGGTCGTATTGGCCTGCGGGTCCGCGTCGATGATCAACACTTTCTTTTCCAGAACGGAGAGCGATGCTGCCAGGTTGATGGCGGTGGTCGTCTTTCCGACGCCTCCCTTCTGGTTGGCTATAGCTATGACTTTTCCCATAATCCTCTGTTTTCCTAAGATTGCAAATTTAACAAATTATTCCTATTTTCGTGGTATGTCTGAAACAAAAACCGCGTGGTATTTTATCGTCAATCCCCGGGCCGGTTCCGGGAAGACGATGTCTGAATGGGTTCCTGCCGAGAAGCTGCTCGAACAGCTGGGCATTCCTTTCGTGACGGCGATGAGCGATCACAAGAAACATGCCGTCACGCTGGCCCGGGAGGCCGCTTCCGAGGGGTACAGGCGAATTGCCGCCGTGGGCGGCGACGGGTCCTTCCACGAAGTGCTGGGCGGTGTCTGCAGCTGGTGCGCGGAGACCGGCACGCCCATGGAGGAATTCTACCTGACCGTGGTTCCGATCGGCTCCGGCAACGACTGGATCAAGTCCTGCCGGGTCCCGGACGACGTCGAGACCGTGATCAAGCTGATCGCCCTGGAATCCTTCGGCTGGATGGATGTCGTGCGCGGCACCAGCCGCGACGGAAAAGTCTCCTATATGGCGAACGGCTGCGGCCTCGGATTCGATTCGCACGTGTGCGAAAGGGTGAACCGCCAGAAGGAGCGCGGCATGCGCGGCAAGATGATCTATCTCAACGGCTTACGCCATACGATCACGCACCTTAAACCCATCCGCATAGCGGTGTTCGAGGACGAAAAGGCCATCTTCTGCGGCGAGGCGTATTCGCTGGCGGCCGGCAACGGCGCCTGGTCGGGCGGCGGCATGCGGCAGGTCCCGCTGGCGCTCAACGACGACGGGCTGCTGGACTACATGGTCGTCCCGAAGACGAAGCTGCTGAAGCTGACCCGGGAGATTCCGCGCCTGTTCTCGGGCACGGTCCATGAGTCGGAACTGGTCCACAGCGGCCGCTGCAAGTGTCTTCGGGTGGCTCCCCTGGACGAGGCGTCCGCGGACATCATCGAGTACGACGGTGAGGTCGAAGGCCAGCTGCCGCTCACCCTCGAGATCACCGGGGAGCGGATTCATGTCCTGAAAGGGAAAAACTAGGCCTGCAGGGCCTTCCAAAGCGTATCCTTGAGCTCCTGCAGCCCTTCGCCGGTGCTGGAGGAAATGAACACGCAGGGGATCTTGCGCGGCAGGTGCGGCTTGATCATCTTCTCCAGGTCGGCGTCGATGAGGTCGCATTTCGTGACAGCCAGCACCCGCTGCTTGGTCAGCAGTTCCGGATTGTAGAGCTTGAGCTCCTCGAGGAGCGTCTTGTACGCCGCGGCGATGTCCTCTTCCTCCACGCTCACCATGAAGAGCAGCACGGAGTTGCGCTCGATGTGGCGCAGGAAGCGGATGCCGATGCCCTTGCCCTCGTGAGCGCCCTCGATGATGCCGGGGATGTCCGCCATCACGAACGACTTGTCGTCGTAGTAGCGCACGATGCCCAGGTTCGGCTCCAGCGTGGTGAAGGCGTAGGAGGCGATCTTCGGCTTGGCGGCCGTGATCGTGGCTAAAAGCGTTGATTTTCCGGCGTTCGGGAAGCCGACCAGGCCGACGTCCGCCAGGAGCTTGAGTTCCAGGATATAGACGCCTTCCTCCCCTTCCTCGCCCGGCTGGGCGAAACGCGGGGTCTGCAGTGTGGGCGTCTTGAAGTTGTTGTTGCCCAGGCCGCCCTTGCCGCCGCGGCAGAGGATGCGCTCCTCCCCCGCTTCCATCATCTCGAAGAGGACCTCGTCCGTCTCCGCGTTCTTGGCCACGGTGCCGATGGGCACGTCGAGGTAGATGTCCTCGCCGTTCTTGCCCGTACGCAGGTCGGAGCCGCCCTTCTCGCCGTCCTCGGCGTGGATGTGCTTGCGGTATTTGAGGTGGATCAGCGTCCAGAACTGCGGATTGGCGCGCAGGATGATGTGTCCGCCGCGCCCGCCGTCACCGCCGTCCGGTCCCCCCTTGGGGACGTATTTGGCGCGGTGCAGGTGCGCGGATCCCGCTCCTCCGTGTCCGGAGGCGCAGTAGATCTTGACGTAGTCTATGAAGTTGGATTCGGCCATGGTCTGCTGTTTTGAATGTCAGGCTATTTTCTCGATTTTCTCGACTTTCCCGCCCGTCTTGGCTTCCACGACGTTCACGATGTAGTCGCCGCACAGCTCGCATTCCTCAATCAGATCCATATAGATGGTGCTGCAGGCATAGTTGTAGTCGCGCTCGTCCACGGCGCTCTCGTTCTGCTGGCGCAGCCGGTCGCGGCATTCGTTGATGGCGATTTCGAGGCGGGAGGATTCCTGCAGGTCGGCTTCGCCCTTGAGGACGAGGGTCATCTGGTCCATGCTCTGCTCAAGCAGCCCGTACATCTCGAAGATGCCGCCTTCCTGCTCGGACGTGAACGTGACGTTCTGTTTCTTCTTGCGCATCAGGGTGCGGCCGATGTTGAAGAAGCTGTCGCCGATGCTCTCCAGTTCGCCTATTTCGCGGAGCATCGCACGGATCTTCATCTTGGTGTCATCGGACAGATGAGCGTTGCCGACCTGGCCGAGATACTTGCCGATCTCGTTCTCCATATTGTCGCTGATCTGCTCATACTTGGCAATACGGTCGTAGATTTCCTGGAACTTGTCGTCGTCGGTGGTCCGGGTCAGGTCCTTCACCATATCGACCATGCGGCGCATACGGATGCTGAAGTGTTCGGTCTCCTTCTGGGCTTCGAAGACGGAGATTTCTGGCGTCTTCATGATACCGCCGCCAATGTAGCGCAGGCGGAAGTCGTCTTCGGCTTCCTTCTGCGGGATCAGCTTGCTGACCAGGCCCTCGATCTGCGGGATGAACCAGATGAGAATCAGCGTGTTGGTCAGGTTGAACATGGTGTGGAAGGTGGCCAGCACGAAGGTCAGGCGCTCGGGATTCTCCACGCCGGCGTCCGCGTCCACGCCCACCAGGCGGCAGGCGGTCCGGACGAAGGGATAGAACACGCAGAGCACCCAGCACACGCCGAAGACGTTGAACACCAGGTGGGCCAGCGCGGCGCGACGGGCCTGCGTATTGGCGGAGAGCGCTGCCAGATTGGCGGTCAGGGTGGTACCGATGTTCTCACCCATCACCAATGCGATGCCTTGGTAAATCGTGAGAACGCCGGTGGTGCAGAGCACCATGGTGATGGCCATCAGGGCTGCGGATGACTGCGCGATGCAGGTCAGGACGGCGCCGATGACCAGGAAGATCAGGATTGTGAGGTAACTTCCGGAATCGAAGGAAGAGAAGAAATTGACCACCTGCACGTTGCTGGCCAGGTCCATTTCACGGCCGGTGGCGTTGAGCGTGCCGAGCGCGAAGAACATGAAGGACAGGCCGAAGAGGAAATCGCCCAGGTAGCGGTGTTTCTTGAACTGGATCAGGATGACGGCGACCAGGAAGACCGGCCAGACCAGGTTCGCGATGTTGAAGGAGAAGCCGGCCGACATGATCCAGGCGGAGAGCGTGGTGCCGATGTTGGCGCCCATGATTACGGAAATGGCCTGCGCCAGGGTCAGCAGGGCGGCGTTCACGAAGGACACCGTCATGACCGTGGTGGCGGCCGAGGACTGCACGGCCACGCAGACGAGCATGCCCGTCATGACGCCGGTGAAGCGGTTGGTGGTCATGGCGCCCAGGACATGGCGCAACTGGGGACCGGCCATTTTCTGCAGGGCCTCGCTCATCACCTTCATGCCGTACATGAGCAGGGCGATGGAGCCCAGCAGTTTGAATATGATCAACAGGGTTCCGCCGTTCATCTATTACAGGGTTAGGTCTTTGGCAGTGAGTTTGGGGACATAGTGGACGCCGTCCCGGCGGTAATAGGCCAGGTCGTCGCCCTCGTGGACATCCACGAGTTCGATCTGCTCGGCCGGCTTGCCGATGGCGACGACACAGATCGGCTCATAGGGCAGATTCAGCGCCTCGCGCACGGGTTCCCGGTCGAAATTGCGGATGATGAGGCCGCCGAGGCCCATTTCCACGGCTTTCAGGAGCATGCTCTGCACGGAAATGCCGAGATCGATGTCGATGCCCGGATTCTCCGCCGCGATGGAGCAGACCACGATGAAGGCCTCCGGTTCGCGGCCCGGGAAGGGCAGCTGCAGGTGCGGCAGTCCCCTGCCCATCCGGATATACTTGTTGACCTGGTCCGCCTCCGGCCCCTTGATGACAGCGCGGAAACGGAGGCGCTGCATGTTGACGCTGGACGCGACCTTCGTGTTGACGGCGATCATCGCCTCCAGCTGGCGCGGATGCACGACGTAGTCCTTGTCGAACCCGCGGTAGCTGCGGTTGTGCAGCAGGAGCGTGTCGAGCGACGGACGCTGCGGGGCGCGCCTGCGCCCGGCGTCCTTGCCGAACACCTCCTCGTAGCGTTTCTCCAGGTAGTTGTCGGCCATTACGCGATGGTTTCCATCATGGCCAGCACGCGGGCGCGGTTCTCCTCGATGGTGCCGCCGTTCACGACCACCTCGTGGTACTTGTCCGCCTTCTTGTAGTAGTCGATCAGCGGCTCGGTCTGGCTGTGGTAGGTCTTGATGCGGTTGGCGATGGTCTCGTCAGAGGCGTCGTCGGCGCGGCCCTCGATGATGGCGCGGCCGCGGATGCGCTGGAAGATCATGTCGTCGTCGATCATCAGGCCGACCACGGCGGTCACGCCCTGGCCGCGCTTCTCCAGGATCTTGTCCAGGTCAGCGGCCTGCGAGAGGTTGCGCGGGAAGCCGTCCAGCAGGAAGCCGTCCACGCCCTTGTAGGTGTCGAAGGCGGTCTCGATCATCCCCTCCACGACGGAGTCGGGAACGAGGGCGCCGGCGTCGATGAGGGTCTTGGCCTGCTTGCCGAGTTCGGTGCCCGCGGCGATTTCGGCGCGGAGCAGCTCTCCGGTGGAGATGTGCTTGAGGTTGTACTTCTGGGCGATGGCACCGGCGTGGGTGCCCTTGCCGGCACCCGGAGGGCCGAAGAGGATGTAATACTTCATGGGTTGTTCGTCAATAACGTAAATGTCTCTGATATTGCGGCCGAGCTCGTTGTAGTCGAGTCCGAAGCCGATGATGAAAGCGTTGGGAATCTCCATGCCCACGTAATCCAGCTTGACCGGTTTGTCGTAGACTTCCGGCTTGAGCAGCATCGTGGCGATGCGCACCTCGGCGGCGCCTTCCTTGTCCAGGAGCATTTCCTTGAGGGCGACGATGGTGTTTCCGGTGTCCACGATGTCCTCGCAGATGATCACGCGCCTGCCGCGTACGCTGGAGGTCAGGCCCATCACGTTCAGGACGGTGCCGGTGGACTTGGTGCCCTGGTAGGAGGACAGCTTGATGGAAATGAGCTGGCAGGGGAAGTCGATGCGCTGCAGCAGTTCGCCCGTGAACGGAATGGAGCCGTTCAGCACGCACAGGATCACCGGAACGTCCGTGCAGCCGCGGAAGTCGGAATTGATCTCCCGGGCCACGGTGTCGATGGCGTCCATGATGCGCTCATGGCGGATATAAGGCCTGAAGGTCTTGTCGTGAATCTGGATTTTTTCGTCCTTCATGATGGGGATGTTTCTTTGAATGCACGAATTTACGAAAATAATTTCTAAATTTGGGAAGAAACCGCATAATGCTATGAAAAGTCTCCTGATCTTGTTGGCCCTTTCCGGGCCGGGGGGCTTTCAGCAAGCCCTTCTGACACTCACCGGCGCGTCCTGCGTCGAAGAACTCTCCGAAGACGAAGTGCAACGCTACCAGACCCTGGCGGCACACCCAGTCGATCTCAACATAGCCGGCCGCAGCCGGCTCCTTGCCACAGGTTTGCTGTCCCCGTACCAGGTCGCATCCCTGTTGGATTACCGCGCCCGGACGGGCGACATCCTGTCCTGGACCGAGCTGGCGCTCGTGGACGGCTTTCCCGCCGCCTTCGTGGAAGCGCTGAAGGAATTCGCCGTGCTGGGCGTCAGGGACGCTCCGCCCGGCCACCGGGAAGACCTGCGTTTCGGGCAGACGTTCACGCTGCGCGGCGCCCTCCGCACGGACGGGAGCGCCGCGGGCGGTGCCAAGTATGAGGCAGTACTGGGCGAACGCGCGGCGGCCTTCGTGTCCGTGCGCAACACGCTTTCGGAACCCACCGTGGGCTTCCCCACGCTGAGCGCGGCCTACTACGGCCGCCGGACGCTGGGGCAGCTGATCGTGGGGCATTTCAACGCCCGCTTCGGGCAGGGCCTGCTGCAGTGGAGCGGTTTCCAGCTGAGCGGCTTCGGCACGCTCAGCGCCTTCCGGAAAAACGGGACGGGCTTCTCCCCCACCGGCTCCTACAGTGCCTCCCTGCTGGGTGTGGCGACGGACTGGCATTTCGGCCCCTGGAGGCTCTCGGCGGCGTATTCCTTCGCCGGAAAGCTGCCCATCGTCAACCTGACGCGGACCTGGCGTTCGGCGACGGCCGGCCTGACGGCGACCTCCGAAGGCGCCTCGCTGGAGGCGCGCGTGGCGCGGCCGGACTGGAGCCTTTTCGGCGAAGCCGCCATGCTCTACAGCGGCAAGGTCCTGGCGCAGGCGGGAGCCTACTACATCCCGGAATACGGCCACCGCATCGGCCTGCTCGGCCGCTGGTACGGACGGGAGGACAAGCGTTACAGCGGCGCTGCCGCCGGATATGAAGGCCCGGCCTTCGGCGTGACGGTGGACGCCGGCTGGCGGACGGACACGGGCGAAGCCCAGTACAAATCACTGCTGCGCTGGCATCCGGAACGGGAATGGCGGGGCATGACGCTTCGCCCGGAACTACGCCTGCAGGCGCGCCTGCGGCCTGCGGATGGGGCTCCCCTGCGCCTCGAGGGGCGCGCGATGCTGGGCGTCGAGCGCGGCCGCTGGCAGTTCGGCGCCCGCTATGACGCGGTCAACTGCCGCGACTTCGCCTGGAACTGGTATGCGGAGGCGGGCTGGAAGACGGAGAAAGCGGGGCTGTACCTGCGCGGCGGCATCTTCAAGGTGGACGCCTGGGACGACCGGATCTACGTCTACGAGCGCGACGCCCCGGGCGCCTTCACCGTCCCGGCTCGCTACGGGCGCGGCTGGAACGCCTCGCTCTACGGCGCCTGGCACCTCTCCCGCCACCACAGCCTCTGGTTCCGCCTCGAAACGGTCCAGTACCCCTGGAACCTGACCAAAAAAGAAGGACGGACCGAGGTCCGCCTTCAGTATCGCTATCAGATGTAGAAGCGCTGGCGGCGGACAGCGGAGCGGAAATTGGTTTTTCGGGAACCGAAAAATAATTTTCGTCCGCCCGTCTGGAAGACTCCGCCCGCCAGCGGATTACTGTTAGAGTGTAGGGACTACCTTTTCCATCGAGATACTGTGGGAACCTTTGATAAGGATGACGGTATCCGAGACAGGATTTGCCTTCAGATGCTCAACGAGCACGTCGGCGGTCGGGAACCAGGAGATTCGCCGGTCGGTGCCGGCGAATGAAGAACCCTCCAGCGCCTTCTTGAATTCCTCCCCCACCAGACACGCGTCCAGATTGGCGGAACACAGCTGGTCCAGGACCTTGACGTGCTCCGCGAGGGACTCCTCCCCCAGCTCACGCATATCCCCCAGCAGTGCGAGCTTCCTGTCGGCCGCGACGTTGCTGAAATTCTCCAGCGCCGCCCGCATCGAAGACGGATTGGCATTGTAGGCATCTACAATGAGGGTATTGGCCGCGGTGCGGACCATCTGCGAGCGGTTGTTGTCCGGCACGAACTCCGCGACGGCGGCGATGGCGTCGGCGCGCGCGACCCCGAAGTACTCGCCCACCGCCAGGGCGGCGAGCACGTTGGTGGCATTGTAGGCGCCGACCAGGTGCGTCCGGACCAGATCCCCGCCCAGTTTGATGCGCAGGAACGGCTCCTCCGGCGTGGCCGGCAGGATCTCCGCGTGCTGGTAGCCGATGCCGTAGCCGAAGGTGTGGCAGGGCTGCTTGGACGCCATTTCCCGCAGGTCGGCGTCATCCTCGTTCAGGAAGATGAGCGAACCGCGGTGGCTGCCGAGCCAGTTGTAGAGCTCGCCCTTGGCGGCCTTGACGCCCTCGAACGAGCCGAAGCCCAGCAGGTGGGCGCGGCCGACGTTGGTGATCAGGCCGTAGTCCGGGCGGCTGACCCGGACCAGCTTGGCGATGTCGTCCGGATGGTTGGCACCCATCTCGATCACGGCGATTTCCGTCTCGGGGGTGATGGACAGCAGCGACAGCGGCACGCCGATGTCGTTGTTGAGATTGCCCTGCGTGGCCGTGACGCGGTATTTCTTCGCCAGGACGGCGGAGATCAGGTTCTTGGTGGTGGTCTTGCCGTTGGTGCCGGTCAGGCCGATCACCGGCAGCTTGCCGCCCCGCACGTGCGTGCGGTGCCAGACGGCGAGGTCGCGCAGCGTCGTGAGCGGGTCGGGCACGCGGATCAACCTTTCGTCATTCCCGGCTTGACCGGGAATCTCCGCGTCCTCGTTGATGACCGCCCAGGCGGCACCGGCCTCCAGCGCCTTCAGGGCGTAGTTGTTACCGTCGAAATTCTCTCCCCGCAGGGCGAAGAAGATCTCCCCGCCCCGGATGGCCCGGCTGTCGGTCGTCACGCGGCCGCCGCAGGCGCAGTATTTGGCGTATAATGCTTCCATGGATCCTTATTTGACGCCGGTGCTGCCGAATCCGCCGGTACCGCGCTCCGATTCCGCGAGGGAATCGCTTTCTTCCCATTCGATGACTTCGTGCCGCGCCAGCACCAGCTGGGCGATGCGCTCGCCGCGCTCGATGACGAAGGGCTCCGCGCCCAGGTTGACCAGGATCACGCAGACCTCGCCGCGGTAGTCCGCGTCGATGGTGCCGGGCGCGTTCAGGACCGTAATCCCGCGCTTGGCGGCCAGTCCGCTGCGCGGACGCACCTGGACCTCATAGCCGGCGGGAATCTCCAGGAACAGCCCCGTCGGGACGATGGCCCGGCCCAGGGGTTTGAGCTCGATGGGCGTGTCGTTGTTGGCCCGGACATCCAGCCCGGCGGCGAATTCCGTCGCATACGCGGGCAGCGGATTCGAACTCTTGTTTATTACTTTGACTTTCATAATATTATCGTCATTCGCCGGCTTGACCGGCGAATCTCATTTTATTTGCAGGCCCTTTTGTACAGGAAATATGCAACAATCGAATACAGCAGGTTCGGCAGCCACAGGGCGACGCCAGGCGGCAGCGTGTCCGTGTAGACGAACATTTCGCTGACGCGCAGGAAGAAGATGTAGGAGAAGGCGATCGCAATGCCGATACCGATGTTCCAGCCGATGCCGCCGCGCCGTTTGCGGGCGGAAAGCGACACGCCGATGATGGTCAGGATCAGGGCGGAGAACGGCATGGTCAGGCGGCGCTGCTTTTCGATGGCCGCGTACATCACGTTGGCGTCGCCGCGCATCTTCTGGGTGGCGATCAGCTCGTTCAGCGCGTGGATGTCCAGGGTTTCCACCGTCTTCTCGTTATTGAACAGATCCTTGATTTTCAGTGCGATGACGGTGTCCAGCTGCTCCTGGTACGAGATGTCGTCCTTGAGCCCGGCGCTGTATTCCCGGATGAAGACCTTGTTCAGGTGCCAGCCGGTCGTGGTGCTGTCCCAGACGGCCGTCTCGGCGCTGACCTTGCGGGTCAGCCGGTGCCCGTCCATGTCTTCGATGGTGAACTTGTAGGCCGTGTTGTTCCAGCGGCTGAAGGACTCGATGTACACGAACTGTCCGGGCGAGATCTGGTAGTGGATGTCGCGGAGGTTGTACGTGTTGTGCTTCTTGATATACTGCGTCTCGAATTCCAGCCGCGTGGCGTTGGAGTGCGGGATGACGAAGAGATTGAGCCCCAGCGCCAGCATCGCGATGAGCGCCGCGGACGCCAGGTACGGGACGATCATCCGGTGGAAGCTGACGCCGCAGGAGAGGATGGCGATGATCTCGGAGTTCGCCGCCATGCGCGAGGTGAAGAAGATCACCGTGATGAACACGAACAGCGAGGCGAACATGTTCACCAGATACGGCAGGTAATTGAAGTAGTAGTCGAAGATGATGGCCTTCAGCGGCGCCTCGTTCTTGACGAAATAGTCGATCTTCTCCGACAGGTCGAAGATGATGATAATGATGATGATGAGCAGCAGGGACAGGAAGAAGGTCGTGATGAACTTCTTCGCGATATACCAGTCTATCTTGTTGATCCCCAGCATGCTATATCCTTCTTGTGATGCGTTCGAGGGTGCTTTCCTTCCAGGCGGCGAAGTCGCCGGCCTCGATGTGTGCGCGGGCCGTGCGGACCAGGTCCAGGTAGAACGCGAGGTTGTGCTCGCTGGCGAGCATCGCCGCGAACATCTCCCCCGCCACGAAGAGGTGGTGCAGGTAGGCCTTGGTGTACGTGTGGTCCACGAAGGAAGCGCCCGCCGGGTCCAGTTCGGAGAAGTCCTGCGCCCACTTGGCGTTGCGCATGTTGATGATGCCGTCCCAGGTGAAGAGCATGCCGTTGCGCCCGTTGCGCGTGGGCATGACGCAGTCGAACATGTCCACGCCGCGCGCGATGCCTTCCAGCAGGTTCGCCGGCGTGCCGACGCCCATCAGGTAGCGCGGCCGGTCGTCCGGCAGCAGCGGGCAGACGAGCTCCAGCATCTCGTACATCTTCTCCGTGGGCTCCCCCACCGCCAGGCCGCCGATGGCGTAGCCTTCCGCGCCGAACTGGACGGCGTGGTCCACCGCCTCCCGGCGCAGGTCGGGATAGACGCAGCCTTGCACGATCGGGAAGAAGGTCTGGGAATAGCCGTAGAGCGGCTCCGTTTCGCGGAAACGCTTCGCGAAGCGCTCCAGCCAGGCCTTGGTGAGGTTCAGGCTCTTGCGGGCGTAGGCGTGGTCGGCGTCGCCGGGGCAGCATTCGTCGAGCGCCATCATGATGTCGGCGCCGATGATGCGCTGCGTGTCCACGTTGTTCTCGGGGGTGAAGCTGTGGCGCGAGCCGTCGATATGGCTCTGGAAGGTGCAGCCTTCCGGGGTGAGCTTGCGGATGGGGCTCAGGGAGAAGACCTGGAAGCCTCCGCTGTCCGTGAGGATGGGGCGGTCCCAGGCTTCGAACTTGTGCAGTCCGCCGGCCGCTTTCAGCGTGTCCAGGCCGGGGCGCAGGTACAGGTGGTAGGTGTTGCCCAGGATGATTTCCGCGCGGATGTCTTCCTTGAGGTCGCGGTGATACACGCCCTTGACGGAACCGACGGTCCCGACGGGCATGAAGATGGGAGTATGGATTTGGCCGTGGTCCGTCTCGATCACGCCCGCACGGGCGGAAGAATGCGGATCGGTCGCGGTCTTCGTAAATTTCATCGTTCAAATATAGTGAAATTCCCGCGAAAAAAGCTTAATTTTGTTACTCGAACATTCAAACGAATCTATATGAAAAGTTCTCAGCTGAAGATCAGGCTTGTCCTGATGCTTGTCTTCCAGTATGCCGCCTGGGGCGCTTATCTGACCTCGCTCGGCCGCTACCTCGGCAACGCCGGTCTGGGTCCCCAGATCAAGTGGTTTTTCGCCATGCAGGGAATGGTCTCCCTGATCATGCCGACCCTGATGGGTATCGTGGCCGACCGCTATATCCAGGCGCAGAAAACCCTCTCGCTCTGCCATGCCATGGCCGGTCTCTTCATGATCGGCGCCGGCCTGTACTGCATGAGCGCCGGAGACCAGGTCCAGTTCGCCCCGCTGTTCACGCTCTATAGCATCAGCCTGGCGTTCTATATGCCGACTATCGCCATCTCCAATTCCGTGGCATACAATGCGATGGGCAAGAACGGGATGGATCCAGTCAAGGAATTCCCTCCCCTCCGCGTGTTCGGTACGGTCGGTTTCATCTGCAGCATGCTGGCCACCAATTTCGTCAAGATCGGCGGTGTGGCGATGCAGGACAGCTATACGCAGCTTTTCTCCTCCGGTATCCTTTCCCTGGTGCTTGCCGGCTACGCGCTTTCGATGCCGGCCTGCGAGGTGAACCGCGGCGAGTCCAAGAGCCTGGCGGAGTCATTCGGCCTCAAGGCTTTCTCGCTGTTCAAGGATCCGCAGTTCGCCGTGTTCTTCATCTTCTCGATGCTGCTCGGCGCGTCCCTGCAGGTGACCAACGGTTATGCCAATACCTTCCTGGGTTCTTTTGCTGAGAATCCCGCGCTGGCGAACACCTTCGCGGTGAAGAATTCCAACGCGCTGATCGCGATCAGCCAGGCGTCCGAGACGCTCTGCATCCTGCTGATTCCGATCTGCATGAAGAAGTTCGGCATCAAGAAGGTGATGCTGATGGCGATGTTCGCCTGGGTGTTCCGCTTCGGCCTGTTCGGCGCGGGCAATCCCGCCTGGCCGGGCGTGCTGCTCTTCGTGCTCAGCTGCATCGTCTACGGCGTGGCGTTCGATTTCTTCAACATTTCCGGTTCGCTTTACGTCAACGACAATACTTCGCAGGATATCAAGGCCAGCGCGCAGGGCGTGTTCATGATGATGACCAACGGTCTCGGCGCCACCATCGGTACGCTTGCCGCCGGCAAGGTCGTGGAGGCCTGCGACGTGTTCAACACGCCGGCCAACTGGTCCACCGCCTGGTACATCTTCGCCGGCTACGCCTGCCTCGTCGGCATCCTCTTCGCCATCTTCTTCAAGGATCCGCAGAAAGCCGCGAAATAAGCGTCATCCCCCACGGCCCCCGACACCGCAAGGCCAACGTGCGCAGGCTCACGCACATGCTACCCGCCGGCTGGCGCGTTAGAGTTGTTCAGCGTCGTTCAGATGTTTTTGGAGTTCTTCCGGGGCTACCGGGAAGAGTTTGGGGCTGCGGCAGCGGGGGAAGCGGTTGAACCAGGGGTCGGTGCTGACGTACCAGGCCTGGCTGCGGACGGTCGGGGACCAGCGGAAGGCGCGGCGGATGCGCGAAATGTAGGTGCTGGCGACGACGGTGATGGCCGTGCGGCCGTCGGCGAGCTGCGAGACGCAGAAATAATGGTCGGAGACGTGGGTGTCGCGGTCCTGCTCCTCGGGTGTGGATTTGTGGGAGATGGTGAGGTGACGGCCGTGCAGCCTGTTGATTTCCTTCATCTTATCCCGGAAGATCCGGCCGTGCGTGGAGCTGTCCTTCAGGCCTTCCAGCGCGATCCAGTAGTGGATCATTTCATGGATGAGCGTATCTTCGACTTCCGCCTCCGGCAGGTCGAAACGCTTGCTGATGCGCAGCACGAAGTCCTCGCGGCGCACCACCCTGCCCCGCCAGTCGCGGACCGGCCGGTACTGCAGGCGCCCGACGAAGGAGCGGGCGTTGCTCAGCTTGATCGGAATACGCGGAAGAGCGCCTTCGAAGCACAGTTCGTTGAACGTGCCGAAGCGCTCTTCCAGGTATTCGATCGAAGGTATCATGGCTCGTCATTCGCCGGCTTGACCGGCGAATCTACTATTTCAATACGCCAAGCTCCTTCCCGACCTTGATGAAGGCGGCGATGGCCTTGTCCAGCTGGGCGCGGGTGTGCGCGGCGGAGAGTTGCACGCGGATGCGCGCCTGGCCCTTCGGGACCACCGGGTAGTAGAAGCCTGTCACGAAGATGCCCTCCTTCGCCATGGCGGCGGCGAACTTCTGGGACAGCGGAGCGTCGTAGAGCATCACGGCGCAGATGGCGCTCTGCGTGGGCTTGATGTCGAATCCGGCCGCGATCATCTTGTCGCGGAAGTAGGCCACGTTCTCCTGCTGGCGGTCGTGAAGCTCGTCGCTCTCGTCCAGCATCTTGAAGAGCTCGATGCCGGCGGCGCAGATCATCGGAGGCAGCGAGTTGGAGAAGAGGTACGGACGGCTGCGCTGGCGCAGCATGTCGATGATTTCCTGCCGGCCGGTGGTGAAGCCGCCCACGGCGCCGCCGAAGCTCTTGCCGAGGGTGCCGGTGTGGATGTCGATGCGGCCGTAGAGGTCGTAGAGCTCGGCGACTCCCCTGCCGCGCTTGCCCACGACGCCGGCGCTGTGGCTCTCGTCCACCATGACCAGCGCGTCGTATTTCTCCGCCAGGGCGCAGATCTTGTCCATCGGGGCCACGTTGCCGTCCATGGAGAACACGCCGTCGGTCACGATGATGCGGAAACGCTGCGCCTGGGCCTCCTGGAGGCACTTCTCCAGCTCCGCCATGTCGGCGTTCGCGTAGCGGTAGCGGACCGCTTTGCAGAGGCGCACGCCGTCGATGATGGAGGCGTGGTTGAGCGCATCGGAGATGATGGCGTCCTCGGCCGTCAGGAGCGGCTCGAACACGCCGCCGTTGGCGTCGAAGCAGGCGGCGTAGAGGATGGTGTCGTCCGTATGGAAATAGGCCGAAATGGCCTTCTCCAGCTCGCGGTGCAGGTCCTGGCAGCCGCAGATGAAGCGGACGGAGGACATGCCGAAGCCGCGCTCGTCCATCGCCTTCCTGGCGGCGGCGATCAGGCGCGGGTTGTCGGAGAGCCCGAGATAGTTGTTGGCGCAGAAATTCAGGGCCTTGCTGCCGTCGGCCAGGGTGATCTCCGCCCCCTGCGGGGAGCAGATGGTCCGTTCGCGTTTGTAGAGGCCAGCTTCGTCGATGGCCTTCAGTTCGTTTTGCAGATAAGATTGAAACTTTCCGTACATAAATTATGTGGATTTATTAGCGATTTCTCCCACAAATTTAATAAATTTGCGTTACAATTAATAGCACGCGAAACACACTTATGAAAAATGTTCTCGTCATCGGTTCCACCGGCCAGATCGGCTCGGAACTCACGATGAAACTCCGCAAGATCTACCATCAGGGCCGCATCGTGGCCGGCTATATCCCCGGATCCGCCCCCACGGGCGATCTCCTCGAGAGCGGTCCCGCCGAGCAGGCCAACGTCTGCAACGGCCAGCAGATTGCGGATATCGTTGATAAATACGATATTGACACCATCTACAACCTCGCGGCCCTGCTGTCCGCCACGGCTGAGCGGCTTCCGCTCAAGGCCTGGGACATCCAGATGAACGGCCTGCTCAACATTCTCGAAGTGGCGCGCGAAAAGCACTGCGCCGTGTTCACGCCCTCTTCCATCGGCTCCTTCGGCCCGGACACGCCGCGCGACAACACCCCGCAGGACACCATCCAGCGCCCGACGTCGATGTACGGCGTGACCAAGGTTGCCACCGAGCTGCTGAGCGATTATTACTTCCATAAATATGGCGTGGACACGCGTTCCGTGCGCTTCCCGGGCCTGATTTCCTACAAGACGCTGCCCGGCGGCGGCACCACGGACTATGCCGTGGAGATCTTCTACGCCGCCGTGAAGGGCGAGGAATTCGTCTGCCCGTTGGCGCACGGCACCTACATGGACATGATGTACATGCCGGACGCCATCAAGGCCGCCGTCAACCTGATGGAGGCGGACCCGCGCTACCTGGTGCACCGCAACGCCTTCAACATCGCCTCGATGAGCTTCGACCCGGAAGAGGTCTACGAGGCCATACGCAAGCATTATCCGAATTTCAAGATGCGCTACGAGGTCGATCCCGTCCGCCAGGCCATCGCGGATTCCTGGCCCAACAAGATGGACGACGTGTGCGCCCGCAAGGAATGGGGATGGTCACCGTCTTACAATCTGGAGACGATGACCAAGGATATGCTTAAGAATCTGCGGGAGAAACTCCTGTAACGCCTATCTGCGACGCTTGCGGCCGTTGCGCTTCTTGCCGAAGCGGCGATAGAGCCCGACCGCGACGATCACCGCGAGGACCACGCCGATCACGATGATGGTCATCGCGTTGGCGTTCTCGCCCTTCACGCGGCCCCACATCGCCACGAGGTCCGGGGTCTTCTCGCCCCAGTCGTGTTCCATCGCGCTGCGCTCGATGTCGGCGCGGGAAGGATAGAGCACCGGGTCGACCCGCACGGAGTCGGCGTCGGCGCCGAAGAAGTACGTCAGGTCGATCGGATCGAGTTCCTCGTCGACAAAGGCTTCCAGCACCTCGGTCGAGCCGCTCGCGGACACGTAACCGGTCTCATCCACGTTGCGGATGACGATGTCCGGACGGGACATGAAGTTGATCCAGTACTTGGCCGCCTTGGTGTTCTGCGCGTATTTCGGGATCACCCAGCCGTCGAACCATACGGTGAAGCCTTCTTTCGGAAGGGAGTAGCGCAGGTCGACGCCCATCTCAGCGGCTTCTTCGATGGCCCACACGGCGTCGCCGCTCCAGTTCAGGCTGATCCAGCCGCGCTCCTGGGTCATCTGGTCCTTGCCGAAATCGGCCTCCCAGCCGGCCACGAGCGGCTTGACCTGCTTCATGAACGCTTCCACGTCGGCAAGCGCTTCATCCGAGGAGTCGAGCATCAGCTCGTCCGGGGTGACCTTGCCGCCGCGGATGTCGTCCTGGCGCAGGAAGAGGATGATCTGCGAGAAGACGTCGCGGGCGGAGTCCTTGATGAAGATCTTGTCGGCGAACTTGGGGTTGCGCAGCACGTCCCAGGTGGAGACTTCCTCCTCGGACACGTACTTGGCGTTGTAGATCAGGCCGGTGGTGCCCCACATATAGCCGACGGCATAGTCGTTGGCGTTCTTGCCGCCCCCGATCATCTTGCTGAAGCAGTCGTAGACGTAGGGCGACATGTTCTCGTCGATATAGTTCGGCGTCTCGCCGAAATCACGGTCGATCGGCAGCAGCAGGTCGTTCGCGAGCATGCGCTCGATGATGTAGTCCGACGGGCAGACGACGTCGTAGTCCTCGTGTCCCTTCTCGATTTTGGAGAGCATCGTCTCGTTGATGTCGAAGGTCTGGTAGATGACCTTGACCGGCTCGCCGGTCTGCTCCTCGTACCAGGTCTCGAACTCCCCGATGACGGTTTCGTCGATGTAGTCGGACCAGTTGTATACTTTCAGGATCTGGCTGCGATCCTGGGCGCAGCTGCAAAGCAAGGCGGCTGCAGCCAGCATGATAAGGGATTTCTTCATTATTTGCTTGTCGATTTATTCATCTTCTCCTGGCGGACGTTGATGATGACCAGGAGGATCAGGATGATCAGGAATATCAGGGTCATGAGCGGCCGCAGCTCGGGCGTCAGGCCGCCCTTGCGCGCGTCCGTATAGATGTAGGTCGAGAGCGTGTCGAGGCCGATGGTGCCGCGCGTGAAGAAGGTCACGGCGAAGTCGTCCAGCGACATCGTGAACGCGAGGAAAAATCCGGAGACCATTCCGGGCCGGAGCTGCGGCACAAGCACCTTCCAGAGGGCCTGGCGGGGCGTCGCGCCCAGGTCGAGGGCCGCTTCGTAGATGTTCGGATTCATCTGCCGGAGCTTCGGGAGCACGCTCAGCACGACGTACGGCGTGCCGAAGGAGATGTGCGCCAGGATCACGGTCAGGTAGCCCTGGCTGAAGTGCAGGAACACGAACAGCAGGAAGAGCGAGACACCCGTGATGACGTCCGGGTTGATCATCGGAATGTTGTTCAGGAAGCTGACGGCCTGCTTCTTGCGGCCGCGCAGGTTGTGGATGCCCACGGCGGCGATGGTGCCGAGCATCATCGAGACGAAGGCGGAGACGACGGCAATCAGCAGCGTGTTCTCCACGGCGGAGATCAGTGAGCCGCTCCCCTGCATGCTGCCGGAGAACAGGTTGGCGTACAGTTTCGTGGAGAAACCGGTCCAGTTGCCGAGCACGCGGCTTTCCGTGAAGGAGAAGATCCCGATGAAGAACAGCGGGGCGTACAGCAGGACCAGCAGGATCCACAGGTAGGCTTGGGCGAGGAACTTCTTCATACGCGTCAGATCAGCCCTCCTTCAGCCTCGCGCTCGTCGTCACCGGTGAACAGCGTGCTGATACCGATGATGATGAGCATGATGAATGCCAGTGCCGCTCCGTAGTTCCACATCGAGGAATTGATGTTCTCCTGGATGATGGTACCGAAGAGCTTGATCTTGTTGTTGGTCAGGAACTCCGAGATGGCGAAGGTGCTCACCGTCGGCATGAAGACCATCAGGACGCCGCTGGAAATGCCGGGCATCGAGAGCGGGACGGTGATCTTCCAGAAGACCTGCCACGGCGTCGCACCCAGGTCCTGGGCCGCCTCCGCATAGGATTTGTCCATCTTGTTGAGCACGTTGTAGATCGGGTAGATCATGAACGGCAGGTAGTCGTAGACCATACCGAAGAGCAGGGTCCCCTTGCCCAGGGTGATGCCGAGCGTGTTGAAGAGTTCGGCCGTGGCGAGGGTCCGCATCAGGGCGTTGATCCACATCGGCATGATGAACAGGATGATCGTGACGGCGCTCCTGTTGAGATCCTTGTTGGCCAGGATCCACGCGGCCGGGTAGCCGAGCAGGATGCAGATCAGCGTGTTCTCGATCGCGACCTCGATGGACACGGCGAAGGTGCCGAGCGCGTCGGAGTCGGAGAAGAAGCGCGTGATGTTGGACAGGGTGAAGTGGCCGCTTCCGTCCTGGAACGCATACACCAGGATGAGGAGCAGCGGCAGCACCACGAAGATGGCCATGAAGACCACGTAGGGTATGCTCCAGTGGCTACGCTTCAGCTTCATCTTTCTTGTCGATCTTGAGGTCCTTCGGCAGGATGTTGATGCCGACCAGGTCGCCCTTGTCCCAGATATCGTTCGTGTCCACCCAGACATGGTAGCCGTCCTCGGTGAGGATGGTCAGGTGGTAGTGGTCGCCCTTGTAGAGCAGGAAATGCACCTCGCCCGCGACGATGCCGTCCTCCTGGTGGTCCAGCAGGTCCACGTGCTCGAAGCGTACGGTGACGCGCACGTCGTCGCCCGCGGCGATCCCCTCCTGCGGCAGGCATTCGAAGACGCCGCCGATCATCTCGACGTGCGTCTCGTCCACCATCTTGCCGTCGAAGACATTGCGGGTGCGCTCCTTGTGCATCACCTGGATGTCGTCGGGATCGATGTAGAGCATGACCTCGGAGCCTACGGGATAGGGATCGTAGTCCTGGATCATGAGTTCGTATCCGGTGTCGGTGTCCACCCACATTTCGTAGTGGACGCCCTTGAAGATGCAGGAATTGACCGTGGCCTTGAACTGGCACTTGGCGGGATCCGTGGTGAAGTAGATGTCCTCCGGACGCACCACCACATCCACGGGCACGTCCTCGCCGAAGCCTTCGTCCACGCAGTCGAACTCGTGCTTGATGAAGGCCACGCGGCGGTCGTGCATCATGCGGCCCTTCAGGATGTTGCTCTCGCCGATGAAGTCGGCGACGAAGCAGTTGACAGGCTCGTTGTAGATGTCGATCGGGGTGCCGATCTGCTGGATCTTGCCCTCGTTCATGACCACGATGGTGTCGGAGAGCGTCAGGGCCTCCTCCTGGTCGTGCGTCACGTAGATGAAGGTGATGCCCAATTTCTTGTGCATCTCCTTGAGTTCGATCTGCATGTCCTTGCGCATCTTGAGGTCCAGGGCCGCCAGCGGCTCGTCGAGCAGCAGGATCTTGGGCTGGTTGACGAGGGCGCGGGCGATGGCCACGCGCTGCTGCTGGCCGCCGGAGAGCGACTCCACGTCGCGGTCCTCGTAGTCCGACATGCTCACGAGCTTGAGCACGCGCTTCACGCGCTTCTCGATTTCGTCCTCCGGCACCTTCTGCAGCTTGAGGCCGAAGGCGATGTTGTCGTAGACATCCAGGTGCGGGAAGAGCGCATAGCGCTGGAATACCGTGTTGAACGGCCGCTCGTAGGGCGGAATGCCGGAAATGTCCTTGCCGTCGAGGAGGATCTCCCCTTCGTCCGGATCCAGGAAACCGGCGATCATGCGCAGGGTCGTGGTCTTGCCGCAGCCGGAAGGGCCCAGCAGGGTCAGGAATTCGCCTTTGCGGATATACAGGTTGATGTCGTCCAGGATCAACTTGTCGCCGAACCTCTTGCTGACGTGCTTGAGGTCGATGATGTGCGTGTCGCTTGCCATTCCCCTACCAGAGTTTGAAGGTCAGGTTGTAACGGACGCCCAGCTTGAGCATGAACGCTTCATAGAGGCTGTCGTAGGCGGCGTAGGCGTGGATGCGCAGGGCGTCGGAGTCCTTCAGCGGGAAGAATTCGGCGATTGCGCCGGCGTTCCACCAGGGATCGACCGGGAAGTAATCTTCGCAGCTCTTGCAGAAGTTGCCCTGGAGGGCGATGTTCCAGCGCTCGGTGGGCGCGAAGTTCACTTTGGCGTGGACGGAATTGCCGGGAATCATCCGACCGGGTTCCGCTTTGATGCCGGCGGCGTTGGACCACTCCAGTTCGAGGGTCCACCTGTCCAGCAGGAACTGGTTGCCCAGGACGACGAGCCAGTCGCAGCCGCGCTGGCCGGCGACGTCTTTCGTCATGGCGGTCACGCTCCAGGTCGGAGCGAACCAGCCGTATTCGCCGATCCACTGCGCGGACCAGGTCCACAGGCCGCTGGTGAAGGGACGTTCGCCGTGCGGCGAGGTCGTCATCTGCAGGCTGAAGGTGGACAGTTCGGACGGGGTGGTATAGGCCACGGTGCCGCCCCACTGGTAGCAGGACAGGCTGTTCCAGAGCGTCGAGGCGAGTCCGGTATGGACATCCCAGTCGTCATCGTCATATTCGTGGCCGCCGGTGCTCATGACCTGCTTTCCGAGCGTGAAGGTCCAGTTGCCGAACATCAGGTCGACATAGGCCATGTCGATGAAGTTGGTGGCATGGGTGCTGCCGAGTCCGTGGAAAAGGTCGAAGGGATCGGCTTCTTCGCCCAGGAACGAGTTCCCGCTGAACCAATGGTTCACGAGCGTCCAGGAAAAGTGCTCCGATGCGGAGCCGGTGAAACGGGTGTAAAGTGAAGAATTGCCGAGGGTGAACTCCGTCGCGTCCTTGTAGAAATAGGGGTTCAGGTCCAGGCGTGTGATGACAGAGACCTCGGCGTAGTTACCGAGATCGTCAGCCTCTTGCGAGTGCGCAAGCAAGCCGAGCAGCAGCGCTGCGATCGATAAAAGGTATTTCTTCATTTCCTACCATAAAAAGGGGGTTGGTGAAACTTCGGCGCAAAGGTATAAAATTTTTCAGTATTTTTGTGTTTTGACAATTGTTTTTTGACCCCATGTACGATTTCGACGAGATCATCGACCGGCGCGGCACGCGCTGCATCAAATACGACACGCTTTCAGAACATTACGGCCGCGCCGACCTGCTCTCCCTCTGGGTGGCGGACATGGATTTTCGCACCCCGGATTTCATCCTCGACGCGCTTCGCCGCCGTCTGGACCATCCGGTGCTGGGCTACCCTTCCACGGGCGCGGATTATTTCGAGATCGTCTCGCGCTGGGTGGAGGACCTGCACGGCTGGAAGGTGCCCGCGAAGGACTTCCGCTACGTGCCGGGCATCGTGAAGGGCTTCGGCTTTGCCGAGCGCTGCTTCCTGCAGCCCGGCGACAAGGTCGTCATCCAGAAGCCGGTCTACCACCCGTTCCGCATTGTGGCGGAGGAATCCGGCTTCGAGGTCGTGAACAATCCCCTGCGGCCGGTCTATGACGCCGATGGCTTCCTGCAGACCTACGAGATGGATCTGGAGGACCTGGAGCGCAAGATCGACGCCCGCACGAAGATGCTGCTCCTCTGCAACCCCCACAACCCCGGCGGCGTCTGTTTTCCGGAGGAGACGCTTCGCCGCCTGGCGGAGATCTGCGACCGCCACGGCATCATCGTCGTTTCCGACGAGATCCATTGCGAGATGGTCCTCGGCGGCCGGCGGCACATCCCGTTCGCGTCCGTCAGCGAGGCGGCCGCCCGCTGCGCCGTCACCTTCATGGCGCCATCCAAGACCTTCAATATCGCGGGCGTGGTGAGCTCCTACGTCATTATCCAGAACCCGGCGCTCGCCGGAAAATTCTTCAAGTATATCGAGTCCAACGAGACGGACTACCCGCCCATTTTCTCCGCCGAGGCCACGCGTGCAGCCTATACGACCGCCGGTAAGGCGTGGCGTTCGGAAATGCTTGATTATGTGCAGGGTAATATCGATTATGTGGACCAGTGGTTGCGCTCGGATCTCCCGCAGGTCCGCGCCGTCCGCCCGCAGGCCTCCTTCCTCGTCTGGCTGGACTGCCGCAAGCTGGGGCTCCCCCAGTCCGCCCTGGTCGACCTCTTCGTGAGCAAGGCCCGCCTCGCGCTCAACGACGGCTCCGTCTTCGGCCCCGAAGGCACCGGCTTCATGCGCCTGAACGTCGGTTGTCCCCGCTCCCTCCTCCGCCAGGCCCTCGAATCCCTCGCCGAGGCCCTCAAATAGCATCCTAATCACAATTGATAATGCATATGAAAGTTCTGAGAATCTTATTGTTGACGGCGGTCCTGACGGTCGCGGCCGTGGCGTGCGCGCCGAAGCAGGCGGGAGCGGAGAAGTCCGCGCTGGAGACGATCGCCAACCGCAAGAGCGTGCGGTCCTACACGGACCAGGCGGTGTCGCCCGAGCAGATCGAAACCCTGCTGCGGGCCGCGATGGCGGCGCCGACGGGCATGAACATCCAGCCCTGGCGCTTCGTCGTGGTCACGGACCAGGCGGTCAAGGATGCCCTGGCGGGCCCGCGCGGCGGCATGATCGCCCAGGCGCCGGTGGTGTTCGTCGTGTGCGGCCAGACTACGATGTCCCGCGCACCGTTCGGCCAGCCGGACGCCGCGCCGGTGGAAGTGGAGAACGGCAACTGGACGGCCGACTGCGCCGCCGCCACGGAAAACCTGCTGCTCGCCGCTGAGGCGATCGGGCTGGGCGCCGTGTGGACGGCCTGCTACCCCTATGACGACCGGATGGCCCCGGCGCGCGAAGCGCTCGGCCTACCCGCCAACGTGACGCCGTACTGCATCGTTCCGGTCGGCTATCCGGCCGGCGAAGACCAGCCGAAGGACAAGTGGAAACCGGAAAACATCCACTACGATCGCTGGTAGGACATTTCCCGCTTTCTAATTGTTACCGGGCGTATGGATCTCGTTCCATGCGTCCGGTAACTGATTTGTGTTCGGATATTTGTGGCCATCCATTGGATATTTAAAAATTTTATTTATCTTTGTAGCGTTATGTTATGCGTGTGTTACCAGAGCTCCAGACGAGACCGAAGATAGGAGGCGTAGAACCCTCCCACATCCTCGGAAATTCGGTAATCCCAATCAATATGAATTTTCGCTCAATAATTGCAATTGACAATCTCGGTTTGTCTTGCCATTAGGGGCTTTGTGTATATCCTTATGAAAAAAACACTCACGCTTTTACACTCCAACGATCTGCACGGAGATTTCCTCGCCGAAAAAGTCGACGAGAAGCTGACCGGCGGCGTTTCCATGCTGTCCGGCTACATCTCCAAAGTCCGCAAAGAAGAGAAGAACGTGCTCTACGCCATTTCCGGCGACATGTTCAAGGGCTCGCTGATCGACCAGGAGTACAGAGGCATCTCCACCATCGAAATCATGAACCTGCTGGCGCCCGACGTAGTAACGCTGGGCAACCATGAGGTCGACTACGGACTCGCCCACCTCCTCTTCCTGGAGAAGTGCGCCAAGTTCCCGATCATCAACGCCAACATGTTCCTCACCAGCAACGGCACCCGTCTCTTCAACTCCCACAAGATCATCGAGATCGACGGGATGAAGATCATGTTCATCGGCATCCTGACTGAGGATGTGCTCGAATACACGCGCAACGAGAAACTGATCAGCACCCTCGTCGGCATCAAGGACGCCGCCGAGGAAGTGGGCCGCATCTGCATGGCCTACCAGACCGTCGACATCGACCTGACCGTCCTGCTGACCCACATCGGCTACGAGAACGACCAGAAACTGGCCGCGCAGCTCGATCCGGACTGGGGCGTGGACCTGATCATCGGCGGCCACTCGCACACGCTGATCGACAAGCCTGCCGTCGTGGCCGGCATCCCCATCGTCCAGGCCGCCGTCGGCACGGACCAGATCGGCCGCTTCGACCTGGTCATCAACACGGACACGAATTCCATCGACTCCTATACCTGGAAGCTCATTCCCATCACGGAGGAGAACTGCCCGAGAGACCTCGAGCTGGAGAATGTGGTGGCAAACTACAAGTCCATCACGGACGCTGTCTACGAGCAGGTCCTGACCCGTCTGGACGGGGTTTACAGCCAGCTTCGCCGGAACCGCGACTCCCAGCTCGGCCATCTCTTCACCGACATCGTCAAGGAAGGCACCGGCGTCGACATCGTCATGATTTCCAGCGGCGCCATCCGTGGCGAGCGACTGGGCGAAGTCGTCACGAAGGGCGACCTGCGGAAGGTCTTCCCCTACGACAACAAGGTCGTCGAATACAAGCTGACCGGCAAGCAGTTCCGCGAGGCCCTGCTGTGGATGTTCCGGGACGAATCCATCGACGATCCCTACGACGGCGGCGAGTTCTACCAGCTGTCCAGGGGCGTCAAGGTCGTCTACAACCAGAAAGAGCACCGCATCGAGACGCTGGAGCTGAACGGTCATGCCGTCCAGGACGACGACGTGATCAAGATCGCCATGGGCGACTTCCACTACAACAACATCGACAATTTCCTCCATCTCGACAAGGAGGACATCAAGAAGAACGGCCCCGTGAAGACGCTTTCCTCCTCGGACTACGTCATCATCGAGGAGCGGATGAGCGGCGTTCCCCTCATCCGGGTGGACAAGGAAGAAAGGATTATCATCAAATAGACGTTATAAAGCAATGAACATCAACGTCATGGTGGCCGACGAGAGCCACACCCGCTTTGCGGAGGAAATCTGTCAGGAAATCTACATCTCGTCGCTGGAGCGCAAGACCGGTATCGCCAAGCGTACGCCGGAGTACATCAATGAGAAAATCCGGGCCGGCAAGGCCGTGATCGCCGTTTCGGACGAGGGCGAATTCGCCGGCTTCTCCTACATCGAATCCTGGGGCGGCAAGAGCTTCGTGGCCAACTCCGGTCTCATCGTCGCGCATAAATTCCGCGGCATGGGCATCGCCAAGCGCATCAAGGAACAGACCTTCATCCTGTCCCGCAAGCTCTTCCCGAACGCCAAGATCTTCTCCATCACCACCGGCGCGGCCGTGATGAAGATGAACTACGAATTCGGTTTCCGCCCGGTTCCCTACACCGAGCTCACGGACGATCCCGAGTTCTGGAAAGGCTGCGAGGGCTGCCGCCATTTCGACATCCTCGAAAGCCATGACTACAAGATGTGCATCTGCACGGGTCTGCTGTACGACCCGCAGGAGCATCTGGAAATTCACCATCCGGGAGAATAAAAAAGAAAACAGATATGGAAAAGAAGAAGAAAGTCGTTGTCGCATTCAGCGGAGGCCTGGACACCTCCTACACCGTGATGTACCTCGCCAAGGAAAAGGGCTATGAGGTCCACGCGGCCTGCGCCAACACCGGCGGCTTCAGCGCCGAACAGCTGAAAACCAACGAAGAGAACGCCTACAAGCTGGGCGCGACGAAATACGTGACCCTCGACGTCACGCAGGAGTACTACGCCAAGAGCCTCAAGTACATGGTCTACGGCAACGTCCTCCGCAACGGCACCTACCCCATCTCCGTGTCCTCGGAGCGCATTTTCCAGGGTATGGCCATCGCCCGCTACGCCAACGAGATCGGTGCGGACGCCATCGCGCACGGCTCCACGGGCGCCGGCAACGACCAGGTCCGCTTCGACATGACCTTCCTGGTCATGTGCCCGAACATGGAAATCATCACCCTCACCCGCGACGGCAACCTCAGCCGCAAGGACGAGGTCGATTATCTGAACGCGCACGGCTTCAACGCCGATTTCGCGAAGCTGAAATACTCCTACAACGTGGGCATCTGGGGCACCTCCATCTGCGGCGGCGAGATCCTCGACTCGAAGCAGGGCCTGCCCGAGAGCGCCTACCTCAAGCAGGTCAGCAAGAGCGGCTCCGAGATCCTCAGCCTCGGTTTCGAGAAGGGCGAGCTCAAGAGCGTGAACGGCAAGGACTACAGCGACAAGATCGCCGCCATCCAGGCCGTCGAGGCCATCGGCGCCCCGTACGGCATAGGCCGCGACATGCACGTGGGCGACACCATCATCGGCATCAAGGGCCGCGTGGGCTTCGAAGCTGCCGCCCCGATGCTCATCATCGGCGCCCACAAGTTCCTGGAGAAGTTCACCCTCTCCAAGTGGCAGCAGTACTGGAAGGACCAGGTGGCCAACTGGTACGGCATGTTCCTGCATGAGAGCCAGTACCTCGAGCCCGTAATGCGGGACATCGAGGCCATGCTCGAGAGCAGCCAGCGCAACGTGAACGGCACCGTGACCCTCGAGCTGCGCCCCTACGGCTTCTCCACCGTGGGCGTGGACTCCCCCGACGACCTCGTCAAGAGCAAGCTCGGCGAGTACGGCGAGACCCAGAAGGGCTGGACGGCCGAAGAGGCCAAGGGCTTCATCAAGGTGACGTCCACCCCGCTTCGCGTCTACTACGGCAACCACAAAGATGAATTCAAGGGCAATGATTAAGGTCGGCATCATCGGCGGCGCCGGCTACACGGCGGGCGAACTCCTCCGCATCCTGGTGAATCACCCGGAGGTGGAGATCGTCTTCGTGCACTCGACCAGCAACGCCGGCAATTACCTCTACGACGTGCACGGCGGCCTCTTCGGGGACACGCAGCTGCGCTTCAGCGACAGCTATGACCTGGACGCCATCGACGTGCTCTTCCTCTGTTCCGCCCACGGCAAGAGCCGCGAGTTCTGGGAGCAGAACGCCTGCCCTGCCGGCCTGAAGGTCGTGGACCTGGCGCAGGACTACCGCGACGAGTCCGAGGGCTACGTCTACGGTCTGCCGGAATGGCAGCGCGACAGGATACGCGGAGCGCGCAAGATCGCCAACCCGGGCTGCTTCGCGACGGCCATCCAGCTGGCGTTGTTGCCGCTCGCCAAGGCGGGCCTGTTGCAGTCCACGGTGCACGTGACGGCCATCACCGGCTCCACGGGAGCGGGCGTCAAGCCCGCCGCGACCACGCACTTCAGCTGGCGCACCGACAACCTCTCGACCTATAAGGTGTTCGAGCATCAGCACCTGAAGGAGATCTGCCGCAACCTGTCGTTCAACGATATCCAGTTCGTCCCGATGCGGGGCGACTTCGCCCGCGGCATCTTCGCCTCCGTCACGGTGGACACCCCGCTGAGCGGCGAAGAGGCGCTTGCGCTCTATCAGAACTACTACGCCGATGCGGCGTTCACCTTCGTCTCCGACCGTCCGGTGGACCTCAAGCAGGTGGTCAACACTAACAAGGCCATCGTGGCTCCCGAGGTGCACGACGGCACGCTGGTCGTCTCCTCCGTGATCGACAACCTCCTCAAGGGCGCATCCGGCCAGGCGGTCCAGAACATGAATTTGATTTTCGGTATTCCCGAGACCACGGGCCTCAGGCTGAAGGCATCAGCATTTTAGCGCAACATGGAACTATTCGACGTCTATTCCCTCTTCAATGTCACGCCGGTTCGGGCGAAAGGCTGCACCGTGTGGGATGACAAGGGACAGGAATACCTCGACCTCTACGGCGGACACGCCGTCATTTCCGTCGGCCACTGCCATCCGCACTACGTGGCGGCCCTGACCGACCAGCTGAACAAGATCGGCTTCTACTCCAACAGCGTCCGCAACCCGCTGCAGGAGGAACTGGCCCGCCGGATCGGCGAGGTCAGCGGCTATGAGGATTATTCCCTCTTCCTGGACAACAGCGGCGCGGAATCCAACGAGAACGCCGCCAAGCTGGCGTCCTTCCACACCGGCAAGGACCGCATCATCGCCTTCCGGCACAGCTTCCACGGCCGCACGTCGGGCGCCGTGGCGCTGACGGACAACCCCGCCATCGTCTCCCCCTTCAACGCGCACCATCGCGTGACTTTCGTGGACCTGAACGACGGCGACGCCGTCGCTGACGAGCTTGCGAAGGGCGGCGTGGCCGGCGTCATCGTCGAGGGCATCCAGGGCTGCGGCGGCATCCACGTCCCGGAGAACGGCTTCATGCAGGCGCTCCGCCGCCTGTGCGACCAGTACGGCGCCGCGCTCATCCTCGACGAGGTGCAGAGCGGCTACGGCCGTACGGGCAAGTTCTTCGCCCACAAGTGGGCCGGCATCAAGCCGGACATCATCACCCTGGGCAAGGGCATCGCCAACGGCTTCCCCTGCGGCGGCATCCTCATCTCCCCGAAATTCCAGGCCCGCAAGGGCATGCTCGGCACCACCTTCGGCGGCAATTATCTCGCCTGCGCGGGCGCCCTGGCCGTCCTGGACATCATCGAGCAGGAACACCTGATGGCGAACGCCCTCGCGGTCGGCGACTACATCAAGGAATCGCTGCCCAGCAGCCCCCGCATCAAGGAAGTGCGCGGCAAGGGCCTGATGCTCGGCATCGAATTCAACGAGAACGTCGCGCCCCTGCGGCAGGCGCTCCTCTACGACAAGCACATCTTCACCGGCGTGGCCGGCCAGAACATGATACGCCTCCTGGCGCCGCTCTGCCTCACCAAGGCCGAGGCGGACCGCTTCCTGGAGGCCTTCAACGAAGTCATCGCGCAATGAAATCCTTCTTCCACGTCAGCGATATCGGCGACCTCGGCGCAGCGCTCGAGGAAGCCAGGCAGGTGAAGGCGACGCCCTTCGCCTGGAAGCACCTGGGCGAGAACAAGACCATCATGCTGGTCTTCTTCAACAGCAGCCTGCGTACCCGCCTGAGCAGCCAGAAAGCGGCGCTCAACCTGGGCATGAGCCCCATCGTGCTCAACATCGGCCAGGACAGCTGGAAGCTGGAGACCGAGATGGGCGTGGTGATGGACGGCGACAAGTCCGAGC
>Ga0310696_10001537_pt1 | contig 33176 bp, 39 predicted proteins | sample AusTroGonzalo_MG_4_FD_203885 | JGI IMG/M metagenome (GOLD analysis project Ga0310696, IMG submission 203885) | Bovine rumen microbial communities from tropical cattle in Woodstock, Queensland, Australia - Gonzalo_02 (v2) (version 2) | ecosystem: Host-associated > Mammals > Digestive system >... | reverse complement strand
AAGAGTGTCACCGTTCAGAGTAGTGGCGGCACCGTGACGAGCGTGGCGACGGGTACAGGACTGACGGGAGGCCCGATCACAAGCAGCGGAACTATCTCAATCAACAGCACCTATCAGACGTATATCTCTCATGGAGAGGCGGCATATAATAGTCTGAGCAATTATCTTCCGCTGTCAGGCGGTATGATGACTGGTCAGATACAAAGGAACAGCGGCGGCGTATGGGCGGCAGGAAACAGCAGTGCCATCATAAAGAATACTTCTCCATCAGGAACGGACAGCTACAATACTGCATTCTCGTGCAATACCCAGCACGGAGACTGGTCGATGGGTACGCATGGCACTGACGATGCTTTGTATGCCGTTTACAATCCAACTGGCAACACTGCGTATGCTAATGTCATCAGGGTTATCTTCCCGACTGCAAACTGTACTCTGCTCGGTACAAACAATACATACGTCAGCGGAGGTAAGGGATATATCAACGGAACGGAGATAACTTCCATCAGCGGGTATCTTCCGCTGACAGGCGGTACGTTGACTGGGGGTTTGACGGTAGGCGGTACACAGCATCAGAATTTGATTGTCAGTTCTTCTGCCGTTACCAGTAATGTGGCATGGACAGGCATCCAAATCAACCATGTTACGAATGGCAGTAACGTGTTTTATGGAGGTCTTAGGATGAACGAACAGGACGGTTCGTTCTTCCGTTACGACCATACCTACACTCAGTACAGAATATGGGATTCTGGTAATGACGGTAGTGGCAGCGGACTTGACGCAGACCTTCTCGACGGCCATGATTCATCGTATTTCGCCACATCTGCTTCGCTCGATAATTACGTGACCATTAATACACAGCAGACGATTACCGGGATGAAGACATTCACGAACATCGTCACGCTGACTGGCACATATTTCGTGATGTGGGATGCTGTCGGCGGTCATGACTTTACCATGTACTGGACTGGTGTAAACCAGAACGACCCGAAGGATATTTTCACGCTGTACTCATACGAGAATGCATACTATGATATGTGTCTTGGTACGCATCCCAATGCAGTAGGTTACGGAGGGCTTTTTTTTGATGCTTCTGCGTATCGCTGGGGTGTCGGAACATTGACGCCAGCCGTAAAGTTTGATATTGTAGGTAATGCCCGTGTAACGGACAAACTTTATCTCTACAAAGACGCTTCAGACAGTACCAAGGATGTTTATCTCGAATATGTGTCTGCAAACGGCGGCATCCATTTGGCTGGTGGCGGCCTCTATGCAGACACATACATCTCCGCACTCGGTCTGAATGATACAGGTGGTGCTGCATTTGACGAGGACGCAATGTGGCGTGCGCTCGGCACTACTATCTCTGCAAAGAACATCGCCCTGACATACATACAGTCGGCAGCCGACACAAGGTATGCCAAGAAAACCGATATCCCCACACTGAGCACATTGTCTTGGAGCTACGGCAGTGTGACGTCAGCATCAGGCAGCAGTTACAATGGCAGCGCTGCAAGGTCGCTTGTCATTCCGAAGGCCACGAGCCATCTGACAAACGACTCCGGGTTCATCATGTCATCGTCGCTTGGCAGTTATCTGCCGTTGTCTGCCGGCAGTAGCAAGCCGTTGACAGGTAGCCTTTATCTGAACGGTAGGGGCATGGGAATATTTATGCCATATACTGTAAGCGGTTCCGCAGTGAATATCCCGCTGATATATGACAATGGCGCGAATATATGGCTTGGCGCAATGGCAACAGAAGCAACGCATCATATCGGACGTACATACATCAGTGCAGGACATGACGGTACGTCAGGAAATGATACTATTTATGTTTGTGTACCCAATGCCGCCAACACCAACGGAACGAACTACGGTGTTCTGCATGCCGGTAACTATTCTACAACACTTGACACACGATACGTGACGATATCCACAGCACAGAGGATCACAGGCGAGAAGAAGTTTAGCTACCCGTATGGTATGGTGATGGACAGAGATACGAGTAACTACAAGAACATTTCGAGAGTCTTTGCCAGCAATGGAACGACACAGATAGGTTATATCGGCTATATCAATGTGACTCAGCGCATGTTCCTCAGTGCTCAGGACAATACAGACCCGTGGACGGACACCGTAGGAAAGTACCAGCTGAGGATTGGCGTCAATGAGCTTACCTATAACACATACAGCATACTGCATGCTGGAAATTCGAGCATATCAGGCAGCACAGTCACCATCAACGGCACTTCCATTGATGCCGTTAGATACCTGTATGATGCCAGCAGCGAGTGGAAGGGAACGAGCGGTTCGTTCTTCTTCGGCGGAACGAACGTACTAAAGAGCGGCTACGATTATGTTGGAATCCAGGCAGGCAACAATGTAGACAAATGGCAGATAGTCGGTATCGACGGCTTGCAGTGGAGACAGAATGACAGCGGCGGGACAAATACCGCAAGCTGGACTGACTGGAGAATGCTGATTGATTCCTCCAACTACAGGGACTATACCAAGCCAAGGTATCTTCTGAGCAGGAAATCACTCAGCAGTGCAGGATGGTACAGAGTGGCCGATGTTAAGCAGTATGGTATGTCGTTCCTGCTGACGATATGCGGAAACTATAACAATAGCGGACCAGCAACGCCAGTGACTTATCTTGTGAGTCACTCATATACTACTGATGATATCAGGCAGATTGGCGGGTGTGCCACCATAGGTCATGTGAACGCTGTAAGAGTAATCAGATATGCTTCTGGATGTATCTATATAGATATTTACTATTCCAAGAATGTAGCCAATGGTATTGGCGTGGAGATTACACCGCTTGACGAGAAATCAAGCTGGCTGAGTACTTCCATCGACATGATAGACTTCGAGAGCGTATCGTCATCTGTTCCGAGCGGTCAGACATTAGTTGACACCAAGTATGTCAACAAGACGGGTCTTGAGGGTATATACACCATGAACGGCGGTCAGCAGGGACCTGGGTATTTCGGAAAGAGTGCAGTAGGATTCCTGATGTCTAATCAGGCTATCAATGGCGACTCCAGCTACAAGAACTGGATATACATGGACAACTACTTCGGCGACGACGTTGGCGGAACCACCGCTATCGGCGTATCGAGGACTACTGGCAGGATGTTCGTGATGCGGTCTGATGCCAACAGGACTTCCTGGAACACGCTGCGTGAGGTGGTCGTTGCTGACAGCGACACGGGCAACGTTGGAATAGGAAAGGGCAATACCGCTGCAAGCTACAAGCTGGAGGTGAACGGAACGGCAAAGGTGACGAGTCTGAGAATCGGCAGCATTGAGATAATCGAGGATTCGACAAACGGTGGCCTCAGAGTTGTCGGCGGCGGTCTGTCTGCTGATACATATATCTCGGCGTTAGGTGTCGGAGAACAGGGAGGCAGCGGCACAGACCTTGAAACAGTATGGGCTTCAATGCGTGAGGTAGTCGGATCATCCAGCAACCATACTATCGACGTGTCGCATATCAGCGCAGCCATGTCATCATACCTGACATCGAACAGCTATGCCACTCAGACATGGGTGAATAACAAGAACTATGCTACGCAGGCATGGGTGAACCAGCAGGGCTTTGTGACAAGTGCTGGTATCACGAGCATAGCTTTGAGCGTTCCGACAGGCTTGAAGGTAAACTCGAAGAATAGCGACACGCTCACATCGAACGGCACTTTTGCCATCACATTTACTGATGGTTATTCCATCCCGACGACTACCAAGCAGAGTCAGTGGGACACCGCCTATACGAACAGCCATACCCATTCGAACAAGACGGTACTTGACGGCATAACATCGGCAAAGGTCTCGAACTGGGATTCTGCCTACTCGACTGTAAACACCATAGGAGGCTACTTCACAGACGGCTCTGCCAACACAGCCGTAAAGCTAAAGACTCCACGTGCAATCAACGGAACAAACTTCGATGGAAGTGCTGCCATCACAACGACCAAGTGGGGAACGGCGCGTAACATCAGTATAGCGGATGCTGATGCGACAAATACAGGCAGCGCAATTAGCGTTGACGGCTCTTCTGCCGTGACGCTGAAACTGCCAAGCACCATCAAGGCGAGCCTGAGCGGCAACATCAGCGGCTGCACGAATATCGACGGGCTGCTGTATTTCGACACGACCAACAGCCGCGTCGGCATCGGCACATCGGCTCCTTCGTATAAATTGCACGTAACAGGAAGCGTATTCGGCAACAGTCTGCACACCAACAATAATCTGTCGAGTGTGGCTGGCGGCAGCATCGAGGGATTTCATAGCATAGAGTTGAACAGTCTCGGGTCCTTGAATGGAAACTACGGTGGGTTCATAGACTTCCATTATACCGGATCTTCGGCTTCGGCGGACTACACATCGAGAATCATTGAAGACTCGGTTGGCGGACTGACGGTTATGGCCAAGACCACAAGCGGCAGCGACAAGGAGGCCGGCTTGAGGATTGGCACCACGAACGGCGCAAACTATCTGCAGGTAGGCACCACCAACACCAATTCTACTAACCAGAGCTATGTGCAGATTGGCAATATCCGACTGGTGTATGAATATTCAAACAACGCGCTGAAGGTTCAGACTTCTACTGGCGGGGCGGCGAACTTCTACGCGCTGGGTGGCATTTCGGCGCTGGGCATCAACAGCAATACGAGCGGCGAGGTGAGCGGAAACCTGCTGCCGTCGCCGACCAACAGCCTTACGATTGGCGACAGCACTCACAGGTGGAAGTCGCTTTACCTCGGCAATACTGGCATTACCGCGAGCATCGAGGCATTACAGGGTTCAAGCCTACAGTTCTCTTCGTCGACAGACTTCAATTTTAACAACGATGTGGAGGTGGCTGGCGACCTGTACGTGAACGACCACCTCGGCGTCGGCGACAATCCTAACGACAGCTATGCACTGTATGTATATGGCACGAGCTATATGAGCGCTAAGCTGAGCATTGGCGGTACAAACTCCAATAGTGATAAACTGTATGTGAACGGCAGCGCGAGGTTCAACGGCGTTGCCTACGCCACGAGCCATCAGACTTCGGATATGCGGATGAAGGACTTCATCGAGAATACCGACATCGACGTGGAGGCGATTGCGCGGGCGCCACTGTTCCTGTTTACTTGGAAGGACAAGAGTATCGACACGCTGACACACCTCGGTACGAGTGCGCAGTACTGGCAGGGCGTGGCAGCTGAGACCGTGACGACGGACGGCGTGGGGACGCTGGGGCTGGACTACGGCGTGACGGCGCTGGCGAGCGTGATAAGCGTGGCGCGGAGGGTGATGACGCACGAGGAGGAGATTGCGGATTTGAAGCGCAGGCTCAGCGGCGTGGAGAAGGAGAACGAGCAACTGAGAAACGAAATAGAAATGTTAAAAGCAGCATAAAAACTAAAAAAAACAGGAGGAAAAGATTATGAGTTACAATTCATCTACAGGAATAGTACAAGACACTGGAGCCAATGATGGTGTAAGCGTAAGAGACGTGCAGCGTGCCTTGGGCGTCAGCAGCGGCGATGTCGGCACGCTCTGCCGACACGGAAACATAAGAAGGCTGAACAAGAATAAGCCTATACGCGGGAAATTGGGAGCTTTCTTGAATAGTGCTGACGGTCCGCAAGTTCTTACACAAGAAGGTTTCATGAAGCGCGACATGGGATTTGTTATACCCTCGTTTAATGATACAGATATAAACGCGGTCATAAAGGGTATTGCCGAAGGAAACTATTCGTGGAGCACCTATTCACAAGCTGACGATGGAGATAAGACTATCGGCAACGGATGGATGTATAAGGCGTTGCGTGTAAATGTAGATTTTGCACGCATAACTGACTTTGACGGATATTGCAATCAAATAGCCATGACTTATACGGGAGAAACACTTATTGCCAGTGAAGACTCAAAAGTAGTCGGAAAGAATACAAATGTGAGCCCTAAGTTTTGGACCAATATGAATCCGCTTCACCCGAGAAACTTCTATAGTCTGTCAGACTCATCTGGGGGGCAATATTGTCTTGGAGTGGCTTTTTATTGTCCAGGTGCCCTAAATAACAAGGTATATTTCTATGTAGGAAACAATGTAGATTATTCATCTTTATTATGGGCTTATGCACAGGAATCTGAAAATTCATACCTTATCGTGCCGAATGCAACGTTTAAGACATATTTAAATTTGCTGCCATCTGCCATATCTACAATTTATGTAGTCGGATTCTTTGCGCCAAAATCCTATAAAGGTAATACAAATATCGGCAATAGCTCCCCAACCAGAATGAATGGCCTGCATCCTATTCCTGGAAACGGGTTCTGTACGATTATCTTACAGACAAGTTCTGGCAGAAACATCTGTATGATTAATTTTACGTGTAATGGTAGTATTATGGGTCCGACTCAAACGGCTTTCTCTTTTAACATCACACATGTAAGAAACAACTACGATGACCGCCAGACAACTTATGTCTATTATCAATATCTGGTATTCTCATATATCATTTATGACGAGAACGACAATGTTGTGTATGACCAGAGTAGCAGAAGAATTAATTTTGATGTTTCATCGGGGACACTTAACATTACGAATACAGGAACCGACCAAAACATTGTCCATACAGAGGTCGACGTCAGCTTGACTGGTTCCGTGACAGGTATAAGTCGACAGTATATCAATGATGGCGGTTATATTCGCATTTTTGTATATCATCCGAATGGAAATTATAATTACGGTGACACTGTTGAGTATTTCCAAACCAACGAACTGAGAATAGCGATTGGTGATCCATCAAGAGAATAACAATTAAAACATTTACGACATGGAAAAAGAAAAAGATCAAAGCAACATCGGCGTAAGCGGTGGCGGCGGCAATAGCAGCAGCCAGCAGCCGAAAGAGAGTGAGAAACAGGACAAGAGCCTTTGGTGGCTGGTGGGATTCATCCTTGCGCTGATTATCATGGCGGGGGTGCTGGCCATCCTCTGAAACCGCTTTTTCGGGAGCCGAACTCGCTTTTCGCGAAATCCGAGTTCGGTTCTGACGAAAAGCGAACTCGGAAAAATCAAGGACAAAAACGATTTACAGTTAACAATAGTATCAACAATTAAAAAAAACGAATTTACAATTATGGGTAAATGCAAATGTACCATTAGGGAGAACAATGCGGTAGGCAAGCATTCTGTCTACGCGAGTTATGTACCGTCGGGCACGCTGTCGTTCGACGATGCCATCAAGTTTGCCTGCAAGGGCACCGACATTGAGCAGAGCGCGATGCGCCGCGACATTGTGGAGTTTATGCGCACGGTGCAGGACTTTGCGCTGATGGGCTATCGTGTGGCCCTGGGCGACAAGTTCCTTACGGTCTATCCCGTGGTCTCGGCCTCGGTGAAGGACTATGTGGACCCGAAGACGGGCGAGCCGGTGGTGGCCACGGCTGACATGGTGAACCTGCGCTCGGCGAAGTCGCGCCTGGGCTGCTCGGTGAGCTCGGCGTTCTCGAAGAAGTTCGACGCCGAGGTGTCGTGGGTCCGTGTGGACGACAAGGGTCAGGAACTGCCCGACGAGGAGGACATCACTGAGGAGCCGGAGGGTGGCGACCAGACGCCGACTGGCGGTGACGGCAACGACGGCGAGGGTCAAGGCTCGGGCTCGGGCGACAATGGCTCGGGTGACGACGGCAACGGCGACCTGGAGGGTTGATTCAGAAACGAATGTGAACGAATCGGAACTAATATGAACTTTAATTTTTTTATCAACATTTTAAATTTTCAAAATTATGGGAACATTAATTATCAAGAGCAGAAGTCTGGCCACGCAGGCTGACTATGCGGATCAGGAGAACGGCCTGACGATTAACGTGAACTACAACGAGGACGCCACGACGAGCACCCTCAAGTCTATCAACGGCACTATCTACAAGCAGCCCGACAACACTTACGGCGGCAACTTCAACGGTCAGATTCAGAACGGCGAGATGGAGTATAACCTCTCGGGCGTGAAGTCGAAGGACATGACGAAGGTGTTCGGCGCCATCGAGGACATCGTGGAGCAGATTGAGGCCAGCGAGCAGCCGGTGGAGCAGGCGCAGGAGTAATCAGGAAGTGTGGAACGTACTAAAATCAATGAGACATGAAAAAAGTGAAACTGACAACAGAGAAGGTGCTCGAAGCGTTCAACGTGGTGAGCACCGCAAAGTATGGGAAGTTGGACGACCAGGACAAGGTGAGAGTGTGGAAGATTGCGCGGGCCTTGAAGCCCACCGCCGACAAGTTTGCCGACGACCGCGACGACGCGGCCAGGAAGCTGCTGCCGACGGAGGACTTCGAGGAGCGCCGCGCAAAGGCGCAGCAGTATCAGGCGATGCTCGGCGACAAGCAGGCGGACATGACGCAGGCGCCGATGACACCGGCAGAGTTCTGGAAGTTCTTCAACGAGAACATCGCCTATAACAAGACCGTGAACGATGCGCTCGCCGAGTATGGCAAGAAGGAGGTGGAGGTGGAGTTTGAGCCGCTGTCGGAGGAAGCCTTCGGCAAGCTGATGGCCTCGAACGACTGGACTTTCGACTTCGCGCTGAAGCTGAGTGAAATCATTTGTTAGTAATTTTAAAAACGAACGATTATGACAGTAACGATTTTTTTGTTGGTCTATCTGCTGGTCGCTATCCTCTCATGGCCACTGGTCAAAGAATGGAACAACGACGTGTTTGTGAAGATTGTCGCAAGCCTGCTGTGGCCGCTGACGCTCATCCTGTATGGAATCTACTGGATTCATAAGAAGCTATGATTATCGTAGAGAACAGCATCATCCCCTTTGGAGGGTTCAAGGCCGTGACCGTCGGGCCGTGGATATTCTGCAGGTCGAAGGACTCGCTCACGGAGATTGACATCAACCACGAGGCAATCCACTGGGAACAGTACAAGGAACTGCTGATTGTCGGTTTCCCCGTAGTGTATCTCCTGCTTTGGATTGTGGAGCTGGTGAGGTGTCTGTTCGACGGCAAGCGTGGCTGTGAGGACGGCAGGCGTCGCGGTCTGCTGAAACGGGCCTACCGCAGTGTCGCACTCGAAAGAGAGGCTTACGGGCATCAGACCGACCTCGGCTATATCGGTAGACGGAAGAGATACAACTGGCTCTTTTCATTCGCTTAAAAAATTAATAAATTATCTCTCTGTGAAGATGGGATGACGGTCGGTTTCGCGATGGTTGTCCCATTTTTATTTTGGCTCCACACTAAATTTGTGGTATCGAAATCAAAAAGGAACGAAGATATGATTTATCCAGGAACAGACCTCAAATTCAAGGTGACGGCGGTGGGGCGCGGAATGACGCTCGCAGACTGTGGGTTTGCCATTGTAGTGAGAAACAGCTATGGCCGCGTGGTGTTCGTGGCCGAGAAGCACGATATGATGACCGACTCGGCTGGCGGGTTCTATTTTATGATGAAGTCGGTGGCCGCAGGAGTCTACCGCTCGACACTGACCATCGAGAAGCCCGACATCAACTTCGACGGCTCGTTCCAGCGCATCGTCGACGTGAGCTATCTCTGCTCCGTGGGCAGCGTGGACACGGGTCGCCAGCTGCACGAGACCGATGGCGTGGCAGTCTGCTACGAGCGCGTCTGGACGGTGAACATCGGCGAGGGCGTGTATCTCTGCGACGTGAACGGCAACCCCATCCTCGACAGCGAGGGACAGCCGATAATGCTGCAGGATCAGGAGACGGAGGCAGAGAGCGTGAAGATTAATATCACTGCCGCCGAGCTGAACCGCCTGCTGACCGCCCGCGACAAGAACGGCAAGATCGACACGTTGCCAGAAGTGATGGACGCAGTAGGAGATATCGGTGACGACACGGAACTTTCGGTAATGACCGACGAGGACACCGACGATATGATAAACCGCATACTTGGAAATGGAAACGATAACGAGAACGCAAACGACAACGGAAACGGATAGTAAGTTCACTTCATTTATTAACTAAATATTTTCGCTTTATGGCAAATACATTGAAAGACCTGGCCGCTCAGGCCAAACTTGTAGCCCAGGACGCACTGGAAAAGGCTCTCACCGAGCTAAAGTCTTACATCGACACGCAGGACCAAGCTGGCAGTGGCGCATCTGCTGACGCCATCGCCGCAGTCAATGCCCGCATCGACACGCTCATCGGACAGGGTGACACCACACAGGTCATCGACACGTTCAACGAAATCAAAGCGTTCCTTGCCGACTACTCGAAGGACGACACACTGAAGTCACTCATCGACGCTGCCATCAACGCCGCCACCACGGCTGCCAGCACCGCCGAGAGCAACGCGAAGACCTATGCCGACACGAAGGTGCAGACCGAGGAGACCCGCGCCACCAACGCGGAGGGTGCGCTCTCTGACCGCATTACCACGCTGGAGAACGTCAGTGTGATGACCGCCGCAGAGGCAGAGACCATCTTCGACTCGGTGTTCAATCCGACGCCAGAGCCCTAATGTCTGACCGTAATCATATAGGAGGCTAACGACTATGGCACAGTATGATGACTATCTCATGGGAGGTGCGGCCTTGCGCCGCATCCTCCAGAAACTGAAGGAGGTCTTCTCCGGCTTCAGCCTGGCCTCCGAGCAGGACGTGCGCGACATTGTAGACAACTACGGCCATGATGAAGAAAGTTAAGACCGCCAAGCCCGTCTATCTCGACATGACGGGCAAGGAGTTCAAGACGCTCATTGAGCGGGTGACGCAGGACGGCAAGGTGAACACCCTGCCCGAACTGTTTGAAATGCTCGGCTCGCTGCCCGACGACATGACGCTGGAGGACTACATCCGCAAGCAGGCCGTCGACGCCGCCGCCGAGGTGTCCGAGGATGTCGTGAAGGAGGTGATGGAAGAAGAGACCGCCTCCGACGACGACATTGACTCTATCTTCCCCGACCTGCCGCCGCTGGAGGACAAAGAACGGGGACAATGAATCTGACGAATTAACCAATCAAGGCGATATAAGATTATGAAACAGAAGGAAATTGAACTTTACCGGCGCGACGACGGCTTCTACGCCGGGCGCGAGTTGAAGGGCGGAGGGCTGAGTGCCGATGCGCACAAGGTGACTGCCGAGGAGATTATGACGATGTTTACCGAGTTTTTCTGCGACTACTGCGCGGAGACGGGTCAGACGAAGCTGCTGATGCAGGATGCCAGCGGCGGGCTGTTCGTCACGATGCGGGTGGAGCCGCAGAAGGGGGTTCTTAATAAGAAGCCACCCAAAGCAACTAATAAGAAGCCGAAGCCGAAGAAGTAGCGTGTGTCGCTGTGCCATAGCGACCACTCTAACAATACCAACACAAGAATGAGACTAAATCTCAGCATAGTTCACTGATTTATTAACTAAAATTTGTTTGCATTATGGCAATTCAAAATCCAACCAAGTACGTTAGCGTACAAAGACTGGGCCGCTTTGAACAGAAGCTCGCTCAGAAGTATCAGACCCAGGCTATCACCGCCATCACAGGTCTGAATGCAGAAACCGTAGAGGCCGCTCTGGCTGAGTTGCTCGGCAAGATCCAGGCCCTGCCCTCAAGCATCGTCCCCAAGGGCACGAAGGCTTTCGCGGGCCTGACACCATCCACCGACCTGGCTGCTGCCAATGTCGGATTCATGTGGAACATCAGCGACGCCTTTACTACTACGGCTGACTTTGCCGAAGGTGCAGGCCACAGCATCCCCGCAGGTGCCAACGTCTATGTAGCCAATGTCGGCACCGCCGAGACACCGAGCTACAAGTACGACATCTTCCAGGGTATGTACGACCTCTCTGGCTACGCCCTGAAGAGCGAGATGTCTATCACCGACGGCACAGGCACAGACGCCGACAAGACCACTATCCAGCTGAAGAGCGGTCTGTCGAAGCAGGTGCTCATCGCCCACCAGGACATCAGCGGCAAGGCCGACAAGGTGGCTTCTGCTACCAGCGGCAATCTCGCCGGACTGGACGGCAACGGCAACCTGACCGACTCCGGCATCGCAGCTACTGACGTGGCTACTATCGACGCCGACGCCGTAGAGGGCAACATCGCCGAGTTCGACGGTAACGGCAACCCAGTTGACTCTGGTCACGCACTCTCCGAGTACAAGACCAAGCAGACGGCTGTTGCTGACAGCGACGCCACTACCAGCGGCAACGACACGACCTTCGTCGACAGCGTGACACAGGACACCAACGGCGAGATTTCCGTCCACAAGAAGACCGTTCCCAACGTGTCTGCCTCTACCTCCGGCACGGGCGGCACCAACGGCCTGATGCTCGCCACCGACAAGGAGAAGCTCGACGGCCTGCTCGAGTGCTCCGACAGCGACATCGACAGCATCTTCGCTTAATCTCTCTTCCCAGGGTAGGGAGGGTTCGACTCCCTCCCTATCTTCTAAACGACAATAAATAAAAAGAAAGAGATTATGGCTATCACGAATCCTACAAAGTATGTGACCACCCGACGGCTCGGGCGGTTTGAACAGAAGCTCGCCCTCAAGTACGCCAAGGAGGCGGACATGCCCTCGCTGGCCACCATCGCCGAGGTGCAGGCGATCGTGCATGACGAGACAATAATCATCGACGAGTAAAATCACAAGAGTACAAACATATTAAATCATTAAAGTTATGGCAGACAAACTTGAGAATCTGATTGACAAGACGCTCCTCGGGGCCTACCACGAGGCGCTGATGCACAAGCACATCCTGCCGCTGCTGAATGCGGCGTCGCCCGTGGAGGGCTACCTCCGCGTGGCGGGCAGCTCCTTCCCAGCCCTTTCGTTCAAGCACTACGAGCACGGCGAGGTCGGCAAGAGCTGCTTCAGTATCTTCTACCCCTGCCTCGTCGGCACGAAGCTCACGGGGCCTGACTCGGTGGGACACATCCTCCACCGCCTGCAGAAGCTCGGCGCACGCACCGAGGGAGGCGTGCCCGGATGGCTCGACGTAGACGGCACATTCCGCCGCATCGACGGCTCCGAGGGCGACCTCATGATCGTGAACGTGGAGACCTACTACGAGCTCTCCGGACGCTACACCGTCGACGAGACGGAGTACGACGTGTTCATCCGCTCGCTACTGCCCTTCGAGTGGGACGGCTACGAGGCAACCGAGGTGCCGCCCTTCGGCGAGTCGCCCGACTACTGCGTGCTGCACTCCGACAGCGGCGTGAACCGAATGCACTCCGTCTACAACCCCGACTGGAACGGCTCGTACCAGGCACAGCAGATGATCGTCGGCGCCTACGTGTACAGCACCGACCCCGAGACGGGCGAGATCATCGAGACCTACGACGCCAACGCCGCCATCCTCGACGGCGCCGGCGGCATGCCCTCGACGAACATCGCGCTCTACGACGGTGAGCAGTACGCCATGAACCAGAACCCCGACACCACGAAGCCCTACCCCTTCTACAACGCCACCGCCCACGGCGCCGAGCTGCTCTGGGGCAACCTCGCAGCCGAGGGAGGAACCTTCGATAGCCACAAGAAGGAGATGTTCGGATCCGGCTTCTCGGCCAACGATGCGGCTGACGTCAACACGTTCACCGAGGCAGGGCCCTACGCCTGCAACGGCTGCCGCGTGGAGGACAAGGACGGCAACTGGAAGTACTTTGCCTTCGGTGCCGACATCAAGTCATGGACGGGCAAGCAGTCCGCCTTCTATCCTGCACAGATGCTGAACGACTGGAGAAATCCGTTCCGCTGCAATGAGGCTTACCGTGCCCTCTGCCATGCCGTCCATGAGGGTGTGCATGAGCTGGAGTTCTTCGAGTTCGAGGGCCACAAGTACAAGTGGCGCTCGGTGCAGGACTTCGACGGTCCGTCGCACGGCGAGGCTACGGCGGTAGTCTTCAAGTACATGTCGTCGAAGCTCGCCGCAGGCGTCGTTGATCCCACCGACAAGGAGACCAGCATCGAGGGAAACCGCATCGACTTTGTGGTCAGCGTCGGCCTCTATCACGGACGCACCACGCAGGTCAGCCCCTCATGGTGGACCAGCGGCATGATCATGACTGAGGATGAGAACGGCCAGTATAAGTGCTATATCGAGCGCGACCAGACGAAGCTCATCAAGAGCGAGAACGGCGAAAAAGCCATCGAACAGAGCTTCAACTTTGAGACGGCCTACACGCTGGCAGGTACTTACGACAAAGGAGAAGGCTACCGTAAGAACTACTCCAACGATGCCTTTATGCTGCCTGACACGAATGCCAACAAGTCTGGCGCAGGACTCCATACCTATGTATGTGCCTATAATTACTTCAATGGTAGTGTTGCTGGTGCTGGGAAGAAGGTGGTGCGCGGTTTTCGCCGTGGCTACTACGCGAACAATACGGCCTTGTCGCCGTTGTGCGTGGCCGGCCACAATGCGCCCTCGCACGCGCCCTCGACCTTCGCGTTCGGCACCTGTGTGCAAATCGTGACACATTCGGAGTCGCAATCGTAACCCCCCGCGCTCAAAAAGCGCGGGGTGTCGAAATCGAAATCGTGCGGCCCAAGCCGCACAAGAAAGCGAAGCCGAAACCTGCGCTCGCAGAGCGCATGAAAGCGGAATCCCGCGCCGTCAAGGCGCGTCACCCTAAACACCTGCGGCGGTGCTGCCCGCAAGATCCGCCAGGGCGGAAGGCGGCCCCCAAAGGCCGCCCCGCCACGGAAAACCAGAAATCCAGGCCGTCGCCCAGCAGCGCACGCGAATCGGAGTAGCCGGCGGCGGTGAGGTTGAGTTCTTTGAAGACCGTCACGCGATGGCGGTATGAGTAACGATAAGGCGGCTGCACTGACGTGCGCGGTTTTCGCCGTGGCAACAACGCGAACAATACGAACCTGTCGCCGTTGTACGTGAACGGCAACAATGCGCCCTCGAACACGAACTCGAACATCGCGTTCGGCAACTACGACGCCAAAGGACTGTAGTCGTTTTAAGACTACAGGCTATAGATAATAAGTCCTCGCGGTCTTACGACCTGAGACCACGAAGGCAGGTGCAGAGCCTCGCTGATGTGAGAGCGGAACAAGTCAGGAAAAGAGTTTGGTAAACTTAGCCGACCGTGCAACTATAAGCAAAGGACAGGGTAGGCTGCGGTATAGTCAAAAGCCGCTATCGGCGCACACAGGTCATGTATTTTACAATTTAAGGATTTACTATTTTAACGATTTATGGCAGAATCAACATGGTGGAACGTGACGCACGGCATGGCCGAGGCAGTTCACAAGGGCTATATGTCGAAGAGCTCCCGGCAGCGCAGCAAGCCGGAGGTCGCCGACGTGTGGGCACGCCGTGACGACTTCTGCCAGGAGATGCAGGTGTTGATAGCCTGTGGCGGCTATGTCATTGGCGAGTACCGCCATTTCCGTTTGAAAGACAAGAAGAAGGCGCGTGACATCAGTGTGTTGCCGTTCGTGGACCGCTGCGTGCAGAACGACGTGAAGAACGCCATCGAGCCGCTGGTGCTCCGGCAGATGACCGACAACATGCTCGGCGGCCTGCCCGGTCGCGGCGTGCTCGCCGACAATCCGCGCCACTGCGTCATTCGCCGCATGCAGCGCATCATGGCCAACCGCCACCTTATATATTATATACAGGCCGACGTGAGGAAGTTTTATGATAGCGTTGATAACGTGGTGGCGATGGGCATCATCGAACGGTTCGTCAACGACCGCCGCACGCTGGCACTCATCCGCCAGCACCTGTTCAAGCAGAAGAAGCTCGCCATCGGCGACCCGTTCTCGCACCTGATAGCAAACATGGTCATGGCGCAGATTGTGCGACGGTTAAAGAAGAGTTTCAACAAGAACATCAGCATAGTGAACTTTTCCGACGACATGCTCATCGCATCGGAGTCAAAGGATGTGCTGAAGGCCGTTCGCAAGGAGATGCGCGGAATGGCCAGTGAGCTGCGCCTACATTATAAGAGAATATACATCCGCAAGATTGACGACCAGCCGATAATATTCTGCGGGATGAAATACACCCGCAATACCGTGCTGATGTCGCAGCGCACGAAGAAACGTTACATCAAGGCAAGGCACAAGAAGCGTTCGATGGCGTCGTACAACGGGATACTGGAAAAATGCGACTCGAAGCATCTGAGATATTTGGTTGAATTTAAAGACAACAGACACATGGCAGACAAGATCCACAGGTCGTTCGCTGGCGAACCGAGAAAGAAGGATGAAATTGTGGGCGTGAAGCACACTATCGTCAATTTCGCAAAAAAGCCCTCACGGGAGAAAGGTACGGATTTCTATTATCACGTGCAGGCCGTCGACGAGAACGGCGAACTTATCGTCTATTCGTCGGGCGCGTCGAAAATCATGGACTACCTCGACACAAAGCGAATCAGCGACATCCCGCTGCGCGATATGGTGATTGTGGAGGATTGGAGCGGAATCTACTACGAGGGTACGATATACACCGACGAGGAGGAGAAGGAATTTATCAAGCAGAAGTACGGACTATAACATTATTCATCATTTAATAATTTACGTTTATGTATCAAGTTACATTGGAAAAGCGCCACAAGACGGGCATTGTACGTCTTACAGGTAGCAACGCCGGCTTGTTATATTGCAACGAGCGGCAGGTGGAGGTAGAGGATCCCGCAGCCGAGGAAGGAGGCGAGGCCGTTGTGAAGCCTATGTGGGCCTATGATGTCTATGAGATTGAGGACGCTCGCTACCCGGGAAAGGCAAAGTGTTCTGCCATCGAGACAGAGCATCCAGACGGCGACGAAACGAAGATTCTCCGCAAGACGTTAGCCAAGGTATTGAAGAAACTCGGCGACTACTACACCGACGACTTTGAGGAGTTCAAGCAGTACAACGAGTTTGCCGAGGCCATTGCTATCGGTACCATCCGTGGCAGCGAGGATGCAGATGACCCGACAGAGGAGGAACTGCTGGAAAAGGCCAAGGCCGAGAAGATTGCGGAGATAGAACGCTACAACTCATCGACGAACGTCAACGCCTTTACGGTTGGCGGCGTTCCCATGTGGTTGGACTTCGACCAGCGCAGCCGTCTGAGAAACTCCATTGACGCAGCGGAAGCCGATGGGCGTCAGGAACTGACGAAGAAATATAGGGGCATGACGTTTACTTACACCATCCCCGTCTGGCGCCAGATGTTCACTGTCGTCGAGAACTATGCCGGCGACTGCCAGAACGTCTCTGAGGCTCATAAGGCGTCGGTGCAGGCTATGACAACCCTTGCCGAGGTTGAGACGTTCGACGTGACCGTAGACTATGACCAGAATCCTTCGTTCTAAGTAATGGTGACTATGCTTACACTCTCCTTCCTGCTGGTCGTCTCCTTTGTTGGGGTGGCCATCTGGAGGGCAAAGTCTCTGCCTGAGAGCATATCAGCCTTGGTGTACGATTTGCCAAAGAATCGGCTGTGGGTGTGGAGCGCTTGGCTTGTGATGGTCAGTGCATTGCTGTTTGTGCCTCTCACAGATGCCTGTGGCGGTCTTGGATGGGTTACTGAGGTGTGTCTGATGGGTGCTGCACTGACTCCACTGGTAAAGTCTGACACAAGGAAATGGCACTACTGCTTCGGCATAGCTGCTGGGGTATTGTCTCAGGTGTGCGTGGCAGTGACTTGCATTGACTGCCTCAGTGTGTGGATGGCATTTGTCTTTGTTATGCTGAGTGTCTATGTTCAACCTGACGGAAAGCTGGCAAAGGCCGTGGAGCAAAAGGGGGCTTTCGTGGCTGAATTTGTTGCTACGGTGGGCGTGGATTTGAGTTTGATAATCCTTTATAACTGATAGGAGGGAGAAAGCGGATGGAACAGATGATGGTTTGTAATGACGGATAGATAATCCTCACAAAAAAGCAGTCCCCGCCAGTCTCTATGCGGTTTTTCGATTCATACACATACTATTCGACTGGCAGGGGACTTGTAGATGTCCCATGATAGTATGTGTAATTATATATAATCGAAAAACCGAATGCAAAATTACAAAAATTCTTCAGAAAACAGCAACTTGCAGACAACAAGTGGCTATATTTTAGTCAAATTTAACGAACAAGTGCTAAAATCTTTATCAGGCATGGGTATTAAACTGGAAGATGCTGAGTACGTCAGTATGTTTGAAGCGTATCTGAACATGAGCCAAATGGATATAAAGGTCGGTGTGATTTATGATACGCTTGCCAAGGAATATGGTATCAGTGTCAGCACCGTCAAGAGGATTATCGGGCGACTCAAGCAGACGATAGTAGTTCGCGGTTAGTGGCCGCTTGGAGACATCAGGAACGACGAACCGCCGTTGCGGTAGTGGCGCACGCCGATGTAGAGCGTGTCAAAAGCATCCGTTCCGTCCGTTCTTAGTTCCTCTGGCGTAGCACCAGCGGTCTTGCGCTCGGAGTCGGTGGCGAGCTTTTCACCTGCTTTATCCTTGGTCACGCGACTGTTCTCCCGCCCGTAGGCCAGTTTGGTGCCGCAGTTTTCTATCGCCATGCACAACGCCTCGTTGTTCTGTGCATTGAACCTCACCTGCGGATAGCTGAGACCAGCCAAGCCTTCATTCTCATCCTTATATCTGACGTGATGCGCCCAGGTCTGTCCGATCGGTACGGGGATCACATTCCAGCCATACTTGCGCAGCTCGTCGATAATCGTGTCCTTGATGTCCTTGATATACACCCCGTGCGGCTTAAACAGGAACGTATGGTCGTAGTAGAATATCACGTCGGCATTCTTCCGCTTGTGGGGCGCATAATAGTGATCCCACTTGCGTATCAGGTGCTGCAGCATCTCGCCGTCCTTCACAAACATACTGGAGATAATGTTCAGCGTCTCATGATAGTCGCGGGGATATAGCTGACCCGTCACTATCCACGACACGATTTTTCCCGCGTCGAGGGCTATCTGTAGGGGTTCGTCGTCGTGGCAGTCACCATCGAGCGTACAGTCGTCTACGTCGGCCAAGTAGCCGAAGTCGGGCGTTTCGTACTCTGTCGGATAGAGTGTGCCTCCTACCATCTGCTTGCCCTGCTTGATGGTTATCGACTTGTCGATGGCCGGACAGTCGTCCTCTGTATAGCAATGGATGTCGGGGTCGTAGTTGTAATAGAATCCCTCACCTGTGCGCCCGGGCTTCAGATTGAGCACTGATACCAGGAACACCAGCGGCGGCAAGTCGCGCTTCATACGCCGGATATAGTCCTCGCCCAGGATGTCGATATTGTCCAACGATGATGCGCGGACAAAGTAGAAGCAGTTGCGGCGCAGGGCGTCGATGTGTTGCTGATACTTCTTCGAGCCGCGTATGGCCATCATCTCAAATTTCTCCTCCTGTGTGATGAGATACTTATAGTCGTAGAGCAGCTCGGCATCGTTCTGGTCGATGAGCTTATACGACAGCAGCGTGTCGATGGTGCCCTTGGTATCTACGGCATACTGTCGCGGAATGATCCTGAACGCCCCCTCGCGGCTCTCGACGGCGGCGGCGATGGCACGGATGCGCTCCTTGGTACTGGCACTCACCACCTGCACCCTGTGCCCCGTGCGCTTGGCCGAGCGCAGCAGCTCGTTGAAATACATCACGCGGTCGGCATACTGGTCCAGTTCCGCCTGAATCTCGCGGTACACCTTCCCGTCGAACTCCCCGCCCTCAATCTTCTGGTCGAGGATATCCTCCTCCTTCGAAAGCCAGTTTGAGCGGCTGCTGAGCGAGGCGTCACTCACGAAACAGGTCGACTTATAATACGGGTTATCCTCGGTGAACCGCTTATCGCCCAGCGGATGCACGATACCTGACAGGGCGGGCATCACCTCCTCGTCGATCTTCTTCTTCGGCAGGAACTTGCACTCGTCGGCTATCAGCGAGTTCAAAGTCATGCCGTTGGCCGATCCGATGGTCGCAAGGCTAAGCGTATGTACGAGCGCCCCAGTGGCAAACCACAGACAGTTCTCATACGACTTCGGTCGCAGGATGCACGGCGGTGTGCCCTTCGGCGGCTTGCCCCATCCGAAATGCACGCCCTCCTTAAAGCCGTAGAAGCGCTCCATCGCGGCTATCACGCCCGGCACCGTGCGGGCATACAACTGCTTGCGACTCGAACCGAGAAATGCGATGGCACCCTGCGGCATACTCTCGCACACCGCCCATATCCTCGGCCCTATCACACCGTCGGTCTTTCCGAAGCGTCGAGCCGCCAACACGCGCAGGTCGCGAGCCCCAGCATAGAAGATCCTCTGCTGGACTTTGTTCATGTAAACGTCTCTCGTATCTTGTGCCATAATGTTCAATGGTCAATGTTCAATGTTCAATGGCCTTATCCTCTCGGCTGAACGAAGATGCAGGGCTCGCCCGTAGCCACCGAGACGGTCATCTGGAAATCGGCCATTTTCAGGTCTTCGATGTAGAGTCTCAGCGGATCGCCCAAGCCACATACCGTGGCCTTGAAGAAATCCCGCAGCCGTGACTCATCGAACGACTCATAGCCTGGATCAAACTCGTTGCACGGTTTGTACGCCCTGACAAAGGCTGATACCTTCTCTGGTATCACATAGTCCGACAGATGCACTTGGAACGCATCGCCGTTACCCTGCGCCACGTCCACATCGTCAGGCACATCATCCCAGTCGTCGTAATCGTATTGTTTCTTTCGTTTCTTGCTCATTTCCTTATGCTATAAATTCTCGTCAAAGATATCTGGTTTCTCTTCGTCTGGTTCCGGCTCCTGCCATACGCCGTTGATTTCCTCCATCTGCACGGCCAGCTCTTTTTCTGTTAAACCATACTTGCGTCGCAGCGCTTCCTTGGCGGCATCATCGAGGCTTTCCCTGCCTTCCTTCACCACTCCCACGTCGCCCGTGATATTGATGTTTGTATTCGGCATCTGCTCTTGTGGATCATCCTCGTCCTTGAAGTCGTTGTTGATCTTCGCAAGGTCTTGGTTAGCCTGCTTCACGGCCTGCCATGTGCCCGTCTTCCGTCCGTAGTTCATCATCCACGAGATGTTGTCCTCGAACATCGCCTTGTGGATATGCTTCTTCGCCACGTTCAGCCGCGACACGAGTTGGTTGATTAGCCAGATATCATTGCTCAGATTTGTCTCACTACGAGTGCTGACGATTCCCGTCTCTTCGTTGCGACAGATGCCCAGCGCCGCAATCATCTCCCGTGCCGACTCGTTGCCGAGGTCAGCCTGCGCGAAAAGGTTCTTGTAGTCCCTCGCCGCAATGTTCTTCACGATTCTGCGCACTGGTATTGACGGGTTCTCGGTGAACAGTTTGTAGCACTCCAGGCACAGCCGCGCCCTGAACTGCTGCTCCGGCGTCATGTTCATCCGCTCCAAGTCCACCTGGCCATACGTCCAGCGCACCACCTTGTCTACATAGTTTTGTGACAGTTGACTCATATTATTGTTTGATTTTGCGCAAATGTAGCCAAAAACTCATGAAAATTGGGACAAAAAGAAACGGGGCGCACGACAGATAACAGTCGTTACGCTCCGTTGACCATTCACGGCGATATTGAATGGGTTATTTTGAGAAGAGCTTGCCGAGCAGCCAGAAGGCGGAGGTGGTGAGAACGTTGGCGGCGACGTCGGAACCGAAGGCGGTGTACCAGCGGTCGCGGTCGGCGTGCTCTACCAACTGCTGCAAGTGCTGCTGGTTCTGCTGAATAGCCCGCAGGATTTCGTCGTTGCTCTTGTTCTGCATCGTCATCATGGCGAAGAGTCGCTTCTCTTCGTCGGTCATGCGGTCGTACATTTGTTCTAAAAGTTTTCGGCGCATGAGTGCATCGGCAGCGGCGGCGTAGCCCATATCACCAAAGGAAATACTTGCGGATGTCGTAGATGCCGTCCTTGTCGCGCAGGTTCTTTAGCGCCATCTTGTAGCAGGCGGCAATGATGTCCTTGTCGGATGGCGACAGCGGCTTGCCGAGCAGGGCGGCAATCTCTGTGCCGAAATCGGAATAGATTTTGTTCATTTCCGTAAATAAGGCACACTTGTTGTAGTACGGCGCGTCTTCGAGCGGCAGGCCGAACGACTCCATCGCGCTCTTCCACTGGTCGCGGCTCCACGGTGCTTTAGGATCCATGCCGGCAACGATTTTCTCGGCCTCTTTCGGTGTGAGGTACTGGCGCCACTTGATAGCCTCCAGTTTGTCAATCATTTCCTCGGCCACATCTGGTTTGTTGGTGATAAGCCAGTCCATGATGTTTGTCATCACGCAGCCGAAAGCCTTCATGTTCTTTGGGTCGCGGCTCTGCGCCATGTAGTCATACAGGCCTGTGTAGCGGTCTTTCAATTCTTGTGGTGTTGTCATCTTATTTTCTGTTTTAATGTTCAATTAAGCACGCCGAAGACTGCTTATTTTCACGATTTCGTCGAAATAAGCAAAAATCGGCGATTTTTATTTCTTATTTTGACGTTTAGATGCCGATTTCGACACCTTTTCCGATTTTGTTTCGGATTTGGGCTGAGCCGATGCCGACTCAACCATTGCCGTCGGGCACATCGGACACGGCGTCTGAGACACTGAGCGCGTCGGTGTCGGCGGTGTTTGCTGCTGGATAAATCTGCTCATATATCATTAAATAAAGGTGGTCAATAATTCCCATGAATAGGTCGAGCCAGATGCTCGCCCAAGCACAGAGAAAGGATATCGCGAGCATTTGGAGTGAAGAGTGAAGAGTGAAGAGTGAAGAATTTGCTGTCGCCACTTCATACACTAACACACTCCAGAAGGTCAGGCACTTGATGCACCCCACTACTGGCAGCTTCCGACGCAGGAAAGCCTCGATGTCAGGTATCGGCCCGATGTGGTTCGCCGCCGTGCAGACAAAGACGATGCCCGCGATATCCCAAAAGTTCATCATGCGCCGGCAGTCACCTCGATGCTGGTGGTGATGGCCACCTGATTGGTGCAGGGGCGCGTGCCCTGACAGCAGCCACAGCCATTGTTAATGTAATACTTGATGGGCTTCGGGCTGGCCTTCACCTCACCGAGCGTGAGCGTGGGCTGCGTGGCCGACGTGCATGGCAGGCAGCACTGGTAGCTGACGTACTCCGTGCGGGGTTCGCACGAGCCGCAGGGGCAGTAGGTGACGGTGCCCGACACGAGGCACTCCTGACAGTACATCGCGTTGCCCACGTCGATGGGCTGGCCGATGGCGGCCACACTGAGGTTGGCGATGACGGGGCGGGCGGGGTCGCTCAAAGCCATCTTGCGCTGGCCGCATGAATAATGCGTCAGACCTAAAACATACACGCCCGCCGTGGGGCTTGACAGCAGGAAGTCCTGGACATCCTGACCGTTCTTGCAGTTACAGTTGCAATTCATAATCGTTTTGTTTTTGTGTTAATTATCTTGGGGACCTTTGATTGCGCCGTCCCACTTTTTGCGCTATATTTTTGAGAGGCCGAAAATCGCAAACCTTAACTTTTCCGCAAAAAACCTTAGCTTTTTTCTGAAAAACCTAACTTTTTTGTTTTTGGCCGTTTTTGGCGATACCCACGTATGGCCGCAGGAATACCCACGTATAGCCGCGCCGATACCCACGTATAACTATTTCGCGGCCTCGGCGGCTGGCTCGGCTGCGGGCTGCTCGACGGCGAACTCCTTCGGGAACAGCTCGCCCTCGCCGTTGGGGTCGAAGACGGCACCCTCGCTGTTCTGGATAGCTTCGATTTTCGCCGCGAGCTCGTTCACCGATCCCTGCATCGTCTCTATCTGCACCTTCATGGCGGTAAGCGTTTCCATCACGCGGTCGAGCACCATCATGTTGCTGTAGGCGTGCTGCGAGGCGCAATACTGGCGCTGTGCTGGCAGGCACTGCAGACAGTTGCCCGGGCATCGGAACTGCGGCTGATTATTCTGCGGATTCTGATTTTGATTTGTCTGTTCCATAATCGTCTATTTGAAGTGATTGATAATCTGGTTCTTTACTAAAATGTTTTTGTTCCACTGAGGCACTGCCTCCGCGACCTTATTGCCAGTCACGGGGATGCCCAGTGCGCCCATGTCGTTGACGAACTGGCCGAGAGCCTTTTGTGCCCGCTGCGCCTCCTGCTCGTCGTTGGCGTAAATCTTAATCGTGATGGGATATACATTCATATTGCCGTGAATTAATTAATCGGAGGTAGCGGCTCGACGGGAGCCTCGGGTGTGACTGGCGGCAGCACGCCCTTGTTCGCGATAATCTGCTGCACGTACTGATACGCCTGTTGGATGGTCGGGCCGTTGTTTTTCAGCCAGTCCATGATGCCGTTCACCGTCTGCGCCGTATTCTGCTGCCACGTCAATGGCACGGGGTCGAAGTCGGGCAGGTCGGGCATGTCGGAAGCCAGAAAGTCGTAGAGTTCCTTCGCCTCCTTCAAATCGCCCTTCGCGCAATACAGGCATTGCCACTTCAGACTATTCTTGCTCGTCGCCTTGATTCCTTGCTGTGCCATCTGTAATCTCCTTTTCTTTTTTCCATAACCAAACATATTGCCGTGAATTTGAGTTCTTGGAATTGAGGGGCGGCATCCGCTCGCGCATCGTTCGGTATGCGGCCATGCCTTAGCCGCCCCTCAAATCATCTTAGCCATTGCAACCGCAACCGCTCATGGGGCAGTTACAGGGCTGGGGAGAGCTGTAAAGGCTCACGGGTGTCGGGTTCAGACTTGCGCGACCTGTGACAAAATCGCTGTAGGTCTGCGTCATCACTTGCTGCGTGGCCTGACTTGCAGCGAGCTCGGCCTGCTGCTGGGCGGTAAGCGTCGAAGCCTGCTGACCGCTCACGGTGTCGGTGATGGTCTGATTCAGCGTCACGTCACCGGCGATGCGCTCCTGACGTTCGGCAGCAAAGAGTTGTGTCAGCTGATCCAACTGACGCTGTGTGGCGCCGTTCTGCAGGGTTGCAATCTCCTTAGCGGCGAGAGCCACCTCCTTGGCCTGGTTGGCCTTGGCGTTACCGTACATGCCACCGAAGAGCCATGCGCCTACGCCGACAGCCGTTCCTACTGTGCCGAGCACAAGGCCGGCGACTCCGATACCAGAAGTGTGGTTTTTGTTCGACATGTAGTCCAATTTGACCTGCTCGTAAGGAGAAAGACCTTCCTTTGCGTCCATACCACGCAGCATCATCAAATCATTCATTTCTAATGCCATAGTTGTAAGTTTTTGTGTTAATAAATAAAGTGAACTATAATGGATTTGAGTATTCTCGCTTCCGACGGCAAAAGTACGGGATAATTCAATCCAAAGCAAGCAAAAACAAACAATCTGCGGTTCAACTTTTGACCTCAATTAACACAATCCATAAGACTGATTATATGGTCCAAGAATTATCATGTTTATTCTATATGCCTATTTACCAAACAATACCATATTGTTTGTAGGCTTACGTTGCTATAATTGACGTTTACAAGAGTCAGGCTATGATTATGGAAGGCATTCGGGCTATTACTGTTTTTTCTCTCATTGGTTCAAAAATTGACCTCGTTTTTAACGTTTTAAGGCTAAAAATCGTTGATAAACTCATAAACACATTGTTAATAATATGATTATTGTAGCATTATTGCTCGACAACAAACTTAAAACGGATAATTTGTTTCAATAAAAAACCGAATAAATAAAAGTTAAATGAAGTATTAAAACATATTAAATAATAACTGCTTTAACAATGTACCTAAGAATTGCTACAAAAAGGCTCAAAAAAAGACCTTTTTTGTGTGTATCTTTGCATCGGAAAAGCAAAAGAATTGGTATCAGAAACTATACATTATATAATATATAAAGGAGAAAAGTTATGAATTGCGACGAACTATTTTTGAACGAGGTTTGCCACGTAGAATTGGTGCCCTCAGCAAATTGTAACCTGGACGTGCCGGCAAACGCTGACCCTCAGACGGAGATGGAGGGGATGCTGACGAACGGTGGAACAAAGACCGACCGCATCGGACAGGCGGCAATGGTGATTGACGTGAACGACGTGGAGGACTATGCGGGAGCGCTGGATTCGGCACCGTCGCTGAAGACGTCGATGAAGACCAGCATTGCTGGCTACATAAGGCAGCACGAACTGACGATTCCTACGCGAGGCGACTATATAAAGGTACGAAAGGCGGGCGACAGGCTGCTGGGCGTGGATTTCCACGTAGTGCTGCGGACGCTGGCGGGCACGCGGTTCCTGCTGTATAGCCTGCCGAACAGCCCTACGGTGAGCGTTGAGGATCAGTTTGGCAGCGACTCGAAGCAGACGGTGAAGGTGAGTCTGCAGTCGATGTCGAACATGATAAAGCTGATAGACTAACCACCAGAACTCCCGTCCCTTTAAGGGGAGGTGTAGGGGATGTGGTCCTTCAACAATACAATTCTTTTGAATAAAGCATTTTTTCGGGTGTGGTCTGTCCGCGAGGATAGGCTCGCTACAATTTTTAGAGTCAAAAGGTAATTAACAAAAGTAATTCAAGATGGCAAGGCTGGCGCGTGAGCGTCGGCCTTGTTTGTTTTCGTCTTCGCTTCACGGCAGCTTACGGGAAAGGCATAGCGCCGTAAATGCCGATTTTGCCCTAAAATCGCGGTTTTCGGGCAAAAAAGTTGTCCCGAAGAAATCGCGCACACTATACCTTTGCCGAAAATCAAATTTAAAATCACGCAAAGATTTATGAACGGACTTTTAGAACTTCTGACCAACAAGCACTGGATGATTCACCCAGACTTTGTTAGCGCAGCCAGACCGATGATTCAGCAGAATCTGAACGGTCACATGGCGTTTGTGGCAGAGAAGAAGGTGATGGCGACGGCAATTCCCGTGGTCAACGGCGAGCATCCTGCCGACATCTTCCAAGACAGCCGCATTTCGGTTATCAATGGTCGTCCCGTGTATTCGTGGGACGATGAGCACAAGGATGACCCCTTTATCAATCTGATGTATGTGGACGGCCCGATTACCCGCAACGGCGGTGCCTGCACTTACGGTTCGGTGGAACTGCGCGACATTATGATGCGTGCCGCCGATGACCAGCACTGCGTAGGTCACATCTTCTTCATTAACACCCCAGGCGGCAGCGCTTGGGCAAAGAACGACTTCCAGCAGGCCATCGACTATGCTCACGAGCGCAAGCAGCCGGTGAATGCCTTTATCGACGGCATGTGCTGCTCGGCTGGTATGTACCTCGCCTCGATGTGCGACGAACGCTATTACATGCACCCCAAGGACCAGATTGGTTGTATCGGCGTGATGGCCGCTTTCTACACTGAGGCCGACGGCTCGAAGTGCGAGTACACCAACGAGACTTACCACGAACTCTACGACCCCGAGTCGTTCGACAAGAACAAGGAGATGCGCGACATCGCCAACGACGGCAACAGCGACTTGCTGATTGAGGAACTGACTCAGTTGGGTATCGAGTTCCGCGCCGACATCGTGAAAGCCTGTCCGAAGGCAAAGGATGAGCACCTGCACGGTAAAGTGTTCGACGCTCAGGACGTGAAGGGCATCCTGATGGACGGACAGATGTCGCTCTCAGAGGTGTTCGATCGCACAGTCAAGATGGCCAAGCGCAGCGGCAATCCTGCAATAGCTGCGACACAGGCCACACACACAACCTATACCGTCAAGACTGGCGGCGCGGCATCTGTCACGATGCAGGCCGGGGCAGCGAAGGAGAACATTTTTTCACCAACAAATAATAGTATCAACATGAAAGAGAAATTCCCAGCACTTTTTGCAGCCCTCCAGGTGGAGGAGATGCAGATGCAGGACGGCGGAGCCTTCATGAACGAAGGACTGCTGGCCACCCTAAACGAGAAGATCGAGGCGATGCAGAAGGCCGAGGCCGATGCAAAGGCGCTCGTGGAGAGCCTGACCGCCGAGAAGAATGATTTAACCGCCAAGGTCGAGGAACTGAACGCCGACATCGAGGCCAAGAACCTTGAAGTCGCCACGCTGACTGAGAACGCCGGCAAGGCCGACGAGCAGCTGAAGGCGAAGGACGAGGAAATCGCCACGCTGAAGGCCGACGCCGAGTTGAAGCAGACCGCTCTCGCCGCTTTGGAGCAGGAGAAGGCTGACATGACCGCCGCCGCCGCCGAGAAGGACGAGACCATCGCAACACTGCAGAGCGACGTGGAGGGCAAGCAGGCTCAGATTGAGCAGTTGCAGGCCGACGTGGACGGTGCCCGCGCATCGCTGACCACCGCCGAGCAGACGCTTGCCGAGCGCGACCAGCAGATCACCGACCTGAACGCTCAGATTACGGAGCTGCAGAACAACCCCGGCGCAGAGCCCGCAGCAGGTGCCGCTCCCCAGAACAACGGCGGTGGTGCAGACGCTCCCAGTGCCGTGGTGAACCGCTACGTGTGGAACCGCGAGCTCTCAGCCGAGGAGAACTGGAAGCTGGAGGAACAGTGGAACAAGGAGCACGGCATCGAGAAGTAACCAGTTCGGACGAAGACCAACACAAAAACTTTTTTAAATAACATTATTCACCAACACATTTAAGAACTATGGCAGAATTAAAGTTCATCGGTATCGACAATGTGATCAACATTGCCAACCAGTTGGAGCCCAACATCATCATGGGTCCCGCGTATTTCAAGAAGGCCGAGCTGAGCCGCCTTGCTATCAAGGTCATCACCGGCGTGCAGTTCAAGAAGACCGCTATGGTGCTCAGCCGCAAGGGTGGTACCAGCCGTCGCAAGAAGGTAGGCGTTCACCAGGAGTCGAAGATTGGCTACCTGATGGAGCGTGAGCTCGTTGCTCACATCGTATGGAACCGCTTCCGTCACAACGAGGACGAGTTCCAGGAGAAGCCCATCCCCATCGAGGGCAGCGCCAACTTCCACTATCCCCTCGCCGAGGAGTTCATCACCGAGATCGGTAAGGAGTTCTCCGACGACGTGTACGCCAACCTGTTCTTCGGCGACGAGAACAGCGAGGACGAGTCTCTGAACTACTACAACGGCTTCCACACCATCATCAACAACGACATGGCCAAGGGTCTGATCAGCGAGGCCAACGGCAACCTGATTCCCTGCGCCGTGCTCGACGCTCCGCAGAGCGAGGGCGACTGCCAGGCTTGGGACGACTTCGTGAAGTGGCACGACAAGTGGCCCTCAGTGCTGCAGGATGCCGACAACGTGATTGTCTATCTCGGCGTGGACTACGGCAACAACATCAGCGACGCCTACGAGCAGAAGCACCGCTCGCTGAAGTCGGCTGACTTCCTCGACAACGGCAACTTCAAGATTGCCCGCTATCCGAACATCACCTTCGCCCCGACAGCCAAGTGGGGTAACGGCACCCGCATGGTGGCCACCATCCCCGGCAACTTCGAGCTCGGCGTGAACAGCGAGGGCCAGGAGTCGTTCGTAGCCGTGCAGCATGGCAGTGACGAGGACGTCAAGGACATCATTTTCCAGATCCAGGGCATCTACGGCTGCCGAATCCTCGACATCCTGAAGCGTTCGTTCGTCACCAACGGCGGAACCATCGAGGCTGGCAACATCGAGCGCGGCGACTACGAGAAGGATGCCGTCATCGCCATCCCCAACGACGCTGAGCTCGGCTCCGTGGCCATCACCAACGGCAGCACTCCTGTGGAGAGCGGCACTGAGGTGGCCAAGGGCGTGACTCTGACGCTGACCGCTACGCCGAAGACCGGCAAGCAGTTCGTGAAGTGGAGCAACGGCTCGACCGCCAACCCGACCAGCATCGTGACCACGGGCGATCCTATCGCCATCGTCGGTATCTTCTCGGGGGAATGACCGCCGGGGATGAGCCGGCTAACCAAGCATCGGATGAACCTGAAAAGGTAAGTTACAACTTCACTTCGTACAGCGCGGACGGCCAGACCGAGTACGGCAACGGAACGGTCGAGACCACAGGCGAGAAGAAGACCTTCAACGGTGTTGAATACACCGAAGCGGAAGTGAAGACGAACACCGAGCCCGAGTGGGTGGGACGTAAGTTCTACATCGTCTCGACCGCGACCGCAGACGGCACGACCAAGTACCCGCTTTACGACGCCGAGGGCCAGGAGGCCGGAGTTCTGGTAACTATCACGCCGACAGCGTAATCTCTCAACAAAGGGGGTACGGGCGGCTGATGCAATATCGCCCACCAGCGACAGCCCTCCCCTTTAATACAATATTAGTAGTAATCAACGCAAAAACATTTATTGATATGGCAAACAACGCAAACTGCCCAGCAATGGGCGACATCCTTCGCGGAGAGCAGTGTACCGAGAACCTCGCTGGTCTTGGTAACATCGTCTACGTCGGACTGAAGAGCGACCTCGAATCGCCGATGACCGCCACTGACAATGTTTACTCCACGCCTGTATTCAAGTCGGGTAAGGGTCTGTTCCGCATCGACGGAAAGCGCGAGTCGCAGAAGGTGGCATGGAGTTCACTCGGATTCCAGAAGGGCTACCAGCTCACCGCCACCATCATCTCTGAGGCCACGGGCATCGAGGCCGCTAAGATTGACCGTGCGATGAACTGTCTCGACTTGTTCCTGATTTTCGTGGACGAAGACCAGTCGCTGATCCTCTATGACCCCAACCGTCCTCTCGAAGCCGACAACGGCGGCATCAGCGGCGACACGGGCGACGCTGCAGACAGCGACCGTCAGACCACCTATGAGTTCCAACTGAAGCCTGTGAAGTACACCCGTCTTTACGTCGAGGCACCGAACGGCGGTTGGGAGACACTGCGCGTCAGCCAATAATACATAGATAGGACGGCTCGATATAGCCGCCCTATCTTTATGTCTAACAATTCAAAAACGCAAGAACATGGCAGCAAATACAAATTGTCCCACACTGAAAGATTTCATCCTCGCAGACGACTGCAGCGAGAATTTCGGCGGCATGGCGACAACCGTCTATGTCTTCAAGCGCAAAGATTTGGCTGCAAACGGTCTGACACTGGACTCAGGCAAGGAGGCCACTTATAAGTTCTCAGCGACACCGTTTGTATCTGGTGGTCGTCTGTGGAAGTTCGACTGCAAACGCGAATCACAGCAAGTGCAGGGCGAGAGCCAGGGCTATCGAAAGGGCTTTATGATCACGATGAACTTTGTGATTGAGGCGGTCAACGAAAAGGCTTCTGAAATCGCAAGAGCCTTGAATACGGGCGACCTTGGTTTCATCGTTCTCGACAACGACGGCACGTGCCAGATACTCTACGACGTGAACCAGCGCTGCGAGATTGAGAGCGGCGGACTGACCACCGACACGGGTGCTGCCGCTTCCGACGACCGCCAGATGACCGTTGCCGTCAAGCTCGGTCCTGTGGCTCATCCGAACTATTTCCTCAATGCCACCAAGGCCGATCTCGAAGCATTGATGACGGAAGCCTCGTGACAGTAATCTCTCTTCTTTCCATAGAATCTTGATCTGAATGGTTTCATAAGTTGACTTGATTTTAGGTTAGTAATGACCCCCGCACCACGAGTTGATGCGGGGGTTTCTTTTATTCCGTCGGCTGAGCGTCGGCATCGGTGGTCGGCGTTTCGGCCTCGGATGTCGGTGTTTCGGTTCCCTCGGTCGATTGCTCAGTGGCATCGCCTTTCGGTTCTTCGACGGTCGGTTGTTCGACCGTCTCTGCTTCTGGCTTCTCGGCTTCTGATGCCTTCCGTCCTTCTGCCTCCTGCGCGGCCTGTTCAGTTTGCTGCTGTGCCACAGCTGCCTCGCCGCCATCGGGCTTTTCTTCTTTTCTCTTCCTTGTTTTACGCTTCTGCACACGCAGCACCGCCCGCAGGTTTTCTACGAGCGAACCGACCGCCCCGTCGCTGCCGAGCATCCGTTCGTTCGACCCGACCGCCGCCGAATAGGCCGTCATCACCGGCTCCGTCCGTGCTACGAGCAGCATCTCGCCCTGCACCACCATCGACTCACGCTCGCCGACGACGCAGAACGCCTCCAGCCCGAGTCCCTCGCGCCAGCCGTAGTCCACGTGCTTCATCAGTTCCTCGCCCAGTTCCGAGGCGACGAGTTCCCGCTGGTCGCCGACGGTCAGCAGCCGCAGTTCGCGAATCCACCCGCGACTCATCCAGTGGCGCAGGAAGCGCATCAGCACGACGTCCACTTCCTTCACGCAAATCCAATACTCGCCGAAGCCGCCGCTTGCCAAACAACAAGCCGCCGACATCATCTTTTCAATCGTCACGTCGCCGTTCGTCTGGAATAGCGCGTTTCCCCGCTCCCGTCGCAGCAGCTGGGGAAGCTGGTTCTCAATACAACAATGCTCTAAATATGCCATAACTTTCTCTGTTTTTTGATTACTACGGCACAAATATACGGCTTTTTCCGTCAAATTTGGGACATACCATGCCGTTTTAGTCCCATTATAAATATATAAAGGTGTAATTTTGCCATTGAAATCAAACAAAAAGGCGATATAGATTATGACACAGAGACTTTACACCGAAATGAGCGCAGACGAGCAGGCACTATGGGTGCAGGACTTTGCGCAAGTAATGGAACAATGCGGCGAACGGCTCTCGCTGCTGACGAAAGGCAAGGCCACCGCTACCACCGACGATGCCGCCGCCATCCGCCGCATTTTTTCTCTTCTCGCAGCCTGGCCATTCGCACAGGACTTCTGCGAGAAGGCGCAGCGCTACGGCGACTACATGGCCCGTACACCCCGACTGCCTATATATATAGAGAAGGTAAAGGAGAAGCTGGCCGACGGTCTGACCATGACCGACGCGCAGGGCAGGGTAGTGGCCTACGTCTCGCCATCGACGCCGATGCGCCGCCGTGGCCGACCGACAAAGGAGGAGGTGGCCGCACGTCTTCGTGGCGAAACAATCACCATGCAGGGTGGCGACGACGCAGAAGCCCGCAAGCGCCGCGCCATCGCCAAGATGCTTGGCTTGGAAGTGGTGGTCCACGGCGACGCTCCCCGCGAGAAGAACAATGCCGAGATTGCCGCCGAGAAGGCCGCAAAACAAGCGGAATACGACCGCCAGAATCCGAGTCTGTTTCCACAAGACAAACCGACTGTGCCCGCCACCGCAAGCGAGATAGCGACCTCCTCGCCCGGTGGTAACGCTCAACCAGAGGTCGCACAACCGTCCGAAGGCAGTGCTGCCGTCGCCCCTTCACAGCCTGCCAACGGCGGTTCCCTCGCTTGTCCAACCATGAGCGAAGTCTATCAGTCGCGCATTGATCAGGACCGGCTCAGGCTTT
>Ga0310696_10001535_pt1 | contig 33181 bp, 27 predicted proteins | sample AusTroGonzalo_MG_4_FD_203885 | JGI IMG/M metagenome (GOLD analysis project Ga0310696, IMG submission 203885) | Bovine rumen microbial communities from tropical cattle in Woodstock, Queensland, Australia - Gonzalo_02 (v2) (version 2) | ecosystem: Host-associated > Mammals > Digestive system >... | reverse complement strand
ACACCGTCAAGAACGAGTTGCTCAAGGACATCAAGTTCCACTCTATAGGCGAAGTGAGAAGGACTCTGGATAAAGCTATAGCCTTTTACAATAATGAACGGCCACACATGTCGCTGAACAACATGACGCCACGTCAGGCAGCCTCATGTATGGGTAAAATACAAAAGAAATGGACCAGTTACAGAGAAAAGTACCTCGAAAATTTGGAAATTCAAGAAGGAGCATGTACCTTTGCACCGCAAACCCTAAACATGATTGAACGGCTTTCCGGAGAGCCGATTCAACAAAAACAAGGGTTAAGAGAGAATCATTCAACTTCTGCCAGGGTTTAGGATGAGGTACCCTAAAAAGCATTCAACCTATGGCAGGGTTAAGTAAAAAAACATTCAACTTTTTCTAGGGAAGTACAATTCTGGTGCACACCATATCACCGTATCACCGTACCATAGAGTGTGATACGAAAGGGAGATTCTTATGATATTTATTATAGAATATATAATAATTATAATTATTATATATTCTAATAGGATTGTCACCGCAAACGATAGAACGATGGGAGGTTCATGGTACGGTGATACGGTGATACGGCGGCAGAGGCGGCATTTAAGGGTAAAAATTCTTTGCGGAGCAAAGCGAGAAAGCTCGAGCGGCGAGATTTAAATCTAGAAATTGCGCGCATTAATGGTAGCAATTGTTTTCCTTAATAGCACCTCTAAGGTGAAGCTCGGCAAGAATCCAGGTAAGAAGTTCGTGATTCAGACAGCCATGCTGTCAGCCCCTTTATTTGGCCCATTTCGCACGAAAATCCCTGAATTATTTTGTTTATATAGGAAAAAAACGTAATTTTGCAGGCTGAATGCAAACTAAAAACTACTTTATGTTCAAAAAAACTATTCTGGCTATCACAGCCCTGATGCCTGTGGCATTATCAGCTCAGACATTTGACTTTGACTTATCGAAAAAACAACCTGTGTATAGCGATTCGCAGGGATTTGGTTACGATGCGCTGCCCGCTCCTGACAGTAAGAAACCGGTGGAGCCTTTCTACTTCAGCGTGAAAGTGCCCGATGGTAACTATCTGGTAAAGGTGGTATTGGGCGGCAAGAAAAATTCAAACACAACGGTGCGTGCCGAAGGCCGACGACTGATGATGGACAACATCACCACAAAGAAATCCAAGGACACGCAGGAAGTGAGTTTCGTGGTCAACAAACGCTCGCCTCAGATTGACGAGAAGACACGCGTAAAAATAAAGGATCGCGAGAAGGACTATCTGGCTTGGGATGACCGATTGACACTGGAATTCAACGGTGATATGCCAGCCGTGAAGAGCCTGCATATAGAAAAGGCAGACGTGCCCACGATTTACCTCTGCGGCAACTCTACCGTGGTAGATCAGAACTACGAGCCCTGGGCATCGTGGGGACAAATGATTACACGCTGGTTTGGTCCTGAGGTGGCTATCAGCAATCATGCGGAGAGTGGATTGACGGCTCGCACCTTCATCGCCTCAAACCGACTGGACAAAATTCTGAAGACGCTGAAAAAAGGCGATTACGTCTTTGCAGAGTTCGGACATAACGACGAGAAAGAAAAGAAACCGGGTGATGGTGCCTGGTATCACTATCAGTACCAGCTGAAGATTTTTGTCGATCAGGTGCGTGCGAAAGGCGCAGAGATCGTGTTCCTGACACCCACTCAGCGTCGCGCCTTTAATGACGACAACAAGACACTGAAGAATACGCATGGCGACTTCCCCGCAGCCATGAAGATGGTGGCAGAGAAGGAGAACGTGCCTCTGATAGACCTGAATGCCTCTACGAAGGTGTTCTTCGAGACACTGGGATTCGAGGATTCTAAGCGTGCGCTGGTGCACTATCCGGCAGAGATGTATGGACGCAAACTGGAAGACAACACCCATTTCAACCCCTACGGTGCCTACGAGGTAGCCAAATGTGTGGTGATGGGAATGAAACAGTTGAACCTGCCTATCGTGAAATACCTGCGTGCCGACTGGCAGGACTTCAACCCTGCACAGCCCGACGACTGGAAGACATTCAAATGGGCACCTTCGCGTATTGTAGAAAATGTAAAACCTGACGGCAATTGATCTATATGAAAAAGATTATTTCATCTATAGCACTGGCTACACTTGCATTAGGAGTTAATGCGCAGTCATGGCCTACTGTCACACCAGAAGCCAAACCTGGCACACGCTGGTGGTGGCTGGGCTCAGCCGTCGATAAAGAGAACTTAAAGTGGAATCTTGCCGAATATGGGAAACACGGCATCGGAGCCATCGAGATAACCCCGCTTTACGGCGTACAGGGGAATCAGGAAAAAAACATCCCTTACCTCTCTGACAAATGGATGAGCATGCTGCAATACACCATGACACAGGCAGAACGCAACGGCATTGAGGTGGATATGGCTACAGGTACGGGATGGCCTTTCGGAGGACCATGGGTGCCATTGGAGGAATCAGCCTCGAAAATGATGTTCGTCGACTCTATCATGAGTCAGGAGGCTGCCAAGAATATCACGCTGACATTACCCCTCAAAGATCAGAAGAATACACGTTTCGTAACACAAAAAACCTTCCCACAAAAAGATGGTAAGGTGCGCGTCATTGCCCTTTATGCGAAATATGGCGTGATGAGAGTAAAACGAGCTGCGCCTGGAGGCGAAGGATTGGTGATTGACCACTTTGATAAGACTGCCGTGGCAAATTACCTTCGCCACATAGAACAGGCCTTCGAGCGTACAAAGACGCCCTACCCTCACACATTTTTTAATGATTCTTATGAAGTAGAGGCTGCCACGTGGACACCCACGCTTCTGAAGGAGTTTGAGAAGCGTCGTGGCTATAAGCTGGAGGATCATCTGCCGGAACTGATAGCCTACGAGCCCAAGGTGCTGAGCGACTATCGCGAGACATTGGGCGACCTTTTGCTGGAGAACTTCACCAACCAATGGACGGCATGGGCTCATTCTCACGGCGCAATAACGAGGAATCAGGCGCATGGTTCACCAGCCAACCTCATTGACTGCTATGCAGCCGTAGATATCCCAGAGATAGAAGGTTTCGGACTGAGTGAGCTTGGTATCAAGGGATTACGCAAGGATCCAGGCAAGACGCGCAAGAATGATTCCGACTTCTCAATGTTGAAATATGCGCCCTCGGCAGCACATATCTGCGGCAAGCCATATACCTCAAGTGAGACCTTCACCTGGTTGACAGAACATTTCCGCACGTCGTTGTCACAGCTCAAGCCAGACATCGACCTGATGTTCTGCGCTGGCGTGAACCATATGTACTTCCACGGCACCTGTTATTCACCCAAGAACGACGAGTGGCCAGGATGGAAGTTTTACGCCTCCATCGACATGAGTCCTACCAACAGTATCTGGCGCGATGCCCCCTACTTCATGGACTATGTGTCTCGCTGTCAGAGTTTTCTGCAGATGGGTCAGCCCGACAACGATTTCCTTGTTTATCTGCCCGTACGTGATATGTGGCAGAAAAATACGGGCAAACTGCTGATGCAGTTTTCTATTCACGCCATGGGAAAACTGGCTCCCGATTTCATCAAGAGCATCCTGACTATCGACAAGGCCGGCTATGACTGTGATTATATCTCAGAACGACTGTTGATGGACACCAAGTGCGTGAACGGACAACTCATCACCCAGGGCGGCACGAGCTACAAGGGACTGATTATTCCTGGTAGCGGAAAGATGCCCGAGAAGGTAAGACAGCATATCGAACGGCTCAAAGCTCAGGGGGCCCACATCATCTATGGCGTCAACGAGCAACAGATGGGTGAAGCAGCCAAAGCAGAAGTGATGAAGACTCAATTAGGACTGAAGGCTATCCGTCGCAAGAACGCCAACGGCTACCATTATTTTATTGCCAACCTGAGTCCTAACGACGTCAGCGGATACGTCTCATTACCAATAGATTACTCAGAGGCCGTTTGGTTCAATCCGCTCAATGGCAAACGTCATTCCGCCAAGCAGAACGGCAAGCAGATACTGATTAGTCTGCGTAGCGGTGAATCCATGATTCTTCAGACCTTCAACACCAAGGGCAACTTCCATCAAACGGCACGTTTGGAGGATGAGAGGAAAGTCCCCATGAAGACCTACGACCTGAACGGCAAATGGACACTCTCGTTTATCGACGAGGCGCCCGCAGTAGGAAAGACCTACCAACTGGATAAGCTTCAGACCTGGGAGACATTGGACGAGAAAACACGTATCACGATGGGAACCGGTGTATATACCACCCACCTCAATCTCAAAAAGAAAGACCTGGCGGATGCCCATGCATGGACTATCGACTTGGGTGATGTGCGCGAATCAGCCCGTGTATATATCAACAACCAGTTCGCAGGCTGCGCTTGGTCTGTACCATTCATCCTGAGTTGCGACAACCTGCTGAAGGAAGGCGACAACGTGATTCGTATTGAGGTGACCAATCTGCCCGCCAACCGTATCAGCGACCTCGACAAGAAAGGCGTGAAATGGCGTAAGATGGAGGAAATCAATGTCGTGGATATCAATTACAAGAAAATAACATACGATGAGTGGGCGCCCGTAGAAAGTGGGCTTCACTCTAAAGTGACTATCATTAAATATTAAATAGCATGTCAGAACACAGCAATCAACATCACCACCATCATCACCATCATAAGGAAGATGATGCATCACGTTTCAAAAGAGAGGCGCTGAACTCCATTCGCATGAAGAAAATAATCTCGAAATGGGCATTCAGAGTCCTCTGCGTGATTGCAGCACTCCTGGTGATTGCAGCCGTAGTGGTGAACCACCTCTGATTTTAACGGAGGTAGAAAGGAGCAGTTAAATCTGCATACCATGATGAGCGTAGGCCGGGAGCGTCTTCTATAAGACCAACTCCTGTGTCTATCGACTCAGAACTATGAAGAGCAAACGTGAGAAGAAGACGCTTTGGCTGTTTGCGAGGCGTGGTTTGAACAGACCATTCCCTATGCAAAAAGAAACCATTCAAGGCAGCCTCCTCAAATACTTTGTTTCTATAATCGAAAGGCACCACGAGCGAGAAAATGCCTTGTTCCGTCAAGAGCGACTTGACGGCTTTAAACAGGCTGGCATACGACAGACTCGTGTCGTGACGCGCCTGCGAACGAAGCGTGTCTGGACAGGTAAGCGACTGTTCGAAGAAGGGGGGATTAGAGACAATACAATCATACTGTCCCCCAAACTGGCAAACATCAGCCTCCTGTATGGTGATTCTATCAGCAAAAGGGGATGCTTTCACGTTCTCGCGGGCCTGTTCTACGGCAGACGTAACAATATCAATGCCAGTGACTTGTGCATCAGGGAAACGTTGAGCCATCATGATAGCAATGAGTCCGGTGCCAGTACCGATATCCAGAATACGCTGACCACCATCCGACCACGCCCCAAGCAGCGTGCCGTCGGTACCTACTTTCATTGCACATTTTCCTTGGAAAATAGTAAACTTTTTGAACTTAAAATAGTCGTTTGCCATATTTAGGGCACAAAGTTATACATTTTTTGTTAATTATCTACTATCCTTACTTAAAATATCAATTAAAATTCGTACCTTTGCAAACGAATTATGGAGTTTAAGATTAAGATGAGTGACAATCAGTTTAACAATAAGTCTATCTCAATGATAGCCGATATTGAAGGTGATTTTACAGACATGATAAACACCGAAATGCCTTCGGAATTACCTATTCTTCCCGTCAGAAATATCGTTTTGTTTCCTGGTGTCGTATGGCCCATCCTGCTTGGACGTGCTTCAAGCATGAAACTGGTGCGTCAGGCTGAAAAGACTGGCGAGATTATCGGTGTGGTGTGTCAGCGTGACCCAGATATCGAGGTGCCTACGAATGGCGACCTGTTTGAATATGGCGTATCTGCTAAGATCGTCAAGCAGTTTACCCTGCCTGGTGGCAACACCACCGTCATCGTGCAGGCTCAGAGTCGTTTCCGCCTGAACAAGTTGACCAGGGAGACGCCATTCCTCAAAGGAGACGTGACGCCGATGCCCGACCTGCATCCCGACAAGCACGACAAAGAATGGAAGACTGCAGCGGACGACCTGCGTCATTTAGCAGAAGAGTATATCTCGATGGTTGACGAGATGAGCGATGAAGCTACTTTTGCCATCCGCAACATCCACAACGACGAGATGATGCTGAGTTTCGTCTGCGCCAATATGCCTTTCACCATTCAGGAGAAAATCAAGTTGCTTGGCGTGGAAACCGTGAAGGAGCGTCTCTTCGGTGCCATGAAGGCAATGAACCGCGAGATTAACTTGCAGAAGTTGAAAACAGACATCCGCAACAAGACCCGCGAGGATATTGACGAACAGCAGAAGAACTATTTCCTGCAGCAGCAGATCAAGAACCTGCAGGCAGAGATGGGCAACCAACAACAGCCTGAGAAAGCAGAACTGCTGCGTAAAGCCAGAAACAAAAAATGGCCCGAGGACATCGCACGCACATTCTACAAAGAGGCCGACAAGTTGGACAACCTGCAGCCTCAGAGTCCTGACTTCAACGTGCAGTTGAACTATCTGCAGACTTTCGTATCACTGCCTTGGGGCGAATATACCAAGGATGATCTGAATCTGCAGCGTGCCCAGAAGATTCTGGACCACGACCACTACGGCATGGAGAAAGTGAAGGAGCGCATCCTGGAATATATGGCTGTGCTCTCTTTGCGAGGCGACTTGAAGAGTCCTATTCTCTGTCTCTACGGCCCTCCAGGAGTTGGTAAGACCTCTCTGGGCAAGTCTATCGCAGAGGCCATGAAGCGCAAGTATGTACGCGTTTCACTGGGAGGTCTGCATGACGAGGCAGAGATTCGTGGTCACCGTCGCACCTATATCGGCGCTATGCCAGGCCGTATCATCAAGAGTATTCAGAAAGCCGGTTCCAGCAATCCTGTCTTCATTCTCGACGAGATTGACAAGGTGACGCAGAACACTATCAACGGCGATCCCTCTTCTGCCCTACTCGAAGTGTTGGATCCTGAGCAGAACAATGCCTTCCACGATAACTATCTGGATGTTGACTACGACTTGTCGAAGGTGATGTTTATTGCCACCGCCAATAATTTGTCAACAATTCCCCGTCCGCTGCTCGACCGCATGGAGATTATCGAGGTAAGCGGCTATATCACTGAGGAGAAGATTGAGATTGCCAAGCGCCATCTCATCCCCCGCGAACTGGATAATACTGGTTTGAAGACTTTGGCAGAGAAGCCGAAGTTCAGTAAGGCTACCATCGAGAAAGTCATTGAACAATACACCCGCGAGAGTGGTGTGCGCCAGTTGGAGAAGCAGATCAACAAAGCCATGCGCAAATTGGCTTATAAGCGTCAGGTGGAAGATAGTCTTGTGAACTGGAAGATTACCCCCGAGTCATTGGAGGATCTGTTGGGCAAACCACCCTTCTACCGCGATATCTACCAGGGCAACGAGTATGCCGGTGTGGTGACAGGACTGGCCTGGACCAGCGTAGGTGGCGAGATTCTCTTCATCGAGACCTCACTCTCAAAGGGTAAGGGTTCCAAGCTGACCCTGACCGGTAACCTGGGCGACGTGATGAAGGAGTCGGCCGTGCTGGCACTCGAGTATGTCAAGGCCCATGCCGACAAGCTGGGTATCGATTACCGCATCTTCGACAACTGGAACATTCATATCCACGTGCCCGAGGGTGCCACACCCAAGGACGGTCCTTCGGCTGGTATCACCATCGCCACCTCTATCGCCTCTGCGCTGACCCAGCGTAAGGTACGCAAGAATACGGCGATGACCGGCGAGATAACCCTTCGTGGCAAGGTGCTCCCCGTGGGTGGTATCAAGGAGAAGATCCTGGCTGCCAAGCGTGCCGGTATTACCGATATCGTGATGTGTCAGGAGAACGAGAAGGATATCCTTGAGATTCCTGAGATATACCTGAAGGGCGTACAGTTCCACTATGTAGAGAACGTACAGGACGTGTGGGATTTCGCACTCTCCGACAAGATTGTGGACAACCCCTTGAAATTTGAGATTGAAGAGGAAAAAGATAAAGATAAGAGCAAATGACATTCGAACTACAACATACAGACCCTTACAGTAGTGCACGCGCTGGCATCATCACAACGGATCACGGACAGATAAAGACACCTATCTTTATGCCCGTTGGTACCTGTGGCAGCGTGAAGGGTGTTCATTTCTCTGAACTCCGCGAACAGGTAAAGGCTCAGATTATCTTGGGCAACACCTACCACCTCTACCTGCGTCCTGGTCTCGACACGCTGCGTAAGGCAGGCGGTCTGCATAAGTTTAACACATGGGATCGTCCTATCCTTACCGATTCGGGAGGTTTCCAGGTGTTTTCTCTCACAGGCATCCGTAAGCTACGCGAAGAGGGATGTGAGTTCCGCAGTCATATCGACGGTTCAAAACACATCTTCACGCCTGAGAACGTGATGGATACCGAACGTATCATTGGCGCTGATATCATGATGGCACTCGACGAGTGTCCTCCAGGCGAGAGTGATTACCAGTATGCCAAGAACTCCTTAGGCTTAACCCAGCGCTGGCTCGATCGTTGTATCAAGCGTTTCAATGAGACTGAGCCGCTCTATGGACATAAGCAAACGCTGTTTCCTATTGTACAGGGCTGTAAGTATAAAGACCTCCGACGGGATGCTGCCAAGCATGTGGTTGACCGTCTGGGTATGCTCAATGATGGTGGTGGCGCTTCTATCGGCGGACTGGCTGTAGGAGAACCTACCGAGGTGATGTACGAGATGATTGAGGTGGTCAACGATATCCTGCCAAAGGACCGTCCACGCTATCTGATGGGCGTAGGAACACCACAGAATATCCTGGAAGCTATTGAGCGCGGCGTGGACATGTTCGACTGCGTGATGCCTACCCGCAATGGACGTAATGCAATGCTCTTCACCTATCAGGGCACGATGAACCTGCGCAACAAGAAATGGGAGCAGGACTTCTCGCCTATCGACCCTGACGGCTGCGACATAGACCGTCTGCACACCAAGGCCTACCTGCATCACCTGTTCAAAGCACAGGAGCTGCTGGCTCTGCAGATTGCAAGTATTCACAACCTGGCTTTCTATCTGAGACTTGTCACCGATGCCCGTCAGCATATCGAACAAGGTGACTTCTCCCAATGGAAACGTTCGGTCATTAATGATTTAGGTCGCAGAATATGAAAAATCTATTGGCACGTATTTTCCCGCGACTGGATCGCTATATTATCAGTAAGTTTATAGGTACTTATATCTATTCTATCGTACTGATAATCAGTATTAGTATAGTATTCGACTTCAACGAAAACTTAAACAAGTTTGCCACGTATCACGCACCTTGGACAGCTATCGTATTCGACTACTATGCTAACTTCGTGCCATACTTTGCCAACCTCTTCTCGCCCCTATTTGTCTTTATTGCCGTCATCTTCTTTACGTCTAAATTGGCAGGCAATTCCGAGATTATCGCCATGCTCTCGGCAGGTGCTAGTTTTAAGCGTCTGCTGCGTCCCTATATGTTCTCAGCAGCTATCATTGCTGCCTTGAATTTCTATTTGGGTGCCTACGTCATTCCTCACGGCAACGTGGTACGACTGAATTTCGAAACGCAGTATAAAAACAAGCGTCGCGTGACATCGGCCAGTAATGTGCAGTTGCAGGTAGCCCCACACGTTATCGCCTATCTGCAGCAATACGACAACCTCACCCGCCGCGGCTACGGCTTCTCGCTCGACCATTTTGAGGGCAAAAAACTGGTGAGTCACATGACAGCCAGCGTGATTCAGTATGACACAATATCTGATTCCAGATACCATTGGAAGGCCCTGAACTACAAGATACGTACGCTGAAAGGGCTGCGCGAACATATCCAGACGGGCACAGAACTTGACACAATGATTATGATGGAGCCGATGGACCTTGTGTTCAGTACGGATCAGCAGGAGACATTCACGTCGCCTGAACTGAAACGCTATATCTCCAAACAACAGGAGCGCGGCTCTCAGAACGTGATACAGTATGAGGTGGAATACCACAAGCGCATAGCCACCTCGTTTGCATCGTTTATCCTCACCTTGATAGGTGCCTCCCTCTCTGCCCGTAAGCGTAAGGGCGGTATGGGACTCTCGCTGGGCATAGGCCTGGCTCTGTCGTTCTCGTATATTCTCTTACAGACCATCAGTGCCACCTTTGCCATCAACGCTGGTATGCCTGCGATATTGGCAGCATGGATTCCTAATATGATTTTCGCCGTCATAGCCTATTTCTGCTATCGACTGGCTCCAGATTAAATATATGACATTTGAAGAAACATATCTGAACGATAATATCCTCGATGCATTGTATGATATGCACTTCGAGGAAATGACCCCCATTCAGGAGCGATGCATCCCAGAAATCCTTGATGGTCACGACGTGTTGGGCGTAGCTCAGACAGGTACCGGTAAGACAGCTGCCTATCTGTTGCCTATTCTCTCCATGCTCGACGACGGTGGATTTCCCGAGGATGCCATCAACTGTATTGTGATGTCGCCCACCCGCGAACTGGCACAGCAGATAGACCAGTCGATGGAGGGTTTTTCCTATTACCTGGAGAATGTGAGTAGCATTGCCGTATATGGAGGTAATGACGGTTCGCGTTTCGATCAGGAAATAAAGAGTCTGCGTGGTGGTGCCCCAGTGGTCATTGCAACCCCAGGTCGTCTGCTCAGTCATCTGAAGGTGGGCAACCTCGACCTCTCGCGTACATCTTTTTTTGTATTAGACGAGGCCGACCGTATGCTCGACATGGGATTTATGGAGGACATTCTGCAAATCAACAAATTACTGCCAGACACCTGTCAGAAGGTGATGTTCTCTGCCACAATGCCAACCAAAATTCGTGAGTTGGCGGTGTCTCTGCTGAAGAATCCCGTGGAAGTAAAACTGAAGGTGAGTCGTCCTGCCGAAAAAATTCATCAGATGGCATACATCTGCTATGAACCTCAGAAGGTGCGTATCATAGAACATATCTTTAAGAAGGGGGACCTGAAACGTGTCATCATCTTCTGTGGCAAGAAAGACAAGGTGAAGGATATCAACCGTACCCTTCAGAAGATGAAGATCAACTGTGCCCCAATGCATTCAGACCTTACCCAGCAGGAACGCGACGACGTGATGTATCGTTTCAAGGCCGGACAGGTAGATGTGCTGGTGGCAACCGACATTGTGGCACGTGGCATTGATATAGATGATATCGGTATGGTGATTAATTACGACGTGCCTCATGACAGCGAGGACTACGTACACCGCATCGGTCGTACAGCACGTGCTGCTCGCGACGGTGAGGCCATCACCTTTGTGAGCGATGCCGATTTCCGTTTCTTCAAGCCCATTGAACATTTCCTACAGAAGGACATCGAGAAACTCCCCTTGCCGGAAGAACTGGGAGAAGGTCCTGACTATGCGACATACAAGAGCAACAAGCCACATAAGTCGCACGGCTCACACGGTTCAAACAAATCACGCAAGCCACACAGAGGACAGAAGAGCAAGAAATCCTCTGGCACACAATTTGCTGGAAAGCCTACGAACAAACAGAAAGAAAGGAAGTAAATGACAAGTCAGTTTTCACCAAAAGTATCTGAAATACTGGCCTTTTCACGCGAAGAGGCCGCACGTCTGTCGAGCAGCAGCGTGACCCCCGAGCATCTCCTTCTTGGCATGATGCGCATGAAGGATGGTCCCGTATGCGATGTGTTCAGCAAACTGAATATCAACAAGGAAGATATCAAGTTCTCCCTCGAGATGAACGTGCAGCAGAGCGAAGGTTTTATCCATCCAGAAAATCTGCATGAATTGACACTCAATGATAACGCATCCAACATCCTGAAGTTGGCTGTACTTGAAGCCCGTATGCAACACGAGGAACACGTAGAACAGCAGCATTTACTGTTGGCTATCCTGCGCGACCGTAGTAACAATGGTGCAAAAAAAGTGCTGGAAGAGCATAACATCAACTATGACAGCGTACAGAATATTCTGAAGGCACCTCAGCCAAAAGATGCACTGATGCTGCCTGAGGACGACGAGGAAGAGGCAGAAACAGGTCACAGTCAACGCACCACAAACACCACATCTGAGAAGCCGAAGGAGAAATCAAAGACGCCTGTACTCGACAATTTCTCAACCGACCTCACACAGGCAGCCATCGATGGAAAACTTGATCCCTGCGTTGGTCGGAAGGAGGAGATTCAGCGTGTGATGGAGATTCTGGGGCGTCGCAAGAAGAATAATCCCATTCTGATTGGCGAACCTGGTGTGGGAAAGAGTGCCATCGTCGAGGGACTTGCACAGATGATTGCACAGCGCAAGTGCTCACCTATATTCTTTAATAAGAAGATTGTGAGTCTGGATATGACGGGCGTCGTAGCTGGAACTAAATACCGCGGACAGTTTGAAGAACGTATCCGTGCCCTTCTCAAGGAGATTGAGCAGAATCCCAACATCATCGTCTTCATTGATGAGATCCATACCATCATCGGTGCAGGCAGTACACCTGGCAGTATGGATGCTGCCAATATCATGAAGCCTGCATTGGCACGTGGCACCATCCAGTGTATCGGAGCCACCACACTCGACGAGTATCGCAACAGTATCGAGAAAGATGGCGCCTTGGAACGCCGCTTCCAAAAAGTACTTGTTGAGCCAACCAATGCAGAACAGACCTTACAGATTCTCTATAACATCAAGGAGCGCTACGAGGAACATCACCATGTAGTGTTTACCGACGAGGCTATCCGCGCATGCGTCACATTGACAGAGCGATATGTCACCGACCGTGCCCAGCCAGATAAGGCTATCGACGCGATGGATGAGACTGGCGCACGCGTACATTTGCAGAATGCCCAGATACCACCTGAAATAGATGAGATAGAGAAGCAGTTGGATGCTGTCAAGAGACAAAAGCATGAGGCCGTAGTCAACCAGAACTACGAACTGGCAGCCAGCTATCGTGACAATCAGGTGAAACTGGAGCAGCAATTAGCTGAGACTCAGAAGAAATGGATGCAGGGAAATAATGAGAACCGGCAGACAGTAACCGAAGCCGAGGTCTCTGACGTGGTATCAATGATGACAGGTATCCCCGTACAACGCATGGCTGAGAACGAGGGCGTGCGTCTGAAAAATATGGCGCCAGCACTCAAAGCCTGCGTCATTGCTCAAGACACCGCTATCGACAAGATGGTGAAGGCTATCCAGCGCAACCGCGTGGGACTGAAAGCTCCCAACCACCCCATCGGCGCCTTCATGTTCCTTGGTCCTACGGGTGTAGGAAAGACCTACCTCGCAAAGAAACTGGCCGAACAGATGTTTGGTTCTGCCGATGCCCTGATACGTGTGGACATGAGTGAATATACCGAGGCCTTTAATGTGTCACGCCTTATTGGTGCGCCTCCGGGCTATGTAGGATATGAGGAAGGAGGCCAGCTCACCGAACGTGTGCGTCGCAAGCCCTACTCTATCGTACTACTCGACGAGATAGAGAAAGCTCACGGCAATGTATTCAACCTCCTGTTGCAGGTACTCGATGAAGGTCGTCTTACCGATGGTAATGGCAGATTCGTGGATTTCCGCAACACGGTGATTATTATGACATCGAATGCCGGCACACGCCAACTAAAGGAATTTGGTAATGGTATTGGCTTCACAGCCTCGACCTTTGGTCTTAACATGAACGAGAAAGATCGTGAGCACGCTCGTAGCATCGTGCAGAAGGCTCTCTCAAAACAGTTCTCGCCTGAGTTCCTCAATCGCCTCGACGAGATTATCACGTTCGACCAGCTCGATCTCAATGCTATCAAGCGTATCATCGATGTAGAGTTGAAGACAGTATTCAAGCGCATCAGCGATATGGGCTATGAGATACAGCTCAGCGATACCGCTAAGGAATTTGTGGCCAGCAAAGGCTATGATGTGCAGTTTGGTGCACGTCCGCTGAAGCGAGCCATCCAGAACTATATAGAGGACGGTATCTGCGAACTGATCCTCGCCGACTCCGTTTCCCAGGGAGCCACCATCGCTATCGACAAGCATCCTGAGAAAGAGGAACTGAAATTTGAAGTATTATCACAACAAAGTTAGAAGAAACGAAATGATTACAGTAACCAATCTGGCGATTCAATTTGGTAAGAAGGTTCTCTACAAAGACGTGAACCTGAAGTTTACAAGTGGCAATATCTATGGCATTATCGGTGCCAACGGTGCCGGTAAGTCTACCCTGCTCCGTGCTATCAGCGGAGAGCTGGAGCCCAACAAGGGTACTATCGAGATGCTGCCTGGCGAGCGCATGAGTGTGCTTGAGCAGGACCACTTCAAATACGATGAATTCTCTGTGATGAACACGGTGCTGATGGGACATCAACCACTGTGGGAGAATATGAAAGAGCGCGAGGCCCTCTATGCCAAGCCTGAAATGAGCGAGGAGGATGGCGTGCGCGCTGCTGAACTGGAGATGGCTTTTGCTGAGATGAACGGCTGGGAAGCCGAGAGCGAGGCTGCACAACTTCTCCAGAACCTGGGTATCAAGGAAGATGTGCACTATTCGCAGATGTCGGATATCTCTAATAATGAGAAGGTGCGCGTCATGCTGGCCAAGGCCCTGTTCGGACATCCAGACAACTTGCTGCTCGACGAGCCTACCAACGACCTCGACCTTGACACCGTTCAGTGGCTTGAGGAATACCTCAGCGGACTTGAGCAGTGTGTGCTCGTGGTTTCTCACGACCGTCACTTCTTGGATGCCGTCTCTACACAGACTGTAGATATCGACTTCGGTAAGGTGACACTCTTCTCAGGTAACTATTCTTTCTGGTACGAGTCAAGTCAGCTGGCCCTGCGTCAGGCTCAGAACCAGAAGATGAAGGCTGAGGAGAAGCGCAAGCAGTTGGAGGAATTCATCCGCCGCTTCTCTGCCAACGTGGCAAAATCAAAGCAAACCACTTCTCGAAAGAAGATGCTTGAAAAGCTTAATGTTGAAGAGATTACACCCTCTACACGTAAGTATCCTGGCATCATATTCCAGATGGAGCGCGAGCCTGGAACACAGATTCTTGAGGTAGAAGGTCTGAAGGCCGTTGATGCCGATGGCACAGTGCTCTTCGATAATGTAAACTTCACCATCGAGAAGGGTCAGAAGACCGTATTCCTGTCTCATAACCCCAAGGCGATGACTGCCCTCTTCGAGATTATCAATGGCAACCGCGAAGCACAGGCCGGTACCTACAAATGGGGTGTTACCATCACTACAGCCTATCTGCCCCTCGACAATACAGATTACTTCCAGAGCGAGATGAACCTCGTGGACTGGCTCAGCCAGTGGAGACCCGGCAACGAAGTCACCATGAAGTCGTTCCTCGGTCGTATGCTCTTCAAGGAAGAGGACGTGCTGAAGCATGTCAACGTGCTTAGCGGTGGCGAGAAGATGCGTTGTATGATTGCCCGCATGCAGTTGAAGAATGCCAACTGTCTGATTCTCGACACACCCACCAACCACCTCGATTTGGAATCCATTCAGGCCTTCAACAACAACCTGATCCAGTTCAAGGGTAATATTCTCTTTGCTTCTCACGACCATGAGTTTATCAACACCGTGGCCGACCGCATCATTGAGCTCACACCTAAGGGTACAATCGACAAGCTCATGAGCTATGATGACTACATCTACGACGAGGCCATCAAGGAGCAGAAAGCCAAGATGTACGAATAATCAAGATGGTGAGCCAATAGCTCACCATCTTTTTTTCATTAAACCTCACTCATGTTCAGATCTATAACCGTTCTGCCTGCCCTCTCAACACTACTATGATGAACCCGTTGTCATCAGGAATACTGAGTTTTGTGTCTTTTGTGTCAGAAAAATGTATTTTTCTAGTATTTTTGCCATGATTATGTCTGATATTACAAAGAATTTGTTTAATTTTGCGCAACATACAGGTATCGCACCTGCTCAAGAGAAAGATTAAATCATTTTTATTATGAAACTGAACGACATACTGAACGGCCAGTTGAATGCCGCTGAATGGGAAGCCAAAGGATATGAGCTTCCAAAGTTTGACATCAAAGCTGTACGTGAAAAGACAGCAAAAGAACCTACGTGGGTACACTTCGGTGGTGGAAATATCTTCCGTGCGTTCCCTGCTGCTATCCTGAACGATGCACTGAACACAGGAAAATATGACCGCGGTGTCATCGTAGCCGAGACTTTCGATTTTGAAGTCATTGACAAAGCATACACGCCCTACAATAACCTGTCGCTCTGCGTTAACTTGTGCTCTGACGGCTCTATCGAGAAAAAGGTGATTGCCAGCGTGACTGAAGCCTTGAAAGCCGACCCCCAGTTTGAGGATTGGAACCGACTGGTGGAGATTTTCAAAAAACCAAGTCTGCAAATGATTTCGTTTACCATCACCGAGAAGGGTTACACATACAACGAGGCCGATCTGGCTCGCGGACTGAAACCGATGTTTGCTATGGGTAAGGTCTGCGCCCTGCTGCTGGAGCGATTCAACGCCGGACAGCTGCCTCTGACGGTGCAGAGCATGGACAACTGCTCGCACAATGGCGACAAGGTGAAGGCTGGCGTGATGGCCTATGCTGAGCGCTGGGTCAGCGACGGACTGGTGCCTGCTGCCTTCCTGGCTTACCTGAAGGACGAGAAGAAGGTGACGTTCCCCTGGTCTATGATTGACAAGATTACACCTCGTCCACACGAGAAGGTGAAGGAGCTGCTGGCTGCCGACGGATTTGAGGACAACAATTATATCGAGACGGAAAAGCATACGTTCACGGCTCCTTTTGTGAATGCTGAGGAGGTGCAGTATCTGGTCATCGAGGACAACTATACCAACGGTCGTCCCCCACTGGACCTGGGCGGTGCGCTCTATACCACTCGCGACACGGTAGACAAGGTGGAGACGATGAAGGTGACCACCTGTTTGAACCCACTCCACACAGCCATGAGTATCTATGGTTGCATGCTGGATTACACGCTGATTTCTGCCGAGATGAAGGATGAGGACCTGCGTGCCTTTATCCAGAAGATTGGTTATATGGAGGCAATGCCTGTGGTAGTGGATCCGGGTGTGCTGAATCCGTATGAGTTTATCGGCGCCGTGATCAACCGCCGTCTGCCCAACCCCTTCATGCCGGATGCACCTCAGCGCATTGCCTGCGACACGTCACAGAAGCTGCCCATCCGTTTTGGTGAGACGCTGAAGAAGTATATTGCACGCGGACTGGATAAGAGCAACCTGGTGCTGATTCCGCTGACCCTGGCGGGATATGCCCGCTACCTGAAAGGACTGAAGGACGACCTGGCCAGCTTTGAGCCGTCGCCCGACCCCATGCTGGCAGAGTTGCAGGCTATTGTAGCTCCTCTGGAGATTGGCAAGGCCGATCAAGACTGGAGCTGCCTGAAGACGCTCTACAGCCGCAAGGATGTGTTTGGACTGGATCTCTACGAGGCTGGTTTGGGCGAGCAGATTGAGGGTATGGTGAAAGAGCTGTATGCCGGCAAGGGTGCCGTTCGTGCTACCTTGCATAAATACGTGCTGGCAAGATAACCTTTCGGTTAGTACAGATACAAGGAAGGGCCTCAACAACATGGTTGAAGCCCTTCTTCTTTTTATTGTGTATATATTACTTGACGACGGTGAACTTGGCGAACTTCAGGAGCAGCTGTTTGATGCCCACATTACGGAACTCGACCGTGGCTTTCTCGTTGTCGCCGGCACCTTCCAGTTTCACCACGGTGCCGATACCGAAGCGCTGGTGCTCAATGACGGCACCTTCGTGGAGGGAATGGGGCGCAGATGAGGGCTGAGCGCTGACGGCTGAGGTCTGGCGGGTGCTGGCCACGGGCTTGAAGCGTCCGCCGCTGGCGATGTTCAACTGGCGCTTGAAGCCCTCGCTGAAGGGGTCGACCTTGGGTTCCGGACGACGGGGTGCCACCTGACGGGGCTTGGGGTCGGCACGGAACTGGGTGGCCACAGGACGGGGGTTCTGCATCCACTCGGGACCCTCGGAGGCACGTTGCCAGGGCAGGCGCTGGGTCGACTGGTCTAAACTGCCCAAAGTGCCCTCTACATGGAGCAATGAGGGGTCGATATCACGGATGAAGCGCGAGGGGGTGTCGTACTCCATGCGTCCGTAGCGGAAACGGTTTTGCGCACAGGTCAGGATGCAATGACGCTCGGCACGGGTGATAGCCACATAGAGCAAACGACGCTCTTCTTCCAACTCACGCATAGAATTGGTACACATTGGCGATGGGAAGATATTTTCTTCCAAACCAACGACGAATACAGTAGGGAACTCCAATCCCTTAGCCGAGTGAATCGTCATGAGTGATACCTTTGGCTGGTCAGCATCGCCCTCACTGTCAAGGTCGGTGAGCAGAGCCACCTCCTGTAGGAAATCATTTAACGACACCTGATCGCCCTGTCCTTCCTCGCGACGGTCTTCCACGAAGTCCTGCATAGCAGACAAGAATTCCTCAAGGTTCTCCTGTCGGGACAGGTCTTCGGGGTTGCGACTAGAATAGATATCTTTTGAGACACCACTTTCCATAATGATAGCGTGACCCAACTGGTAGGCATCCTCTGTCTCTATGCGGGCGCCCCACCCTTCTATCATCTGACGGAAAGCCTCAATCTTCTTCGCCGTACCACCAGTTATTTCCAAATGGAAAAGCGACGGCTGTTGGATGACGGCCCAAAGCGACTGACCATATGCGGAGGCCGTTGCCACAATCTTTGAAATAGTAGTATCGCCGATGCCTCTCGTAGGATAGTTGATGATACGCTTCAGGGCTTCCTCATCATTCGGGTTTGAAACCACACGGAAATAGGCAATCACGTCCTTTATCTCCTTGCGCTGGTAGAAACTCAGGCCGCCATAGATGCGATACGGGATACCGTCCTTACGCATCTGTTCCTCGAAGGAACGGCTCTGGGCATTGGTGCGGTAGAGGATGGCGAAATCGCTGTATTCGCATCCCTCCTCACGACGGATACGACGAATATCCTTGCACACGATGATAGCCTCTTCCTTGTCGCTATAGGCAGGTTTAAGCTGGAGCTTCTCGCCCTCGTCATTCCGACTGAAAACGTCCTTGGGAATCTGTCGTTCGTTCTTGCGAATCAGACTGTTGGCAGCACGTACAATAAGCTGTGTAGAACGATAGTTCTGCTCCAGTTTGAAGAGTTTTGCATTATCGTATGCCCCCCTGAAACTCAAGATATTATCAATATTGGCTCCACGGAAACTATAGATACTCTGAGCATCATCGCCAACGACGCATACACGCTGTCGCTCACGCGTCAGCTGGAGCACGATTTTCTGTTGGGCGAAGTTGGTATCCTGGTACTCATCAACCAACACATAATGGAAGCGCTCCACGTATTTTCGGCGTACATCCTCGTGATTCTCGAAGAGCAGATAGGTCTGCACAAGAAGATCGTCAAAGTCCATCGCATTAGCCTGTCGGCAACGCTCGGCATAGTGCACATAAACATCCGCCACCTTCGGCTTTTTGGCATCATAGAGCGAACATTTTACAAAAGCATTTGGCAAGATCAAATGGTTCTTGGCCATGGATATCTGGTCGCTCACGCTGGAAGGCTTATACACCTTGTCGTCGAGGCCCATCTCCTTGATGATACTCTTCACCAGCGAACGGGCGTCGCTCTGGTCGTAGATCGTGAAGTTGGAGCTATACCCTATCCGCTCGGCCTCAGCCCTGAGGATACGCGAGAAGACGGAATGGAACGTGCCCATCTGCAGGTAGACGGCCTGATGCTGACCTACCAGTCGGGCAATACGCTCCTTCATCTCGCGCGCCGCCTTGTTGGTAAACGTCAGGGCCAGGATATTCCAGGGTTTCAGTCCTACCTGCTCCATCAGATAGGCAATCTTATAGGTCAGCACACGCGTTTTTCCGGAGCCTGCACCAGCAATTACAAGTGAGGCGCCATCGCAATATTCCACCGCTTCGCGCTGACTATCATTGAGTTGTGAAAGTATGTTGTCCATATCGTATAAAATCAGGTGCAAAGTTAATCATTATTTATAAAATAAACGTCACTTTTCTGCGTTATATTTTTAGTATGAAAAATTCTCCTGAGGAAAAGATACAGATTTCGGTTGTTACGCCCGTGTACAATGGCGAAAGCTTTGTGCAAAGTGCGTACGATTGTCTGTGCCGACAGACCTATCAAAACTGGGAATGGGTCGTGGTGAATGACGGCTCTACAGACAACACTGTTCTACATCTGAAAAAACTTGCAGAGAAAGACAACCGTATTCGTATTTTTCAGCAGAAAAACAGTGGGGCAGCCAAACAGCCTAGAGATCACGCCGTGTATGAGTCGAAGGGAGATTTCGTACTTCCCCTTGATATAGACGACCAGCTATCAGATGATTACTTGGAACTGATGTTAAAACGTCAGGAGGAAACGAATGCCGACATCATCTATCCGATAATGATTTTCAGAGATCTTGACTCTGGAAAAATCACAAAGACGCTGCCCGTAGAAGGATTTGACGACACAAAGGTTTACCGCTCCAAAGAACTAGTCAGGGAGACGGCACCAGAATGGAATATCGGCTGCAACGGTGGATTATATAAACGCAAGGTATGGATTAATATGAGTTGGCCCGAGAAGAAAGAGCCTATTTGGATGTACTCTGACGAAGTAGATGAGCGTTTGTACATGATTCATGCAAACACAGCTGCCTTTGCTTCAGCCCGTTACTATTATCAGAACCACGAACATTCCATCACTGGACAGATATCGCCAAAGATTTTCCATACTCTGAAAACCAACATTCAACTTCTAGACATCACAGCACAGGAATACGGTAACAACAGTGAAGAATACCACAGAATGATGCGCAGGGCTTTCTACGACTGGCGATGGAAGACTGCACTGTTCGTGGCACATCATGAAGAGCTGGCGCATGCCGCTGCAGAGATTCAGGTAAATTTAGCCAAGTGCTTCTGTAGAATTGATGTCGGCATGCTGACATTTGGAGAGCGCATACAATTCATGAACATGGTGAGTTTTCCCTTAGTGCTCGCTATGATGTGTCTGAAATACAAGCCCACGCTATTGGTAGAGAAGATGACACAGCGTCTGTGTCCGCAGAAATATGCCAACAAGTATATTCGCCGGCGTACGGATGCTGAGATCCGCAAGGCGATAGCCCCGTGTTATCAGGAGAATGCAAAGAAAGACTATCCATCGACTGTCATCAGTATGTTCTGCGGCAATGCGCCCAGCGGTGGACTCATAGACCGGCTGCGCGGTGCCGTGAGTACATATCAGACCTGTCAGGAAACGGGACGTACATTCAAACTTCATTTCACCCATCCGTTCGTACTGAGCGATTATCTGGAACCCAACGAATACAATTGGAAGACAGATTCAGAAGAGGTGACATTTGCCCCCTCTCAAACAGAGAGACTCATCGTCAGCAGTGTCTTGGATACAGCAGAGGAACGACTAAAGCACCAACAACAGATACGGTTGGTGCTGAGCAATAGCAAGGAGCGCCAAGTACACGTTTACAGCAATGCGGCCTACTGCTATGATAACGACTTCACACACTCGTTTAAGGTGCTTTTCAAACCTTCCAAGCAACTCCAGGCAAGCATCGACAACTGCAAGACTGCTATCGGGGGTAGTTATATCACGGTGTCAGCCCGTTTCTGCAATTGTATGGATGATTTCAATGAGGAGGTGTACTGTGAACCTTTGGAGCCCTCAGAGCGCAAACAATTGTTAGACGGTTGCATGGCTGAGCTCACAAAGATAGCGGAGAGGCATCCAGACAAGCGACTTTTGATCTGCTCCGACAGCACCACATTCATCAAGGAAGCCAAGAAGCATTTCGACATCATCACCACACCAGGCACCATCTCACATATAGGAAACGACGACGTTCACAACTATGAATACTACGAGAAGACTTTCCTGGACTTCTACATGATAGCGGACGCCAGCGAGATATTCCTGCTAAAAGGTCCCCACATGATGAAGAGCGGTTTTCCATATGCGGCAGCTCTCGTAGGAAAGAAACCATTTAACGTCATAGAATTTTGAGGCATCCATGAACGAGAAGAAAATCAGCGCATACCGCAGAATCATGTCGAGCACAGCCATCTTCGGAGGTGCCCAGGTGCTGAATATTCTTGTTAACATCATACGTGCTAAGCTGGTAGCCCATATCCTACACTCAACTGGTATGGGTATTTCTTCTGTATTTAACTCTGCAGCCAACACGATTCAACAGTTTGCCTTGATGGGATTAAACGTCTCGGCGGTTCCTCCTATCTCGCAAGCCAATAATGATGCCAATCCGAATGTGTTAGCATTTACCGTCCGACTGGTAAGACGCATTGTATTATTGGCCTCATTGCTGGGATTGGTCATCACAATATTGTTTTCACCAGTATTTTCGGCTACATCATTCAATGATCAGTCACATATTCCTTATTTCCTTTTGCTAAGTCTTGCCGTTTTCTTCAACGTAATGGGAATGGGCGAGATGGCTGTGATGCAAGGACTGCGGAAATACAAGATGCTGGCATTTTGTTCTACAGTACCACCGCTCTGCGGACTCATGCTTAGTGTTCCAATTTATTTTATATGGGGTATTGAGGGTATTGTGCCGGCCATGATTGCGGGCAATCTCATTTATTTCATCGTGATACGCCTTCTTTCTTATCGTCATAAGAAAGAGATACCGCAAGAAAAGATTTCTATAAAGACCATGTGGACACAGGGACGTGGCATCATCAAGTTTGGTGCCATCATGACCTTAGGATCACTGATTGGCACACTGACCACCTATGCCCTAATAGCTTTCATCAACAATATCGGCAGTACGGAAGATGTTGGTTTCTATCAGGCGTGCAACGTAATTACTGTTCAGTACACGGGACTGGTGTTCACGGCTATGGCAACCGACTACTTCCCCAACCTCTCAAATCTGATAAAAACGAATACCCAGGAGGCTTTCAGGGCGGTGAACCAGCAGACTGAGATTACCATGCTGATTATCACACCACTGGCTATGCTACTGATTCTGACAGCACCGCTGGTCATTCGTATCCTGCTGACGGAGGAATTCCTGAATATTGAGCGAATGGTGTGTTTCATGGGTATGGCCACAGTATTAAGGGCGCTATGCTTTGCACGCGACTACATCATCTATGCCAAAGGAGACAACAAGATTATCTTCTGGGTAGAAACTGTATGGGGAAGCGCAAAGACATTCATTATCATGAGTCTGTTCTATTATTTCCTCGGGTTAGATGGATTGGGTTATGGCGCCCTATGTGTATCAGTCATAGAAGTCATTATCAGCCTGATTCTGATTCCTTGGCGTTATCAGTTCCGCTTTACGCGCAAGACGATAAACCTGATAAGTATCACTACATTGATGGCTACGATTTGTCTATTGGGTTCACAGATTCCATCGACACTTGAAAAATATACAGTCATGGGCTCTGTCACCGCCATCTGTATCGTCTATTGCACCATACAGCTCAACAAGCGTATGAACCTGCGGGCAATGCTCAGTCAATATAAAAACAAGTACAAAAAAGAGGAGAATTAAAAAAGGAATTAGTATCTTTGCACCATGAAACTGAGTATCGTTATACCTGTATATAACGTAGAGGGCACGCTCGACAGATGTATTGAGAGCGTGCTCAGTCAGGGTATTGACGATTTTGAAGTGATACTTGTAGACGATGGTTCTACGGACAACAGTCTGGCAATATGTAAAAAATGGCAGACAAAAAACATGCATATACTCACTATCCATCAGGACAACCAAGGACTGAGCGCAGCACGTAATACGGGTATCAGTAAGGCTACTGGCGAACTAATCACCTTTGTTGACTCAGATGATTTCCTTGAAAAAGGAACATATCTGGCTGTGATGGCACAAGCGGAAAAGCATGATATTGTGGAATATCCTATATATAGTTTTCATCAGACATCACGACAGAGGATGATAACTTTCTCGGACAAAGTCTATACTAACCCCGAAAGCTATTGGCTAGAAACAAAAGGCTACTGTCACACTTACGCTTGGAATAAGATATACAAGCGAAGCCTGTTTGACAATATACGTTTTCCTGAAGGGAAGATTTTTGAGGATGCAGCCACATTACCACCATTATTAGAAAGTGCAAAGGATATCTGTACGGTTAGTCAGGGACTATATTACTACACCCTGAACGAGAAAGGTATCACTGTATCAGCGAAAGGAAAGGAGTTAAAGGAACTACTGAACAGTCATATTCAGACAATGCGCCATTGGAATGATGCGCACTATTATCTGCATGTACTGAATATACAAATGGATGTCTGTGAACTGACAGGTGAAACTCCCACTCTACCCTATATGAACATCAATCCATTTGCCAAAGCACTACCAATAAAACTACGTATCAAAGCGCTACTATTGGATTTGTTTGGCATAAACGGAATTTGTAAAATCAACAAAGTTATACATCAATGGAAGAAACCCCGTTCATAAGTTTCATCATACCAGTATATAACGTCCCTAATGAGATGCTATACGAATGCCTTGATAGTATTCTCCGACTCTCACTGAGGAAATCGGAACGCGAGATTATTGTCATTGATGATGGCTCGACGCCTCCCCCACTCAGTGCACTCAACAATTATTTGGATGAAATCATTTATATCCGACAAAAAAATAGCGGATTGGGGAGTGCCCGTAACAGGGGACTACAGAATGCCACAGGACAGTATATACAGTTCATTGATGCCGATGATGCCCTCATCACCAATCAGTACGAGCATTGTCTGGACATCGCCCGTTTCAAGGAACCGGACATGGTGATGTTTGAGTTCAGCAGGCAGGATCAAAGTCAGAAGGTATATGCCGACCAGAAAGTTGCCACGGGACGCTATCTGATGCGTCACCAGAATATCAAGGCTACGGCATGCGGGTATCTGTTCAAGGCTACCATCCTGGGTAACCTGCGCTTCACCAGGGGTATCTATCATGAGGACGAGGAGTTCACGCCGCTGCTGATTCTGCGTGCCGGTTCTGTCATACAGACAGATGCGGAGGCGTATTTCTACAGGAGCAGGGAGGCTTCTATCACAACGAGTCAGGATGCACGCAACACGGTGAAGCGGCTCAACGACTTCAAAGCGATTATCTACCGGCTGTACCAGTTTGCTGCCGTCATACCGGGAAGCGACCGCATGGCGCTGCTGCGCCGGGTCCACCAGCTGACGATGGACTATATCTATAAGGTGATTGTGGAGACACGCAACAGGCACTACCTGGACAAGCAACTGGAGGAACTGCGCAAGAAGGGACTGTTCCCGCTGGCCGACAAGGACTACACGAAGAAATACAAGTGGTTCCGCCGACTGACGAACACGAAGATAGGACTGGCCTTCCTGATGCGTACGCTACCATTAATCAAGAGAGAGAGATGAGGATACTGCTACTGGGAGAATATAGTAACGTACACGCCACACTGGCAGAAGGCCTGCGCAAGTTGGGTCATGAGGTTACAGTGGCGTCTAATGGTGACTTTTGGAAAAACTACCCACGAGATATAGATCTCTGCAGGCAACCAGGAAAATTGGGAGGACTGAAACTCATGGCAAAAGTCTATGCTCAATTATTACGATGGAGGGGCTATGACGTAGTACAGCTCATCAACCCAATGTTCGTTGAACTAAAAGCTGAAAGGATATTTCCTATCTACAGATATCTGAGAAAGCACAACAAAAAGGTGGTGCTCTGTGCGATGGGTATGGATTGGTATTGGGTAAACGAATGTACGAATAAAAAGCCCTTGCGCTATAGCGACTTCAATATCGGTGACCAATTACGTACAGATGAACCTGCCTTGAGGGAACAGCGTGATTGGCTGGGCACATCAAAAGAACGACTGAACAGGTATATTGCAAATGACTGTGATCAGATAATTGCAGGCCTATACGAGAACTATATCTGCTATGAGCCTTATTTCAAAAAGACGCATTTCATCCCCCTACCCATCAAAATGCCAGAATCATCCGTCACCCATCATCCATTACCCATCAAGATATTCCTCGGCATCAGCAAAGGACGCAGCACTTACAAAGGTACAGACGTCATGCTACGGGCAGCCGAGGATGTAATGTCTGCCCATCCTGACAAGATGAAACTCATAAAGGCCGAGGGTATCCCTTTCAACGAATACCAGAAACTCATGGAGGGAAGTGACGCCATCTTGGATCAGTTATACAGCTACACACCATCCATGAATCCTTTGCTAGCGATGTCAAAAGGTATCATCTGTATCGGTGGTGGCGAACCCGAGAACTACGAGATATTGGGAGAAAACGAACTGCGCCCTATCATCAACGTACAACCAACGTACGAGAGCGTGCGCGAGGAACTTGAACAACTCATCCTTCACCCTGAATGCATCCCTAAACTAAAACATCAAAGCATAGAGTACGTCCGACGCCATCATGACTATATCAAAGTTGCTAAACAATACGAACAGGCCTACTTAGAATAGTCAGCAGTATTCCAAAGACTTGCGAGAAAGAACAAAAAAGGCTGTACACAAAATGCGTACAGCCTTAATTATTTAGATATAAAAATTAATCTAACTTGATTAGTTCTTGAAGAAGTCCTTAACGGCTTCGTTGGGAACCATCTGCTCATCAAAGATGTAAGCACCAGTCTTTGGGCTTTTTACCATCTTGATAACCTTAGAGTAAGCGCGACCATCCTTCGAACCTTCGTGGAGGGTAGCAACGGTTTTCTTTGCCATTCTTTCTTACAATTACTTAATCTCCTTGTGAAGAGTCATCTTCTTCAGGATGGGGTTATACTTCATCAACTCCAGACGCTCAGCAGTATTCTTACGATTCTTTGTCGTAATATAACGGCTTGTGCCGGGAAGACCACTATTCTTCATCTCGGTGCACTCCAGGATAACCTGAACGCGATTGCCTTTTGCTTTCTTGCTTGCCATGGTCTATTAGTCTCCTATTACTTTAATGTCTTTCCAATCCACGAAGCCTTTGGCAACAGCCTGCTTCAAAGCGGCGTCAAGACCTACTTTGTTAATCATACGAAGGCCAGCAGCACTGATCTTCAACTGAATCCAGCAATTTTCCTCTACATAGTAGAACTTCTTGCTGAACAGGTTTACGTCAAAGCTACGCTTTGTGCGGTGCTTTGAGTGAGACACATTATTACCAATCTGTGCCTTCTTTCCTGTAATTTGACAAATTTTAGACATTGCTATCTACTTTAATTGTGTTCCTTTTTAGTAACTTACTCCAAACAGGGTGCAAAGGTACGAATTTTTATTGGAAATTAAAAATAGAGAATTGAGATTTATTAAACTCTTAAAGTTTTTTAACTCTCTTCCCCTTCACTAGATGCATCTTCTGCTTTTAAGAAGTCACAGAACATCTGTACGGCTTTATTGGTTGCCATCGTCAGATTCATGTCCCTTCCATTGTCTTCCTCTATCTTGAAGGTCATAACATTTTCGGGTGTACCACAGGCAACCCAAATAGTACCAACAGGAATATCCTTTGTACCACCTCCAGGTCCAGCAAGACCTGTTGCAGCGATTGCATAATCGGTATTCAGGGCCTTGCACGCACCTTTCACCATCTCGATAGCAACCTCCTCGCATACAGCGGTTTTCTCTTCTATCAAGTCATGTGAAACGCCCAACAAGTTTTCCTTTACCTCATTCACATAGCAGATGATACCACCCTTAAAATATTTTGAAGCACCAGGAACGGCAATAATTGCTTCGGCAATACGCCCACCAGTACAACTTTCCGCAGTAGCTACAGTTTTCTCTCTTTCCCATAGCAGCTGACTAATCTCTCTACTAATAATCCTTCCTTCGAAATCCATATCTTTTTACTTAAATGTTACTTTTGAAAAAGCAGGTGCATCTATCGGACAGAACTCACCATCCAGATATTTGTAATGACCCACGATACCTATCATAGCTGCATTATCCGTGGTATAGCTGAACTTAGGAATATAAATGGTCCAGCCATAACGGCGGGCGTGATCCTGGAAAGCATTGCGCAAACCATTATTTGCGCTGACACCGCCGGCAACGGCAACATGCTTGATGCCCGTCTGCTTCACAGCCAGACGCAGTTTCTTCATCAGGATATCCACGATTGTCCATTCCAGGGAAGCTGCCAGGTCCTCCTTGTGATGCTCCACGAAATCAGTATCTTCCTCCACCCATTTGCGCAAGTTGTAAAGGAAGGAGGTCTTCAAACCAGAGAAACTGTAGTCGAAGCCAGGAATCTGAGGTTCGGAGAACTGATAGGCCTTAGGATTACCCTGCCGAGCCAAACGATCAATAATAGGACCACCAGGATAGCCAAGCCCCATCACCTTTGAACATTTATCAATAGCCTCACCCGCAGCATCATCGATTGTCTGTCCAAGTACCTCCATATCATTATATGCACGTACAAGCACAATCTGAGAATTGCCGCCACTTACCAGCAAACAAATGAAAGGTAACGGCGGACAATGCTGATCATCTTCCGACTCTTTAATAAAATGCGCCATCACATGGCCCTGCAGATGGTTTACGTCTATCAGGGGAATACCCAAAGAGCGGGCGAAACCCTTGGCGAAACTGACACCTACCAAAAGGGAACCCATCAAACCGGGGCCACGGGTAAAGGCTACAGCCGTCAACTGCTCTTTCGTGATACCAGCTTTCTTTATAGCTTGATCCACAACAGGAACCACATTCTGCTGATGGGCACGAGAGGCCAATTCTGGCACCACACCGCCATAAGCTTCATGCACCGCCTGAGAAGCTGTGACATTAGAAAGTAAGACGCCATTTTTCAGCACTGCAGCCGAAGTATCGTCACAACTCGACTCTATACCTAATATATATATATCACTCATTTCTTTCAATTCCCCCAGTTTAAATATCACCAAAAGAGACTGCAAAGGTACTAAAAAAAATAGCACGTACGGCAAAAAAACAAGTGAAAAATTTGGTCGTTACACATTTTTTACCTACTTTTGCACCGATAAACCATTATTATTAACTCATAAAAACAAAAATTATTGCCTATCGAAACAAAATTTACTTCATAAAAAAATTACTTAACATATGAAGAATTTTGAAGGAGTATCCGACGAAACGTTGGCACTACTCTACATAAAAGGTGATAATCGTGCGTTTGATGAGTTACTCAGCCGCACCCAGACGAAGTTATTCACTTACATCATGTTCGTAGTACGCGATCATGACATTGCTGACGACATCTTCCAAGAGACATTCGTCAAGGTTATCACCAAGCTACAGCAGGGACTTTACACCGACTCCGGGAAGTTTCAGTTTTGGATTACGCGCATTGCCCACAACTGCATTATGGACTGGTATCGCCAACAACAGGCTGCCCATATCGTCGACGCAAACGAAGAGAACGATCTACAAAACCTGAAGAGTGCATCCGTAATAGACACCAACAAGGAAGCTGAGATGATTAACGAGCAGATACTAATTGACATCAAGAAAATGATGAACACACTACCCGCCCCACAGCGCGAGGTTGTCTATATGCGTTATTTCCAGCAACTTTCCTTCAAAGAGATTGCAGATCTGACCGGTGTCAGCATCAACACCTCACTAGGACGCATGCGCTACGCCCTGATAAACCTCAGAAAGATGGCCAAAGACAACAAAATAGAGCTGGCGCTCTGCGAGTATTAAGAAGCCGTTCCCCAAAAGTCGAGACAACGATTACAAACTACGCAATTGGTGGATTACGTCTTCAGGATTAGAAGCTTTGAACACATAGCTTCCACTGACAAGCACATCAACACCTGCAGCAACCAGACGTGGCGCTGTTTCACCTTGCACGCCACCGTCGACCTCAATTAATGCACGACTGCCCGACTCATTTATGAGCTGACGCAGTCGTTTTACTTTCAGGATAGTATTCTCAATAAACTTCTGTCCACCAAAACCCGGATTTACACTCATCAACAGAACCATATCCACATCACAGATGATATCCTCAAGCGCAGAGACAGGCGTTGCCGGATTAAGCGTTACGCCTGCTTTCATACCTGCTTGATGAATCTCCTGGATAGTACGATGCAGATGCAGGCAAGCTTCCTGATGCACATTCATCATCATAGCACCAAGATTAGCCGTCTGCTGGATATAACGCTCCGGTTTCTCAATCATGAAATGTACATCCAGAGGTTTCTTACATACTTTTGACACAGCTTCCAATACAGGAAAGCCAAACGATATATTCGGCACAAACGAACCATCCATCACGTCTAAATGAAGCCAGTCGGCCTCCGAACGGTTAATCATTTGAATATCTTGGTCGAGATGTAGGAAATCGGCCGCTAGAAGAGAAGGTGAAACTAAAGTCATTTTTTCTTATCCTAATTAATTAAGGCAATAAGCCTGCTTATTCTCTACCCGATAGGTATAAGCTATTTCTTTAATCAGCTTGAGCGTTTTTTCGCTCGGATGCGTTTCATCATAAGTAAATATCTGCATAGGCATCTGCTTTAATATGTTTACATTATTAGTAACGTGACGCCCAGAAAAATATTATATCACATGGCAGAATATTTTTCAATATCTTTCATACCGTTGAGAAAAGCCTGCGCATCCATACGTTTTTTTCCAGCCAACTGCAACTCATCGATTTGCAGCCAAGCATCAGCACATGCGACATACAGATGTTTTCTGTCAGCCATTAATGTGCCTACCCTATCATTTACCTGTTTATCCGTTTTGGTAGTACGGAATACTTTCAAAACCGCCTCCGTACCTTTTTCGTCTTTCAGAACCGTCCATGCGCCAGGATAAGGCGACAAACCGCGTACGAAGTCATAAATACGTTTCGCCGGTTGGTTCCAGTCTATCAGACACGTCTCCTTGAAAATCTTCGGAGCTGCTTTCAAATCTTCACAATCTTCCTGAGGAATACTATCGGGATAACCGTCTGATGTCACGATGGCATCAAGCGTCTCAAGACATATTTCAGCTCCCAGATGCATCAACCCGTCATACACATACTCCACATTGGCATCGTCTGGAATCGGAAAATGCTTTTTCATGATAATACGTCCGGTATCAATATCATGATCCAAGAAGAATGTTGTCACACCTGTTTCCGTCTCGCCATTGATAACGGCCCAGTTGATTGGAGCTGCCCCACGATACTGAGGCAACAAAGCAGCGTGAACATTGAAGGTTCCATATTCAGGCATAGCCCATACCACCTCTGGCAACATACGGAAAGCCACCACCACCTGAAGGTTGGCATTATACGAACGAAGCATTTCCACGAACTCCGGATCCTTCATTTTCACTGGCTGCAGCACAGGTAGACGATGTTCTAACGCAAACTTCTTCACCTCTGAAGGCTGGAGCTCGTTTTGGTGACGGCCTACAGGCTTATCTGGTTGGGTGACTACAGCCACCACATTATAATTGTTTTTAATAAGTGCTTTCAGGGTCTCAACGGCAAACTCCGGAGTGCCCATAAATACTATTCTTAAATCTTCTTTTTGCATTTTCTTATCGCTTTCAGAGTGCAAAGATAGATAAATTTTCTATTATAGACCCTCAAAGTCGATTATTTTTTGTACTTTTGCACCCAAATAATGATTAACAACTTTTTATGGCAGAAACAACAAATAGTATTTTACAGAAACTTGACGGATTAGAGAGCCGATTTGAAGAGGTTTCAACACTCATCACCGACCCCGCTGTGATTGCCGACCAGAACCGTTTCGTGAAACTCACGAAGGAATACAAGGACCTGGGCGACATCATGGATGCACGTAAACGATACATCAACTGTCTGAACAGCATTAAAGAAGCAAAAGATATCCTGGCCAACGAGGACGATCCCGAGATGAAGGAGATGGCCCGTGAGGAACTGGCTGCCAACGAGGCTCTCCAGCCCCAGTTGGAAGAGGAAATCAAGATAGCCCTCATTCCGAAAGATCCTGAAGATGCGAAGAATGTACAGATGGAGATTCGCGCCGGAACAGGTGGTGACGAAGCCTGTCTCTTTGCCGGCGATTTGTTTAAGATGTACAAGAGTTTCTGCGACTCAAAAGGTTGGACACTCTCTGTGACCAGCGTCAGCGAAGGTGCTGTAGGCGGCTACAAGGAGATCGACTTTGCCGTGAGCGGTGCCGATGTCTACGGCACTTTGAAATACGAGAGTGGTGTACACCGCGTTCAGCGTGTGCCCGCCACGGAGACCCAGGGCCGTATGCACACATCAGCAGCAACGGTAGCCGTTCTGCCCGAAGCCGACAAGTTCGAGGTGCATATCAACGAAGGTGAAATCAAATGGGATACCTTCCGTTCTTCTGGTGCCGGTGGCCAGAACGTGAACAAGGTGGAGTCTGGTGTTCGCCTGCGCTATATGTGGAAGAACCCCAATACCGGAGAGACCGAGGAAATCCTCATCGAATGTACCGAGACGCGCGACCAGCCAAAGAACAAGGAGCGTGCCCTCTCGCGCCTGTACACTTTTATATATGATAAGGAACACCAGAAATACATGGACGATATAGCCAGTCGCCGTAAGACGCTCGTCTCTACCGGTGACCGTTCGGCTAAGATCCGCACATACAACTTCCCCCAGGGACGTGTGACCGACCACCGCATCGGCTATACGACTCACGACCTGCAGGGATTCCTTGGTGGTGACATCCAGGCAATGATCGACGCCCTCACCGTGGCCGAGAATGCCGAGCGAATGAAAGAAAACGAATTATAACCAGTTGAGTATGTTGCTGTGGTACAGCAACAAACAACCATAAAGAATATGACACGTCAAGAACTCATTCAACAGATTAAGCAGAAGCGCAGTTTCCTCTGCGTAGGTTTGGATACAGACCCCAAGAAGATGCCCCAGTGCGTCTTCGATCTGCACGACCCCATTTTCGAATTCAACAAGGCCATCATCGATGCTACAGCCCCCTACTGTGTGGCTTACAAGCCCAACCTCGCTTT
>Ga0310696_10001533_pt1 | contig 33186 bp, 29 predicted proteins | sample AusTroGonzalo_MG_4_FD_203885 | JGI IMG/M metagenome (GOLD analysis project Ga0310696, IMG submission 203885) | Bovine rumen microbial communities from tropical cattle in Woodstock, Queensland, Australia - Gonzalo_02 (v2) (version 2) | ecosystem: Host-associated > Mammals > Digestive system >... | reverse complement strand
CGGTCCAGATGCAGCAGCTTCTCAAAGCCATGGGCCAGGACGGCTACCAGGGCAGTGCTCCGATTCTGGAGGTCAACGCCGAAGATCCGTTCGTGAAGAAGATCGTGGAGTCCAAGGACGACAAGTTCGTCGAGGATGCATCGAGCGTCCTTCTGGACCAGGCCCTTCTCTCGGAAGGAGTAATGCCCAAGAATCCGGCGGAGTTCGCAAGAAAGCTCCATTCGCTTCTTGTCTGATTCCCGCAGGATATTCCGATAACCGGAAGGGGTCGCTTTAAACGGCGGCCCCTTCTATTTTTGATGCAACCTATTCAGTAAAAAACCATTTACCATCTTTTATTCACATATCATTTGTTGTAAAATGTTGCAGGAATCTGAAAATGATTCCGGGTAGGGTAAAACATGAGAAATGAGGAAATAATGGAAAGGGATAGGAATTTCTATATCCAATCATCTCCGTCTACCCCCCCCCTCGGAAATCGTCAACTTAATTTAGTAAAAAGAATAATCACATTTTCAACTTTCTCTATATCAGAGCAGAAGGAGTCTCTATGACAAAGAAAGCATTCTTAGTGCTTTGCCTGTGCATTCTGGCGCTCTCGTGTGCCTTTGCAGGCAAGCTCAGCACGGTGGGACATTTCTCACCGTTCGCTCTTCAGAGCGTGAACCACACAAGCGGAAAGTACAGATCAACCTACGGCTACGGCTTCAATGGCGGAGTCAGATACGACGTGTACAACGGAATCACGGCAGGACTTGATCTGAACTTCGACGTATACAAGTACGATGAGCTTGAAAGCGACTACGCTGTCTTCGGAGTAAGAGCCGTCGGAGGATACATCTACAGCATCAGCGAGAAGTTCTTCGCACTCGGAGAGCTGGGAGTCGGAATCGACAACAGAAGCATAGGGTCCCTGACCCAGACATTCTTCGCCTTCGGCGTTGATCTGGGAGCAGGCTGTGTCGTGAGCGAGGAATTCAAGCTCACGGCCGGAGTGGGGATGGACCTTGCATTCCAGAAGGGATCGTCCACAAAGTCCACGGACCTCGTGTTCCGGACTTCGCTCGGTGTAATCTTCACACCGTAAGGAGGGGCTGAAATGAAAAGAGCAACTGTCATAGCACTTATAGTTCTTCTGATTGCAGGAGCATTCGTGTCCTGTAACTACGACAACATCATCGACGACGAGTTCAACCCCGCCATCGACATCACAAGTGAGACAATAACTCTTATACCGGGAAGCAGATACAGAACGGTAGAAGATACAACAATTGCCGACCGTGTCACAATTGACGGAAAAGGTACTGTAACAATCATCCTCAAGGAAGGAACAACCCTCACAGCAGAGAAGGGTATCAATGTCACGGATGACCAGGAACTCCACATCATAGGAGAAGGTAAGCTCGTGGCCACCGGAGACGAGAAGTCAGCCGGAATCGGCGGTGGAGAGAACGAAGACGGTGGAACTATTGTCATCCAGGGCGGTGATATTACAGCCAACGGCGGAACCGGAGGCGGAGCCGGAATCGGCGGAGGAAAAGGCGGAAAGGGCGGAACTGTCATCATCGAGACGCTCGATGACACCGATGCCCCCGAGGTGACAACCAAGGGCGGAAACGCCGGAGCCGACGGAATCGGAAACGGTGACGGTGCAACAGGCGATCCCGAGACAGTGGAACTTGACGGAGTAGGCCTTGAGGTCAGCGCCGACGGTCTCACCTGGGAGGATTACGATGATGCAAATCCCCATCCCAAGCAGTACATGAGGACATTCGTGGGCGCAACCATCACCTTCAATGCCAACGGCGGAACAGGAGACATGGCTGCACAGACCATCCACATCAACAAGGCTACCGCTCTGAAGCCCAACACCTTCACAAAGGAAGGAGAGATCTTCAAGGGATGGAACACCAAGGCGGACGGATCCGGAGACGACTATGCCGACAAGGCCTCGATTGAAATCAGCGCGGACATCACCCTCTATGCTCAGTGGGAAGTTGCACCAACTGGTAATTACATAACAGCTGAGACTACAACAATTCAGTCAGGACTCACATGGACTATCCAGGATAATGTTGTAAACCTCAATAAAATTGTTATTGATGGAACCGAAGAGACTTCCATCATTCTTCCAGAAGGACTTAAACTCGAAGTAAAGCTTGGTATTGCAGTTTCATCTGGACAGACTCTCATAATCGATGGCACCGGAGAATTGGTTGCCGGAGAAGGCCTTATTGGCGGATCTCAGGGACAGGCCGGAATAGGCGGAGCTCACCAGTATGATTATGGTGGAACGATTATAATCAGAGGCGGAATAGTAACTGCATACGGAGGGTGGTACACATCAGGAATCGGATGTATAAACTATCCTGAGGGTGAACCGCCTGCAGAAGGTACTCTGAACATTAAAATTTATGGTGGAGTTGTAACTTCTACAGGAGATGCTGCGGCCGGAATCGGTGGATACAAGGCCTCTATTCTTATCGAGGATGGAGAAGTCCATGCTCAGACAACGGGAACAGGAGCCGGAATCGGTGGATACGGATGTTCTATAACCATAAATGGTGGAACAATTGAAGCCGTGGGAGAAAAAGAAGGAGCCGGAATCGGTAGTAACAATTATATGTATGGTGATGATCCTCATCATGATATAACAATTACCGGTGGAACAATCACTGCAATCGGAGGTTCTTGTGATTGGGGAGCCGGAGCCGGAATCGGCGGCGGATATTATGGTGCTAGCGGAACCATAACAATCAGTGGTGGATCCATCACTGCAACCGGCGGTTATAGTGTTGATTATAGTGCTGCAGCTGATGGAATCGGAAGAGGTAGTGGTTCTGGCGCAAGAGATATCACTGTCAGTGGAGTTACCCTGTTTGTCAGTGAAGACGGTATCGGCTGGAGCCCATACGCCGGCACTCCTAGACAGTACATGAAGACTGACAATGTCACGTTGTATTATATTACTACAACCACAGCATCTCTTGAAGCAGGAAAGACTTATACAATCGCCGGTGATGTAACCAACAACAATAGAATTACTATTTCCGGTGCTGTTACAATCAGCCTTCCTGCAGAAAGGAAGCTCACACTATCCAAGGGAATAACTGTTGCGGAAGGACAGACACTTACGATTACAGGCGATTCTACCGGTGAGTTGCTCGTTAAAGGTGAGGGACCCGACTTATCTGCAGGAATTGGTAGTGAAAAAAACTATGCAAGCGGAAACATTATCATCAACGGTGGACTAATAAATGCAACAGGTTGCCCTGGCGGAGCCGGAATCGGCGGTGGAAGGTTTGGTTCATGCAATGTCACTATTAATGGAGGAACCGTTAATGCAACCGGAGGGGATAAGGTTAATGTTCTTGGTAACTGGTATCCTGGTGGAGCCGGAATTGGCGTTGGTGGACGTGGAACTTATGTAACTGTTAATATAACCGGCGGAAATATAACCGCTATTGGTAGAGGCGGTGGAGCAGGAATAGGCGGAGCAAGTGATTGGGCTCCAGATATCACAACATTTGAAATCAACATAAGTGGAGGAAGAATAACGGCAACAGGTTCAAGAGCTACGGTTGATACCCTAGATGAATCTGCGGCCGGAATTGGTGGTGGATTCTCCCAGCCTTGCAATCCTACCGGAGATGGATCTATGGCTATTACGCTTTCAGGTTCTCCGCAGATCAAAGCATCAGCTGGAGAGAAATCAGAAGGATCGGAGATTTATAGAAACGCATGGGGAATCGGAAGAGGAAACAGAAATAATTCTTCAATCGAAGAAGCTAATCTTGATGTATCTGGCCTTGACGCCGCTGCCAAACTCCGAGTAAGTGCCACTGATACAGACGACTATGTTGATTTCAACGGTAGTAATCGTATGCGCTATATGAAGACAGCAAATTACGTTGAACCGGAACCGTAATTATCACAATCAAACAACCTCGACCTCTCGGGTTCATTTCCCGAGAGGTCTTTTTCTTTATTGGGGGGTTAGATTTTGTTGGTGGGGGTCAGTTCTTGTCCAGGCCTATGAGGTAGGTCTCGAAGCTATCGGCACGGCAGGCTTTGGGCTTGAGGGTCTTGGCCTTTTTGAAGAGCTTTCGCATCTCAATGAGAAGCTGCTGCTGGCCTCCGCCCTGGAAGATCTTTATGACAAGGTTGCCGTGGGTCTTGAGCTGCTCCTTTGCAAGGTAGAGGACCTGTTCGGCAAGCCATTCGCTGCGGGTGGTATCGACCGTACGGTTTCCGGTTGTCATGGGAGCTGCGTCGCTGATTATGGCATCATAGGGACCGTGGCTTGTAAGCTTTTCTCTGATTTCCTTGGAAAAGGCATCGCCTACGTAGGCTGTGACCGTGGGAGGGACGGGGTTGAGGTTCAGCGGGTTCAGATCCACGCTGATTATGGTTCCGTTTCCCTTAAGGAGCATGCGGTGGGTGTAAAGCGTCCAGCTTCCCGGCGCGGCTCCCACGTCAAGGACGGTGTCCCCTGGCTTGATGATGCGGTTGGCCTGCTGGATCTCCTCCAGCTTGTACACGCTTCTGGCGGGATAGCCCTCCCTGTGGGCTCTCTGAGTGTATGAATCGGCTGTGTCGCGTCTGCTTGTGGCCATGGTTCGATTGTAGAACAATTCGCCCGTCTTGTCTCTTGCCTATTTTTCCGCACTTTAATATTTTTAGTTGAGATGATGAAAGATTCCTTTTTGAACAAGAAGTTCAGATATACGTATTCAAATGCGGCCCTGTATCTGGTCATTGCGAACCTGTTCGTGTACTTTCTGACCAATTACACCAGCATCACAATAGGCGGCATGCGCCTGATCTACTGGATGAGCCTGATTCCCATATATGTGGAGCAGGGCTGGGTGTGGCAGTTCGTCACGTACATGTTCGTGCACGGAAGCCTGATGCATCTGTTCTTCAACATGTTCGCCCTGATCATGTTCGGCCGAATGCTGGAGCAGACGATCGGAACCAGGGAGTTTCTGCTGTTCTACTTCCTGTGCGGAATCCTTGGCGGAGTGGTGAGCTATCTGTTCTACATCCTGCAGGGCTCGTACATCGTTGCGGTGATGGGGGCCTCGGGCTGCATCTACGCCCTTCTGTTCCTGTGCGCCGTGTTGTTCCCGACGGCAAGGATTCTTTTCTTCTTCTTCATTCCGATGAAGATGCCGTACGCGGTCATGATCTACATCGCCATCGAGATCTTCTCACAGATCTACGGGGTTGCGAGCGGAGTGGCCCATCTGATCCACCTCTCGTGCATAGCCATAGCATGGCTGTACGTGATGATCAGGTTCAGGCTCAACCCGATAAAGGTGTGGAGAGATAATCTTTAAGCTTTTGTTTCTCAGAGTCCCAGCTGTCTGATGATGGTGATCATGTAGGACCGCTTGGCCAGGCGTGCGTAGTCGAGGACGCTGTGGCCCTGCCAGTCGCGGATCGTTATGTCCGCACCGCGTTTGAGAAGCTGCGAGAAGATCCTTGTGTTGGGGTTCTGGGCGGCAGCAAGGATCAGAGGGGTCTCGCCCAGATAGTTGCGTGCGTTTACATCAGCTCCGGCATCGACAAGGACATCGATCACGGCGACGTTCGAGCAGCGTGTCGAGGCCAGATGGAGTGCGTTGGACCTGTATTTGGGCTCAACGGCATCGATGTTGGCACCTGCGTGGATCAGAGCCTTGAGGACGATTATGTGGGTGTTGTACTGGGCGGCGAGCATCAGGGGAGTGAGGCCCCACTCGTTGGTGCAGTTGATGTCGGCACCCTGGCGGACCAGCTCCTTGATCATGTTGCCCTTGGTCGAGGAAACCGCAGCAGCAAGCAGTTTCTTGTTCAATGTCTTCTGATTGTTGTTCATACGATCCCTAACCCCTTTTTGTAAAGTGAAATATCTGATTGTATTATTTCAGATATAACGCCGGTTGTAAAGATTTGAGTCTCTTGTGGACACTGTCGGTCAAATGGCATAGACTTTTAGTCGGAATGATCGATAGGAAAACCGTCAATATCATATTCACTCTGCTTCTCGTTGTCGCTTTTTTTCTGGGCTGCATAGCGATCATGGTATCGGCGGATGCGATTCCGTTCGACAAGTCCTCTTTCCGCGCACGTGAGCCGGAAGAGGTCAATGAGGACTGGATGGTCCTGAAGGACAACGGGGACATCGAGGAGTTTTCGCAGTTCAACGAGGTTCTGGAAGTTAAGGAGATCACATTAAGCAGGATCTTCCTGTTCTCCGGCAATCGTAAGCTGGACACCCTCAGCTTCATTTCCAACCACTGCGCCGTGGAGGTCTACCAGGACGGCTTTCCGGTGTATTCCTACGGCTTCAACGCCGACGGTGAGGTGGACGGCCTTCTGGGTGAGTTCGATGTGAACGTCGTCCTGACCGTCATCCCAGGCGAGGCTTCGGAGGTCGTGGTCCGCTTCAAGGCCGTGGTTCCCATCACGCTGTGCTCGTTCTACTTCGGAACCGAGGACGGCAGCATCATGAAGACCGTCAGGCAGAGCATTCCCCTGATCATCTTCCTCTCTGTGGCCTTTGCATGGATCATCATCATGGCAACGCTGGGAATCGTGGGAAGAAAGCAGCTGCACATATCGGCCAACTATTTCCACTTCTTGATCTTCGTTCTGGTCTGTTCGCTGTGGATGATGATGAACATCCGCGTCCTGGTCCGCTTCGGACTGAATCCGACTCTGATGAGCATCGGAGCCTATGAGATGTTCATGCTGGTTCCTGTGGCTCTTTCACTGTATCTGTCATCCTCGTTCCCCAGACTCAGGTCGCTCAACCTTCTGATGGCTACGGTGTCCTTCTTAAGCATTGTGGTGCTGAATATCCTGCATTTCACCGGAATCAGGAACATCGTTCTGACACTTCCGGTCGCCATAGGAATCACCTCTATCTGCATCGTCACCACCGTGGTCCAGATGATAATCGAGTGTGCCTACGACCGCTCGGCATCCACCATCACAGTCGCCGTGGGCATCATCCTGCTCGCCGCAGGTTCTGTCCACCAGCTGGTCAGGTACATGGATGACAAAACCAACGGCTACTCCGTGGGATTCGTCGCGGGACTTTCGGTGTTCATCTTCTGCCAGATGGCGGCAATGATCCGAAGGACATTCAAGATCATCGAGGAAGGTCGCAAGGCCGACGATTATCTTGCCATGGCAAAGACCGACTCTCTGACAGGACTTGGAAACAGACGCGCACTGGACCTCTACATCTCTGAGATTGCAAACAGCAGCCATCCGATGATCAGGGTGGGGTGCATAGTCTGCGACCTGAACAACCTCAAACTGACGAACGACCTCTACGGCCATGTCACCGGCGACCAGCTGATCAAGGATTTTGCAAACTGTCTTGTCGCCTGCTTCGAGAACAGGGGAGTTCCTTTCAGAACCGGCGGAGACGAGTTCTACATCCTCTTCAGCGATGTCGAGGTGGATATGTCCGCCATGATGAGAAGGCTGGCCATAGGAACGGAGGGTTCGAGCACCAATCCCGACTACAGGATCTCCTATTCAAGCGGCTGCTACGCCGACTATGTCCCGGCCCATGATGAGAAGGCAATCTGGGACATCATCAAGCTGGCCGATGCCGAGATGTACAATCAGAAGAAGCTCGACCGCCAGAAGAGGGCAGAGTCCTCTGCCAGGAAATAATCGAAACAATAATCATGAAAAAAAGAGGGCTGCGACTTTCGCCACAGCCCGTATATCGTATCAGAGCCCGATGATCATACCCTCTTCCTGAGCTCTGCAATGAGGGTCTTCACCTCTGATGCAAGGTTGTCCAGGTCGAATGAGAGGGCTTCCTCTTCGCTTCCTCTGACCTTGACCTCGCACTTTCCTTCCTTATAGCTTCTGTTGCCCAGAGTGATCCTCACGGGGATACCGATCAGGTCGGCATCTGCGAACTTGACTCCGGCGCTCTCCTTTCTGTCGTCGTAAAGGACCTCGATTCCGGCAGATTCCAGATCCTCGTAGATCTTGTCAGCGACATCGGTCTCCTTGATGAGGCTGATGAAGTGGACCTGGTACGGTGCGACGGAGATGGGGAGCTTCAGGCCGTTCTCGTCGTTGTACTCTTCGCACAGGCAGGCCAGAAGGCGTCCGATTCCGATTCCGTAGCTTCCCATGATGACGGGCTTTCTCTGGCCGTTCTCGTCCTGGTAGTAGCAGTTCATGGCTTCGGAGTACCTGGTGCCCAGCTGGAAGATGTTTCCGACCTCGACGCCCTTGGAGGCCTTGAGCGGGGCTCCGCAGTCGGGGCAGAGGTAGCCGTCGGCGGCGCTTGCTATGTCGGAGACGGTTCCGGTGTAGTCGGTTCCGAAGTTGGTGTTGATGAAGTGGTGTCCGTCCTTGTTGGCTCCGGCGACCAGGTTGTTGGACTTGGCCACTGAGTCGTCGACAATCACCACGGTGCCTGCCTTGCATCCGATGGGGGAGCCGTAACCGGGGACCATGCCGGCGGCGACAATCTCCTCGTCGTGTGCGGGGCGCAGGCTGTTGGCCTTGGCTGCGTTCTGGAGCTTGTTCTCCTCGATGTCCATGTCACCGCGCACAAGACCCACGATGAGCTTCTCCTGCTCCTCTCCGGTCTGGTCGTCGATGAAGGTTCCGACCATGAACAGGGCCTTTGCGGTCTTCTCGGGACCGATGTTCAGGCACTTGCACAGATCCTCGATAGTCTTGGCTCCGGGGGTTGCGACAAGTGACTTTGCCTTGGGCTCCTCGGGGAGGTACTTCTTCTGGAATCTTGCGACCTGTCTGTTGGCCGTGTAGCCGCACTTGGGGCAGGTGATGATGGTGTCCTCGCCGATGGGGGAGAGGTACATGTACTCGTGGGCGACCTTTCCGCCCATCATGCCGCTGTCGGATCCTACGGCGATGACGGGAAGACCGCATCTCTTGTAGATTCTGAAGTAGGCGTCGTAGTGGGCCTTGTAGACCTTCTCAAGTCCTTCCTGGTCCTTGTCGAAGCTGTAGCTGTCCTTCATGGTGAACTCGCGGACGCGGATCAGGCCTGCTCTGGGTCTGGGGTCGTCCCTCCACTTGGTCTGGAGCTGGTAGACCAGAAGCGGAAGCCTCTTGTAGGAGTCGATGACGTTCCTTCCCAGGTCGGTGCAGCACTCCTCGTGCGTCATTGCAAGAACCATGTCCCTTTCGTTTCTGTCCTTGAAACGGCTCATCTCCCTGTCGATGCTGTAGAACCTTCCGGTCTCCTTCCACAGGTCTCCGGGGTTCACGACCGGCATCAGGATCTCCTGGGCTCCCAGTGCGTCCATCTCCTCGCGGACTATGGCCGAGATCTTCTGGATGGATCTGAATCCGAGCGGAAGAAGGGAGAAGATTCCCGCGGCGAGCTGGTCGATGTAGCCTGCTCTGAGAAGATATTCATATCCCTTGCAGTCGGCTCCGTTGGGGGCCTCGCGGAGGGTTTTGGAAAACAGTCTGCTCTGTCTCATGACATACTCCTTATGGCATTGTCCATGCGTCTGAAATAATATCGGATTCCAAGGCGCAGTTGCAAGGCTGAATATCAGGTGGTATCATGAACCGATATCATTTTTAGAGGGGTTGACCGATGCTTGATACACAGACAATCGAGTTGCTGAATGCAAAGGCAAAAGACATCAGGATCTCAACGATCCGTGAGATTGCCCACCTCGGAAACGGACATATCGGCGGAGCCATGTCCATAGTCGAAGTGCTCACATATCTCTACTACCACGAGATGAACATCGACCCGTCCAAGCCCAGGATGGAGGGCCGCGACAGATTCGTATGCTCCAAGGGACATGCAGGTCCCTCCGTGTACGCCACACTTGCGGAGAAGGGTTACTTCCCCAAGGACTGGCTCATGACTCTCAACGTGGGCGGAACCAACCTTCCCAGCCACTGCGACATGAGAAAGACCCCGGGAATCGACTTCACAACCGGATCCCTCGGACAGGGATTCTCGGCAGCCGTGGGAATCGCACTGGGTCAGAGACTCAAGGGCGAGTCCTCATACACATACACCATCATCGGCGACGGAGAGAGCCAGGAGGGCCAGATCTGGGAGGCCGCGGAGTTCGCATCCACCCAGAAGCTCGGCAACCTGATCGCCTTCACCGACTTCAACCGCCAGCAGCTTGACGGCTTCACATCTGAAGTCATCAACATGGACAACATCGACACCCGCTGGCTGGGCTTCAACTGGCACGTGCAGAGGATCAACGGACACGACTTCAACCAGATTGCCGATGCCATTGCCGCGGCCAAGGCAACCAAGTGCCGCCCCAGCATGATCATCCTCGATACGATCAAGAGCAGAGGCTATGCCCCCGGAGAGGGCATCAAGGCCAACCACAGCATGGCTATCAGCCCTGAGAACGAAGAGTATGCCATCAGCGTGCTCGAAGGAGGTGCAAGATGAGAGATGTATCCGACATCAAAGACATGAGAGATGCACTGATGGCCGCCATCATCGACCTGGCCAAGAAGCATCCGGAAGTGGTCTTCCTTGATTCCGATCTTTCAAGCTGCATCAACAGCGGCCTCTTCAAGAAGGAGTTCCCCGAGAGGTTCTTCAACTGCGGTATCGCCGAAGCCAATATGGTGGGAGTCGCAGCAGGCATGTCCTCGATGGGCTTCGTACCGTATGCACATTCGTTCGGATGCTTCTCGTCCCGCCGTGCCTACGACCAGTTCTTCCTTTCGGTCAACTACGCCGGCCAGAGGGTCCACCTCATCGGAACGGATGCCGGTGTCACCGCTCAGATCAACGGCGGAACACACATGCCATTCGAGGATGTGGGGCTCATGAGACTGATTCCGGACCTGATCGTCCTGGATCCGTCAGACAACCAGAGCCTGTACGACCTGACAATCCAGGCCTTCGAGAGCGGACGCAGCTCGTACACGAGGCTTCGCAGAAAGGGCGGAGTCTGCCGCTACAAGCCCGGACAGGTGAAGCTGGGCAAGGGTGTTGTTCTTGCAGAGGGCAAGGACCTTGCCATTGTCGCCTGCGACCAGGTCATAGTGGACGAGGCGGTCAAGACCGTGGACATGCTGGCAAAGAAGGGCATCAAAGCCACTCTGGTGGACATGCCCACAATCAAGCCGCTGGATACTGAGCTTCTGGACAAGATCTCAAAGGAGACCGGTCATGTGCTTGTCTGTGAGAACGCACGCTACGCCGGTGGTCTCGGTGAGGCTGTTGCCGCCCACCTTGCAACCACATATCCTGCGAAGATGGACTTCGTCTGCATCGGAGAGAGGTTCGGAGAGGTAGGAAAACTGGATTACCTGATGAAGGCCTTCAACCTCAACGCAGAGGACATGGTCGCAAAGGCAGAGGCTCTTCTGAAGAGATAATTCTCCTTGATTTGATTATCAGGCCGGCGGTTCTGCCGGCCTTTTTTGTCAGCAGCGGCCCTTGCCGATCTCCTTGTAGACTGCACGGACCTGGGCGTCCTCGCAGCCGTTCCAGGGTTTGTCGCGGTTTTCGCTCTTGTAGTGCTCGATCATGTAGACAAGGTCGTCTGCACTGCGCTGCAGATTTCGTTTCTGAAGGTCGGCCATGGCAGCGGCGAAGGCCTTCTGCTGTTTCCCGTCTAGGGCATCGACCGCCATCCTGAGGATGTGGGCCATGTGGTGCAGGCAGAAGCCCTTGCTCTGTTCGAAGGCCTTTCTGAATTCGGGATCCTGGCCCCAAAGGTATGGGATGGTGAAGCAGTAGCGGTCAAGGCGGTCTGCCATGCGGGAGCAGATAAGACAGCCTTTCTCGCGCCTGCCAAGAATCTCGTCCAGGTTGGAGACGGTCTTTTTGAGGTTCCTGCAGGACTCAAGGTCGCTGAAGGCCTTTGCAAGGTCCGATCTTGTTCTTTCCAGGTGGGATTCCCAGAGGACGGCCATTGAATTGGGGTGTCCGGACTCAACGAGTTTTGCGGTGTGCTGAGGGCAGAAGCCCGTCTCGTTGACCCTGACGCGGGTCTCCGGGTTCATGACGGAGGAGCCCAGGAAGAACTCAAGGCTGTCCTTTTCGGCGTTCTGCATCAGGTCGCAGACGAAGCATTCGCTGTCACTTCTTATTCCGTCCCAAACGGGAATGGTTTCGAGCTGGTATTTGTTGGCCATGGGAGTCTCCGTGATGTCAGCGCTTTCTGAGCATTCTGTCCAGTGTGAGCTGGTCGCCGCTTTCGGGGTTGTCCTGGAGGCTGCGCTTTCTGACGGGCTCCAGAGTGCAGGAGTTGCGGTCGAAGTGGTAGTACTCGATCCCGTCGTCCTTTGCGGCGTAGATCAGCATGTAGTTCTTCTGGACCATGAAGGAGAGGGCCAGAATCAGCTCGCAGGAGCTGTCCCTGCGGTATTTGATCAGCTCCTCCTGCTCCGATTCGGTGAGGTACTCGTTGCGGCAGATTACGGCGAGGACCTGGGCTCCGCTCTCGCGGTTGTGCACCAGTATGTCCGGGTTGATTGCCTTGGAGGACCTGTTCAGAAGAGGACACATGTCCACTGAGAGGCTTTTGTCCGTTTCCGAGACAAGGGTGTGAAGGTGTCCGGCAAGGGCGTGGGTGAGTGCGATTCTGTTCCTGCTCCAGCTGTAAAGGAGCCTGTCTTGGCCCTCCAGCCGGGTCAGCGCCTTTCCGAAGGTTTCGAAGACCCTGATTTTGCTTCTCTTTGTGCTCATAGCCTGATTGTACCAGTTATTGTGCCGTAAGGCAAAAGATTACAGAGCCACGGGGACAAAGCCCCTGTCGGTCAGCCTCATCTGCTCTGTAAAGCCCATCTCCCTTAGCATTTTCTCCGTCTCCGGGAAGGCATGGGCGATGTTCTTTGCGCTGTGGGCGTCCGAGGAGAGGATGATGGGGACCTTCTTCTCAAGAAGGCGGGAGAGGATGAAGCGTGCGGGGTAGGGCTTCTTTTTGTAGCCGCGGCTGATGGCTCCTGTGTTCACCTCGAAAATCTTTCCCGTTTCGATGAAGGCATCAAGATAGTCCAGGACCATGTCCTGATACTTTGCATCGTCTTCGTCGAACAGGGCGTTGCCCTCGTTGAACTTGGTGTAAAGGTCAAAGTGGCCGATGATGTCGAAGCTGCTCTGTCTTGCGAACGATAGAAGCTCGTCCAGGTAGTTCTGAACCAGGGCCTTGGCGGAACCCGCCACCTTCAGGGCCTCCAGCCAGCGCTCTTTTGTGTAGTCGACCTCAAAGAACTGTCCGTCCAGGCGGAAGAGGTGAAGGGAACCGATTGTGTAGTCGCAACGCTTGTCGATCACAGGGCGGCCTTCTCCCAGGACACGGGACTCGAGCTCAAGGCCCTTGAAGATGCGGATTCTGTCCTGGTATTTCTGCTTGATGCGCTCGAGCTCGGTGAAGTAGAGCTCAGGGTCGCGCAGGCCGCATTCGTCGAAGGGGTAGCCCGTGTGGCAGTGGCTGGAGAAGCCCACGGATTCGAATCCTGCGTTCAGGGCGGCGAGGACCATTTCCTCGATGGTGTTGCTTCCGTCGCAGAGTGTGCAGTGGGTGTGCAGGTTCGATTTCGTAGTCATGGCCTAATTCTACTGCTTGCAAGGCCTTTGTTCCAGTGGGACCTGTATTGAAGAACCGCTGTCATGGTGTTAGAATCATGTAGCAAAAGGAAGGACTAGTTATGAACTTCGATCAGCGTACAGTCACATGCGGAGGCCTGAGGGCCGCCGATGCCGGAAAGACCGTAGTACTCAACGGATGGGTCCACCGCGACAGGAACCACGGAGCACTCCATTTCATCAATCTGCGCGACAGATACGGAATCACACAGGTCGTTGTGGATGACGATGCAAGCGAGGAGCTTCAGAAGACTGCTTCCGAGCTGAAGATGGAGTACTGCATCGCTGTGACGGGTGTCGTCAGGCTCAGACCGCAGAACATGATCAACAGCGACATGGACACCGGTGAGATCGAGGTCAAGGCAGAGAAGATCGAGATCCTCTCCCGCTGCGCCACACTTCCGTTCGTCATCGACGGAGACCAGGTCGTAAACGAGGATCTGAGGCTCAAGTACAGGTTCCTGGACCTGAGAAACAGCGGCATGCAGCAGCGCATCAAGCTGAGACACGAGTTCATCAAGGCCATCCGCGACTACCTCTGCGACGAGGGCTTCTACGAAATCGAGACCCCGACTTTGATCAGGTCCACGCCCGAAGGTGCCAGGGACTTCCTCGTTCCGTCGAGAAAGTACCCGGGCAAGTTCTACGCCCTGCCCCAGAGCCCGCAGCTGTACAAGCAGCTTCTCATGGTCAGCGGATTCGACAAGTACTTCCAGATTGCACGCTGCTACAGGGATGAGGACTCCAGAGGAGACAGACAGCTCGAGTTCACCCAGCTGGACCTTGAGATGAGCTTCGTCAAGCGCGATGATGTCCTGGGTCTGATGGAGAGACTGTTCGGCTACGTCTTCAAGAGAGTCATGGACTACGAGCTTCCCGCCCACTTCAGAAGGATCGACTACTTCGATGCCATGAACACATACGGCTGCGACAAGCCGGATCTGCGCTTCGGATGCGAGATCAAGGACATTGCGGACCTTGTTCAGAAGTCCACGTTCGACGCCTACAAGGAGATTCTGGCCAACAAGGGCTTCGTAAAGGCCCTGGTCGCTCCCAGGACGGAAGGATTCGACTTCACCAGAAAGTATCTGGACGAGGTCGGTGAGGCTGCTAAGGTCTACGGCGCCAAGTTCGTTCCCTTCATCAAGGTCGGTGCCTCCAACGCACTGTCCGGCAGTGCCGCCAAGTTCTTCACAGGCCTTGAGGCGGAGCTGTGCTCGTTCCTCGGTGCCAAGGAAGGCGATGTGATCTTCATGGTCGCCCACGAGAACTGGAAGAAGTGCTGTGCCTCGGCCGGTGCAATCAGAAGCAAGCTCGGAAAAGACCTTGGAATCATCAGACCGGGATTCGAGTTCTGCTGGATCGTCGACTTCCCGCTCTTTGAGTACAACGAGGACGAGGGCCACTGGGAGGCTGCACACCACATGTTCAGCATGCCTCAGGCCAAGTACATCCCGACTCTGGAGAAGAACCCCGGCGAGGTGCGCGGAGATCTGTACGACATGGTCGTCAACGGCTACGAGTGTGCCTCAGGTTCGATCAGAATCCACGACATAGAGCTTCAGAAGAGGATCTTCCGCATCTGCAACTTCTCTGACGAGGAGGGCGAGAAGAAGTTCGGCTTCCTGCTCAATGCATTCAAGTTCGGACCGCCGCCACACGGAGGAATCGCTCCGGGCATCGACCGTCTGGTCATGATCATGAGCGAACAGAACTCGATCAGAGAGGCGATTGCCTTCCCGAAGAACAGCTTCGCAGTCTCGCCTATGGACGACAGCCCCAACGACGTGGACCAGAAGCAGCTTGACGAGCTGAAGATCACATTCAAACTGGATAAGTGAGCGGTTTTCCGCTGACAGTCCTGAATTCTCTTACATACAAAAACCCGATTTCTGACTTCTGTATGTATTTTTTACATACAAAATGACGAAAACCGGGTTTTGTATGTAACGGATGGTCCGCGTTTTCCTTCAGTGACTCAGAACCAGCGCTGAAGAAGGATTCCCGCCGCAACGGAGACGTTCAGAGATCCTTTTGTTCCTGCCGTATTGATGGTGATTCTGTCTGTACAGCACTTGAGAAGGGCAGGGCTGATTCCGAACTCTTCGTTTCCCAGGATCGCCACCCCGCAGGAGGGGAATTCGTAGGTGTTGATGTCCTTGCCTCCGAGTTCCAAAGCCAGAACCGGCATGTTGCAGGATTCCAGATAGGAGACGGCCTCTTCCTCCGTCATGTACTGCCACTGGACTGTGTCGGTGCAGCCTCTGGACGTGCGCCTGGCATGAGGGTGGTCGGGACTTGCGGTTTCCTCGATGAGGATTATCTTCTTTATTCCGAAGCTGTCGGCGCTGCGGAACACGGCTCCGACGTTGTACGGGCTTCTGAGTCGGTCCAGAACCAGAACCTTGTCCTGGATGAGGCGCTTTGAAATATCCAGATTGCCTATGTTGTCGGTTATGTCCCAGTCGCTGGGTTCGGAACCGAGCTTTGAAAGAAGGAGCCCGGCGTAGTCCTGAAGGATCAGCATCGCTTTTCTGGAATCCGATTCGATGATCTGACGGGGTACCTTTTCAAGACCGGCCATGGAGATGACCATGTCCAGATAATCCCAGTCGACGCTTTTTCCCGTCTTGATGTCATGTGCATTCTGGGAGAGGATCATGGAGATCTTCCTGAGTCTGGTATTCTCCCTGAGGGACAGCAGCTTCCGCTCAGTCAGCATAATCTTCCTCTGATGAAGCCCTGTCGGGCGGAAGCACCACCAGGGCGAACTCGCCCTTTACAACCTTCAGCCCGGCGATGACTTCGGACGGTGTGCCGTATATGAACTGCTCAAAGGCTTTTGTCATTTCGCGGCCCAGGACGAGGTGACGGCTGTCATCAAGTTCCTTGAGCTCCTCGAGGGTCTTTATGATCCTGAAAGGGGACTCATAGATGATGAAGGCCTCTTCCCTGGCAAGGAGCTCCTTGAGTCTTGCCTTTCTGCGCCCGCTCTTGGGACTGAGAAAACCCTCGAAGGTGAAGGTCTTGCCTGAAAGTCCGCTTGCGGAGATCAAAGTCACGCTTGCACTTGCTCCGGGGATGGGGACTATGTCAAAGCCGGCTTCGCGCACGGCACGCACAAGGCGGCTTCCCGGGTCGCTGACACCGGGGGTGCCTGCGTCGCTGCAGTAGGCTACGGACAGACCCTGGGAGAGAAGGCCAACGATGCCCTGGCTGGAGGCTGCCTCGTTGTGGGCGTGGCAGGCGATCAGACGCTTTCCCGTGATTCCCAGATGGGTCAGAAGCGTCTGCGTGTGGCGCGTGTCCTCGCAGGCTATGACATCGGCTTCCTTCAGCGTGCTGATGGCACGCAGGGTGATGTCATCGAGGTTTCCTATGGGTGTGGCGACAATGAATAGCTTGCTCAAGTTTCCTCTCCCGGAGACAGAATATCAGACTATCCGAACTTATGATACTCCATCGGCGCCTGTTCTGACAGTTGGTTTTTTTCGCCAACAGGTTTCTGGTCCGGTTTTGCGATGTCTGCTAACTCCTTCTTGTGCCGTGTGTTGCGCCGTGTTGGCACGGTTTCTGCTATTTGAGGGGTGTCCGGAAACGGACGCAACACAACGAAAAAAGGAGACGTACTATGGGCGTTTTTAAAAGAATTCATGACATTTTCAGTTCGAATGTGAACCATGCTTTGGACAAGATGGAGGATCCTTCGAAGATGATCCGCTACACCATCGTTGAGATGGAGAACTCGCTTGCAAAGGCCAAGAACTCGGCTGCAGAGATGCTTGCCAACATCAAGGCACGCGAGGTCGAGCTCAAGACCGCCAAGGAGGCTGTTGGACGCTGGGAGGTCCGCGCACAGCTTGCAGTGAAGAACGGCAAGGACGACCTTGCAAGAGAGGCCATCGCCGAGAAGCAGAGCGCCGCCTCAAAGGCATCGGCCCTGGAGAACGAGATCGCGGAGCTGAAGAACATCAACGCAAGCCAGGAGGCCCAGATTGTGAAGCTCACGGAGAAGCTCGAGGAGGTCAAGGCCAAGGAGAGGACCCTGGTGGCCCGCGCGGAGCATGCCAAGGAGAAGATCAAGATCGAGAAGCAGATCAGTTCGACGGACTGCAGCGCCGCCATCAAGAGATTCAATGAGATGGAGGAGAAGGTGGAGCGCCTCGAGGCCCAGGCTGCGGTTGCGGCAAAGAACTATGAGGCGGAGAAGCAGTTCTCCGACATGGAGGCCAATGAGAGCGTGGACAAGGAGCTTGCAGAGCTCAAGGCCCAGCTTGCTCCGGCGGCCAAGACCGGAAATCAGGTCGCCAAGGGTTGAGCCTTATGCTTCCTGTACAGACCGCGGAACTGGTCATAGGTGATCTTCATGAGCTTGGCTGCCTCACGCTGATTGCCGTTTGCCTGCTCAAGTGCACGCTTTACAAAGCTTGCCTCCAGAGCATCCTTGGTCTTGTCCAGACTGTCAAGCGGAAGAGTGTCGAAAGAAAACTCATGCTTGCCTGTCTTATCTGAAACGGTCCCGGAAGGGACGGCAGCCTGACGCAGGGGGACATCGTTTCCGGATGCGGCGTAGGGATTCCTGAACGGATCCAGCTGTATCGAGGTGATGATGTCCCCTTTGCTTCTGTATACGGCCCGTTCGACCGTATTCTTCAGTTCACGCACGTTGCCCGGCCAGTCGTAGGACAGCAGCAGATTCTGCACTTCCTCGGAGAAGACGGGAATCTCCTGTCCGCACTCCATGGCCATTCTCTGGGCGAAATAGTTTGCAAGAAGCAGGATGTCGTCCCCGCGCTCACGGAGAGGGGGGATGAAGACGACCTCGAAGCTCAGCCTGTCCAGAAGGTCTTCCTTGAATTTTCCCTGACGGCAGAGCTCCCTGAGATCGGCGTTCGTGGCGCCGATTATCCTTACGTCGGCCTCATGTGTGACCGATGAACCCACACGCTCGTATGTTCCGTACTCGACGACCCTGAGGATCTTCTCCTGGACCTGGAGCGGGATGTTTCCAATCTCATCAAGAAACAGAGTACCGCCCTGGGCCTCCTCGAAGCGGCCTTTTCTCGTCTTGCTGGCCCCGGTGAAGGCTCCCTGCTCGTAACCGAAGAGCTCGCTTTCTATCAGGGTGGGGGCAAGGGCTGCGCAGTTTACCGTCACAAGGTTCTTCTGCCATCTCTTGGAAAGGTAGTGAAGACGGCTTGCCGCCATTTCCTTTCCGCTTCCGCGCTCTCCTATGACAAGGACGCTTCTGTCCACCGACGCCGCGTCGGCTATCTTCTGCTGGAAGTCGAGGAAAATCTCAGATTCACCTATGTAGCTGTCGTTCAACCCTGCCATATGGTAAATAATACCACAATTTGGTAAAATATGCCAAGATACCGGCGCTTTGACGGCAATCTGGCGGGTGTACTTCGGGTCCGGATATGCTTTTCTGCCGGAAAACGGTCTGAAAAGTAAGGATTTGAGGTCCGGATGTGCCCTTTGAAAGCCACTTGGCACGCTCTGTGCTATAAGGAAGGTGTCGCAGGAAACTGCAGATGAAAATACATAAGGAGATGAACAATGGGAGTTTTTTCTAGGTTCATGGACATAATCAATTCAAACATCAACTCCCTGCTCGACCAGGCGGAGAACCCGGAGAAGATGATAAAGCTGATGATCAACGAGATGGAGGACACCATCATCGAGATCAAGACGAACTGCGCTGCCGCAATCGGAGCTGAAAACACCGCAAAGCGGAAGCTTGCAGAACTTGAGGGACTTGTGGACCGCTGGCAGAAGAGAGCCGAGCTGGCCATCTCGAAGGGCCGCGACGACCTGGCCCGCGAGGCACTGCTTGAGAAGAAGCGTCTCTCGGCCGACCTTGAGAGGCTCAGAGCCGAGAGCGAGCGCTACGAGCAGCTGGTCAAGAAGTACGAGGGAGACATCGCCAAGCTGGAGGAGAAGCTCCAGAGCGCAAAGCTCAAGTACAAGGCCATGAGAGAGCAGGCTGCAAAGGAAGCCGAGGAGAGGCGCAAGTCAGGAGGTTCTTCCTACAACTACACGTACAACTGGAGCAGCAGGAACAAGGATGCCGATCCCGTTGACCGTTTTAATAAAATGGAAGAGCATATCGACAAGATGCACGAGCGCAAGAACGGGCAGGGTCATGAAGGCAAGGATTCCGAGACGAAGTTCAAGGACCTTGAGGAGCAGGAAGAAATCGAGAGCGAGCTTGAGCAGCTCAAGAAGAACATGAACGGCTGAGCCGGAAGAAATAGAAGGTATAGAGGAAAACAAAATGGCTACAAGAAGGCTTTACAGATCAAAGAACGGAGAGATTTTGGGTGTCTGCAGGGGAATTGCGGAATGGAGGGACTATCCCGTCGACACAATCAGACTGATTGTTATACTGATTGCGATCTTCACGGCGATCGCTCCCTGTCTGATCATTTACCTGTTCCTGGGACTGATTCTTCCGGTAAACCCGTACGATGAGGACGACAACTACGAGCGCGGCTACCGCGACGGACAAAAGGACGGCCGCAAGGAAGGCAAGAAGGCATCCAGGGGCAGGACCTACTACTACCACCCCGAGCCCGAGGACTTTGTCAGCTCAAAGACCGAGGACGCCGAGGATGCCGAGCGCAGAAAGAAGGAGTCGGATTGGGACAACCGCTTCTCCAACAGTTGAGGCGTTATACATATAGACAATTGACTGGAAATCAGTTGGGCTTCGAGAGTTCGTAGAGCTTTCGGAGCCTGTTTTCTATTATGTGGTTGATTGTGTCAGGCGGGAAGTTGCCCTTCACGTTGCGCTTTCCGCTCTGACGCAGGGTCAGGATCTCCATGCCCTCGTCGATCGACGAGATGGGATAGATGTGGAACTTCTTCTCCTCAATGGCCTTCAGGACCTTGTCAGGCAGAATCAGGGTCTTGATGTTCTGGGAGGGGATGATGACTCCCTGGCGTCCGGTCAGACCCATGATCTCGCAGATGGAGTAGAATCCCGTAATCTTTTCGTTGATTCCTCCGACGGGCTGGATGTCACCCAGCTGGTTGACCGAGCCCGTGACCGCTATGTCCTGGCGTACGGGGATTTCTCCGATGGCCGAAAGCAGGGCGAAGAGCTCTGCGGACGAGGCGCTGTCCCCGTCGATCTCCGCATAGGACTGCTCGAAGCAGATTCCGGCATAGACGGAAAGCGGGAACGTTCTGGCGTACTGCTTTCTCAGATAACCCTCGAGAATCAGAAGGCCCTTGTCGTGGATTTCTCCGGATAGTCCGGCTTCATGCTCGATGTTGACTATTCCCTCCGAGCCCGGGGCTACGGAGACGGAGATGACTGTGGGTGTTCCGAACGAGGCAAGACCTCGGTCCATCACGGCAAGGCCGTTGAGAACTCCGACCTTGGTTCCCTCGAGGGAGATGACCATCTCGCCGTTCTGAATCTCCTGGTTGATCCTGTCCTCCGTGAGGCCGTTGGCGAAGTCGCGTTCGTCCATGGCCTTCCTGACGCAGAGGTCGGTGATCTCGGGAAGGTTCTCGCGGTCGGCGATGTAGTTGGCCTCCGAGAGCAGGTCCCCGAGGAACGAGAGCCTGGTGGTAAGCTCGTCGCGCATCTCGGCATACCAGGAGCTGTAGACAAGAAGTTCGCAAATGGCACCGTCAGTGACATGCTTCAGCTTGTTTTTCTCAGTGATGTTGAGAAGATAGGCTATCGTTCCGCTTATGTTCTCATCCGAAGCGGGCATGGAGAAGTCGAACTCGGCGGATACTTTGAACAACCTTAAGAACTCGTCGTCCTTCTCGCAGAGCCTGTCGTAGAGCTCGTCGCTTCCGATGAGGATGATTTTGGTCGGCACGAAGGATGTGACCGGTCTGATGAACGAGATGTCCTTGTCGTCCTGGCCCCTGACCGTGAAGCTTGAGCTTTCCGCATAGAGCTTCAGGCTCTCCCAAAGACCTTCCTGCGAGAGGATCTTGTCTGCCCTGACGACGAAAAAGCCGCCGGCTGCATCGAGAATGGAACCGGATGTGAGCCTGAGGTGGACATAGCCGCTGTCTCCGGTGATCTGACCGAAGAGGTTTGCATGTGTGGGGTGGTATTCCTCCACCAGGGGACAGGCATCCTTGCCCTGGTTGTCGCACACCAGGTTCACCAGGTATTTCTCTTTCTCAGAGACATGCTGGCGCAGGGCATCCCGGACCTGAAGAAGGTAGGCATCGAGCAGGGTGTTGCCACCCAGTTTGTCCTGAAGGGCGGCAAGCTTTGCAGCAGCCTCGGTCCAGTTCTCCTTTGCGGCAAGATCGGCCACAGAGCGCATGGAGCTTTCCAGGATGCTTCCCATGTCGGTGGGAAGACAGATCAGGAACGGAGACTGGGGGCGCTTGAAGTTGTAGGCGTAGGCAAGGTCCAGGACCTGGCGGGTCTTCCGGATCTTGTCGGCTATCTCACGCACGGCCGAGTGGCGGCCCGTTCCGTCCTCGCCGCTGATGTAGATGTTGTATCCCTTGGCGTTGACGTTCATGCCCATGGCCAGTGCGCTCAATGCGCGCGGCTGTCCGATGATTCCCGACTTGGAACATGTGCGTCTGAGACGTGCGATTCTGGATATGTCGTATGAGAAATGCGCCTGGTCGGCGCCCAGCTCTTCCTTCTTCATGGATTGGATTATAAGTCATTGTCAGGGGCAAGACTAGTGCCATATACTTTCCCCATGAAGCTAAGCGAATTCACAAACAAGATGTCGGAGATTCTGGACATAAAGGCCTTCGAAGGGGCAGACAGCTCGGACAACGGCCTTCAGGTCGGAGACCTGGATGCGGACATCCGCAAGGTTGCTTTCTCTGTCGATGCAAGCCTTGCCTCCATCACTGAGGCGGCAAAGCTCAAGGCCGACCTTCTTTTCGTGCACCACGGTCTTCTTTGGGGCCGCTCCATCCGTATCACCGGGCGCCACTATGACAGGGTGAAGGCCCTTCTTGATAACAAGCTGGCGCTTTTCGCCTGCCATCTTCCGCTTGATGCCAACATGAAGTACGGAAACAACGCCCGCATGGCCATGAAGCTGGGTCTCAGGGATATCGGTCCGTTCGGACTCTTCCACGGGGTGAGTGTGGGAGTGAAGGGGACTTTTCCAAGCCCGATGACGGCGGATGAGATAACGAAAAAGCTCGGTGTGAGGACCAACCCGACCAATTTCACCATAAACGGCGGGGACAAGAAGTTCCGCACCGTGGCAATCGTCTCCGGCGGAGGTGCCTTCGACGTGTACCAGGCCATGGACGAGAAGCTGGACCTTCTGATCACGGGCGAGAGCAGCTACACCACGATAAACGACTGCAACGAGGCCGGGATGAGCATGCTGTGCCTTGGCCACTACGAGACCGAGACGTTCGGAGTGAAGGCCGTGATGGAGATGGTGGGTCAGGAGATGGGTCTTGAGACCTGCTTTGTGGACTTACCACTTGGTTTGTAGGCCCGTTTGTACTATATTTGGTCTATGCGCGACGGCAAGAGATTTCTGCCCTTCATTCTGACGGCCGCCCTGGTGGTCGTGGATCAGATCTCGAAGGTGCTGGTCATGAAATACATTCCGCTGAACTCGATAGGATGCAAACTGTTCGGGGATTTTCTAATCATCTGCCACGTGCGCAACACCGGTGCGGCGTTCAGCCTGGGTGCAGGAAGCTCGGCCTTCTTGAGGGTGCTTGTCTTCATAGCGCTCCCGGCGGCCCTGATGGTTCTGCTCTGCTGGCTTGTTGCCACCAGGAAGGAAATTCTGACCAAGACCCAGAGATGGTTCGTCGCAGGAATCGCCGGAGGCGGAATAGGGACTCTGGTGGACAGGATAATCCGCTTCGACGAAGGTGTGGTGGACTTCATAAGCGTCAAGTTCTACGGACTTTTCGGACTTGAGAGGTGGCCGACCTTCAATCTGAGCGACAGTTTCGTCGTCGTGTTCACCATTCTGTTCGCCATTTCCGTGATTTTTTCCAAGGAGAAGAAGAAATGAAAGAGGAATCCAGGAAAAAAAGAAACACAGCCGTATTCGTTCTGATTGCAACACTCATCAACCTGGCGTTGATGTTCATCTTCATGCTCACGGGATACATCCTTCTGCTGAAGTTCGGCGACCCTGAGAACACCACGGCCGCCCAGGTCTGGATCATCGTCATATTCCTGGCTTCTATCGGACTGTCCTGGTTCATCTACAGCAGGATCATCAAGTGGTACATGAAGAGGGTCGACGTGGAGAAGAAGTTCGCCCCGATCATCAATCCCAGGAGAAAGAAGCCTGCACGCGACCAGGAAGACATGTCCAGCATGAAGAGGTGAGACCTTGCAGGAACTTGAGAAGTGCAGGTGGTTCCCGTTCAGCGACGAACCCCTGCTGACAGGCCGAGAGTACATACCCAAACTCTGTGATCCCCAGATCCTGCTTCCCGAGCAGAGCTGCGACGGAAAGTGGCACATGTTCGTCCATTCGTGGATAGGACTGCACCATTTTATCTCCACAAGCGGCATCGCCTGGGAACCCAGACGCATGATTGAACTGCGCGGCCACTCTCCGTTCATCTTCACCGAAAACGAAAACTACTACCTCATATACGAGAAGCACGACCGCAACATCCCGTTCGTCAGCCGCCGCTCCGGCGAGGGAAAGCGCGAGAGTTATTCCACCATCGAGATGCGATCGTCCACCGACCTTGTCACATGGAGCAAACCGCGCCTTCTGCTTGACGGAAGGACAATCCCGTTTGCCGGGGACTATCTGCGCTACCCCCGTATCTCCAGACCCCAGCTGATCAAGGCCGGCGACGAGTACAGGCTCTACTTCGGCGCCTCGCACCTGGTCCTTCCCGACACGGGACAGAAGGTTTCCAGATATTTTGCCTCCGTTTCGTCCATGTCGCTGAACGGACCGTACGTGATGCAGAAGCCCGAGCGTCCGCTTCTGGAGCCCATTCCGGATGACAGATGGTCCAATCTTGGCTGCGGAAGCATCCGCGTGGTGCCCTGCGGCGATGTGCTCTATGCCTTCCAGTGTCCCGTCTACTGGGATCCGGCGAAGAAGCGCACCAGTTCCTGCATGATCCTTCTCAAGAGCCACGACGGCTATCAGTGGGAGCGATGCAGCAACGACCCGATCCTCGTTCCTTCTGAGCGCGGCTGGGCAAGCTCCTACATCATGGGATGCGATGTCCACTACAAGGCGGACGAGAAGTGCTGGTACTGCTATTTCAGCGCATGCGGAAGCAAGAAGCTTCTGTTCAAGATGGAGTCCATTGGGCTTTTGATCGGCAATATTCCCGAGAAGAAGACCAGAATCTGATCACTGCACCACGAGCTGCGGGCGCCTGTCCATTTTCTTCCTTTCCTCTTTCGTGAGAAGCTCCAGACCGCCGACGGAACGTCCGCCGATGAACGTCGAGATGGCGTACATGCAGTCCTTCCATTCCTCAAGGGCAGGGAAGTCTATGAAGCTGTGGACGGTGTTCTTGCAGACAAGGCATTTGGCCGGGGTATCGGCACTGGCAAGGGCCTGGGCATAGAGGATGGAATCGTCCTGAAGCGGGTCGTTGTCGGCGCAGATTATCAGTGTCTCGGGAAGTCTCGAGTGGTCCTTGGCAAGAAGCGGTGAGAAGAGCGGGTCCAGGATGTCCTTGGGCTCGCGAGAGTAGTTCTGGATGTAGAAGGACATGGTCTTGCGCGTCAGGGTGGGGCAGTCGCTGTACTCTTCGTAGCTCTGCGTCCTGAGACGGCCGTCCGTCATGGGTGAGAAGAGGATCTGGCCTGCGATCTTGGGACCCTTTCTGTCCCGGGCAAGGCGGCTGACGCTTGCGGCGAGGTTTCCGCCTGCGCAGTTGCCCATGACGTAGATCTTGTCAGGGTCCACCTTCCAGTAGCGGGCTCCCTGTGCCGCCCACAAGAAGGCCTGGTAGCAGTCCTCGAGCGGGATGGGGAACTTGAACTGGGGTGCGAGGCGGTAGTCCACGGCAAGGATGGTGGCACCGGTGGTGTTGCAGATGTTGCTGCAAACCGCGGCGCACTTTCTCATGTTGCCCAGCATCCAGCCTCCGTCGTGGAAGAAGACTATCAGGGAGTTCTGTCCGGTGATGGACTTGTCCTTGACCTTCTCGAAGAGGTAGCCGGTGATGGCTCCGTCGGTGACGGGGATGATGAATGTCCTGGTGAAGATGTTGTCCGTCTTGGGGCGGTACAGCCGCTTGAAAAGGGACTGTTTGAACTCGGACCTGTTGTAGGACTGGATGTCTTCCTTTGATGCGGCGGTGACATCACCGATGCCCAGGGCCTTTCTTTTCACGAGTATCTTCTTGAGCTTGGAGGACATTTCATGCTCGCCCATAACTAGTCCGTATGATATACTAAGACCCGCCTTGGTTCAATGGTAAGTAGAACGCCAAAGGAATTTCCGGACGGAGGTCATATGATTCTAGTCACTGGCGGAGCAGGCTTCATAGGCACACATGCCTGTGTGGAGCTCATCAACGCAGGTTATGACGTGGTTGTTGCGGACAATCTGGTCAACAGCCACGAGGAGTCCCTGGAGAGGGTGAAGAAGATAACCGGGAAGAAGCCCCTTTTCTATAATATCGATATGTGCGACGAGAAGGCGCTGGAACGCGTCTTCAAGGAATGCGCCATTGACAGCGTCATCCACTTCGCCGGTCTGAAGGCTGTGGGAGAGAGCGTCGAAAAGCCCCTGGAGTACTTCAGCAACAACCTCGATGCCTCCATGGTCCTGTGCCGGGTCATGAGGGCCCACGGGGTCAGGAACCTGGTCTTCTCATCCAGCGCGACCGTCTATTCGGGGGACAACGAGATGCCTCTGACGGAGCAGAGCAGGACTGGAAACTGCACCAATCCCTACGGCTGGACCAAGTACATGGGCGAGCAGATCTTCAAGGCCCTCTGTGTGGCCGATTCCGAACTCTCCATTGTCCTTCTGCGCTATTTCAATCCCGTCGGAGCACATGAGAGCGGCCTTATCGGCGAGGATCCCCAGGGGATTCCCAACAACCTCATGCCCTATGTCTCTCAGGTCGCCATAGGAAGAAGGGACCACCTTACAGTGTTCGGAGACGACTACGACACCCATGACGGAACAGGTGTGCGCGACTACATCCATGTTGTGGACCTGGCCAGGGCCCACGTTCTGGCCGTGGACTATGCGGCAAAGCACAAGGGCTGCGAGGTCTTCAACATCGGAACGGGAAAGGGCTCAAGCGTCCTGGACATCGTCCATGCCTACGAGAAGGCCTGCGAGAAGAAGATTCCGTACGTCATAGGACCCAGAAGGGCGGGGGACCTTGCCACCGTCTATGCCGATACCGCAAAGGCCAACAAGGTGCTCGGCTTCAGGGCTCAGTACGATCTTGACCGCATGTGCCGGGACTCCTGGAGATGGCAGCAGATGAACCCGAACGGATTCGGCGGCTGACCCATTGTTCTGAAACAAATTGCATGTTTATACGTCTCGGTTGCATTAGGTCTTGAAAAAGAGGCGAAAATGTAATGTAATTGGTAAACACCCCCTTTTACGGGGTACCCATATGTGATTTCTATTCTAAATGGAGGAAGAAAATGAAGAAACTGACAGTTATCATGTTGGTTCTTGCCGTTGTTCTCACTTCTGTTTTCGCTGCCGGCGCAGCCGAGGCTCAGAAGCAGACAGCAGCAGCAAAGCCCAGCACCTACGTGCGTGGTGATGACGAAGAGATCTTTGCCGCCGTTCTCGGCGAGTACGAGGCTCTCCTCAACACAGCAAGAGATGCTAAGACTGATTCAGAGAGATTCGTGATCTACGCTCAGGCAGAGGCAGCTCTGCTCGATTCTGCAGTCATGATCCCGACCACAACTCAGAACGGTGCTTACACAATCTCAAGAATCGCTCCCAGGACTGTTCCTTATGTCCAGTGGGGTAACGACGACGACAGATGGAAGGGAACCATCATCTCCGGCGACACATTCCTGACACCGGCAGAGAGAGATGAGCTTCTCGAGCTGTGGGCAAAGGCAGTCAAGGGAGAGGGAACATACGATCCCGAGGCTTACCTCAAGGCTCATGGTCACAGCATCAACAGGGATTACAGAACCACATTCGCAACCGCTCCCGTCACACTTGATACTCTCAACACATCAAGCCAGAGCGATACAGAGATCCTGGTCAACTGCACAGACAACCTCGTTCAGTACAACAACCTCGGACAGATGATTCCTGCTCTTGCAGAGTCCTGGTCTGTCTCCGATGACGGTATCACATACACCTTCAACATCAGAAAGGGTGCTTACTGGTCAACATCCGAGGGAACAAAGTACGCCGAGGTCACAGCCAAGGACTTCGAGGCTGGTTTCCACCACATGCTCGACGCCCAGGCCGGTCTTGAGTGGCTGGTTGCCGGAGAAGATGAGACTGAAGAGGTCGTCAAGGGAACTTACGCTTACCTCTATGGCGGCGGAAAGTGGGAAGATGTCGGCTACAAGGCTGTTGACAAGTACACACTCCAGATTACACTCACAGTCCCCAGAAGCTACTTCATGACAATGCTCACCTACAGCTGCTTCGCACCGATCTGCGAGAGCTTCTATCTCGCTCACGGCGGAGTCTTCGGAACCGAAGAGTATGCTGCAGCTCTGGCTGACACCAACAAGTACACCTACGGAAAGGCTACAGACGTTTCCTCACAGGTTTACAACGGTGCTTTCGTTCTTACACAGCTCAATGACGCCTCCATCATCAAGGTCGTCAAGAACCCGAACTACTATGATCCCCAGTCCGTCAAGATCGATTCAATCACATGGATCTACGACAACGGCGAGAACATGGCTCAGTTCTACAAGGACGTCTGCGACGGTGTCTACGCAGGTTGCGGCCTCACAGAGGCTTCCGGAACCCTCGCATGGGCAAAGGCTGACGGCAACTTCGATAAGTACCACTACATTTCGGATACAACATCCACATCCTACTTCGGCGGTCTGAACCTCAACAGAGGAACATACGCACTCGCTTCCGGCGCCTGCGCTTCCACCAAGACCGAGGAGCAGAAGATCGATACCCACACAGCTTTCATGAACAAGAACTTCAGAAAGGCTGTCCTGTATGCCTTCAACAAGGCTCAGTACAATGCTGTTTCACGTGGTGCTGATCTTGCAACAACCAACCTCAGAAACATGTACACTCATCCCGAGTTCGTCCAGCTCACTGAGGATGTGACCGATGTCTACGGAAAGACCTTCGCAGCCGGAACAATGTACGGCGAGATGGTCCAGTACTACCTCGACAAGATGGGCTGCGAGGTCCAGGTTGCCGACGGTATCGACGGATGGTACCACCCGACAGAGGCCAAGAAGTATCTCGAGGCCGCCAAGAAGGAGCTCGGAAACAGCGTCAGCTGGCCGATCACCATCGATGTTGTCTACTATTCTGCAGCTGCAACCAACACTGCTCAGGCTCAGGCTTACAAGCAGTCGATCGAGGGCGTCCTCGGTGCTGAGAACGTCGTAGTCAACCTCGTTGAGGCCACAACATCCGCTGACTTCTATGCAAGCGGATACAGAGCTTCCAACGGAGAGGCCGGAAACTTCGATATGTACTACGGCTCTGGTTGGGGTCCGGACTTCGGAGATCCTTGCACATACCTGAACACCTTCCGCGGAAACGGTGCAGGTTACATGACAAAGGTCATCGGTCTGTTCTGATAACCACGTTCCGTTTTATTCGGACAAGCGGGACTGCTGTGCGAACCACGGCAGTCCCTTGCTTGTTGTTTGTGGCCTTTTTGAATGAAGGTCCGGAGGGCTGTGACCGTTGCTCCGGGTCTTAATCCGAAAAGGAGACTTAAAGCGAGCGCCATGAGAAAATACATCTGGAAACGTATCTTTTTCTCAATCCTCTCACTTCTTGCCGTCACCTGGATCGTCATGCTGCTTGTCTATTCGCTCACAGACAGAAGCGCAATCTTCCAGACCGATGATGTCTGGAACAAGAGAAGCAACAACGACAGGGCCCTGTACGAGTACACGCAGTACCAGAAGTACGGGTATCTCGAGTTCGTGAACTTCACGAACTTCAGCAAGAACAAGTGGATCGAGGTCTACGGAGACGCCTACGATTCCTCGAAAGAGTGGCAGACAGAGAAGGATCTGATTCAGAAGGTCGGCGACGACTATCTGAAGAACAGTACCGTGCAGGAGTTCATCCAGTACTACGAGAGCAAGGGTTACACCATCGTAAGACTGGAGCCCATGAGATACTCCACAGGAGCCAAACAACTCAAACCCGGCGGAACGGGCTATCTTCTTGCCACCAGGGAGAAACCGATTATTTCCAGGCTCTGGGATTACATGAAGGGCTTCTTCACCTTTGAGACGAAGAGAGACGTCGAGGATCCCGAGCTCACCGACAGATACATCCGCTTCGAGAAGGATCCGTACAGCGGTCTGTTCGCCATTGTCGGAAGCGGCACCACGCACAAGTATCTTCTCTACTTCGACTCGAAGTTCCCGTTCATCCATCAGAACTGGATCCACATGAATCTGGGAGTCTCCTTCACCAGATACAGAGGCCAGGAGATCTCCGGTGTCATCACTGATGCCCAGGGAGATCTGAAGATCACCAGGCAGCAGTATCCTGCTCAGATCGGTTCGGACATCTGGGTTGAAACCGCATACGATTTCCATACCGTGACCTACAACACGGGAGAACTGACGGAGGCTGAGAAGGAGCAGTTCCCGGACAAGTATACAAACGCAAAGTACAGCCGTGACGGCCTGAGCATGATAGGCAACTCGTTCGTCATCGGTCTGATCGCCACCCTGTTGCAGTACGGCATAGGCCTTCCCCTCGGAATCCTCATGGCCCGCAAGAAGGACACATGGGTGGACAAGCTCGGAATGTGGTACATCATCTTCTTCATGAGCGTACCCGCTCTTGCCTACATCTTCATGTTCGCGGCAATCGGAACCGCTCTGTTCGGACTTCCGTACAAGTTCGCCAACGCGACGGTCAAGATCCTGGCCTACATCCTTCCGACTCTGTCCCTCGCGGTTCATGCCCTGGGCGGAACGATGAAGTGGATGAGGCGCTACATGATCGACCAGATGAACAGCGACTACGTCAAGTTCGCACGTGCCGAGGGTCTTTCGGAGCGTGAGATCTACAGGATCCACATCTCCAAGAACGCAATGATCCCGATCATCCACGGAATCCCGGGCAACATCCTGGTCTGCCTTGTCGGAGCCATCATCACGGAAAGCGTGTACTCGGTTCCCGGTGTCGGAGGTCTTCTGACCAAGGCCATCAGCGGACATGACAACGGAATCATCGTTGCCTGTACCGTGTTCTATACGACACTCTCTCTGATCTCCCTGATTCTGGGAGACGTTCTCATGGCCAAGTTCGACCCGAGAATCTCATTCGAATCCAAAGGAGGTAGATAATCATGGTCAATTACAACGAAGACGAGTTATTTACCTTTGTGACAAACGATACTATCGAATCGGAGAAGATCATCGCTCCGAGGTATTCATACTGGAGATCCGTATTCAGGGTCTTCTTCAAAAAGAAGTCCAACTGGGTCGCCATTGCCCTTCTTGTTCTCCTTTTCCTGTGCAGCTTCCTCATTCCGGTATTCTGCCAGTACGATCCCTATGAGAACGTCACCAATGCACTGATGTACAACCAGAGTCCCGCCGCAGCCATGAAAGCCACCGGAGGATTCTCGTTCAAGTGGTGCCTCGGATCCGGACAGGTCGGAAACTCCATCTTCTACGGAATCTGGGCATCCGCAAGGACATCGTTGCTTCTGGCCATCATCTGTGCTGCCATCAACATGAGCATCGGTATCATCATGGGAGCAGTCTGGGGGTATTCCAAGACGATGGACAAGTTCATGCTCGTCGTATACAGCATCATAGCCAACGTCCCGTACATCCTTCTGATTTCGGTTCTGGTCTACATCATCGGATCCGGATTCTGGCCGTTCGTCTTCGCACTGACGGTCACAGGCTGGCTCGGAATCTCGTACTTCTTCAGAACCCAGGTCATGATCATCCGTGACCGCGAGTACTCGCTGGCTTCCAGATGTCTCGGCACACCGATTCCCAGAATCATCTCCAAGAATATCCTGCCGTTCCTGACATCCGTCATCGTGACGCTGCTTGCAACGGAGCTTCCCTCGTACATCTCGATGGAAGTCTTCCTTTCCTTCATCGGAATCGGCCTTTCGGCCACGGTTCCCTCGCTGGGAAGAATGATTCAGGAAGGTCAGGTCGCGTTCAGAACCTATCCGTGGGCTTTCTGGCCGCCGGTGGCAATCGCCGCTCTTCTGACCATCATCCTCTACGTTCTGGGACAGAACCTTGCAGATGCAACCGATCCCAGGACCCACATGTGAGAAGGAGGCACTGAATGGCAAAGAAAGACGACAAGAAAGTGCTTCTCTCCCTGAAGGATGTGGACGTAAAGTTCAACGTCAGAGGAAGGATCCTCACCGCCATAAGACATGTCTCTCTGGATATCTACGAGCATGAGTCCCTGGCAATCGTCGGAGAGTCCGGTTCCGGAAAGAGCGTTCTTACAAAGACGTTCGCCGGCATGCTGGATTCCAACGGTTTCATCAGCAACGGAAGCATCATCTTCTCCGATGATGAGCTTTCAAAGACCACCGTCAAGGTCGACGACAGACGCGAGAAGTTCCTGAACAAGATGATCGAGGCCCTGAACGGTTATTCGGTCCTTGAGCGCGGTGCAGGCGAGTATGTCGCCATCGAGCAGAAGAAGGCCGAGATTGCGCAGGCCAAGAGCCTGACTCCGGATGAAGAGGCCGACTTCGCCAGAAGAATCAAGGCCCTTGAGGACGACATCATCGACCGCACCAACTACATGGTGACCCTTGACCACAAGAACGCACAGGACGCACAGGAAATCCGCGAGCTGATTCAGAAGCTCAAGGAATGGAAGAATCAGATCATCGCGGTGAAGAAGGAGAGGGCCACCCTGATCTCAACAAGGAACCAGAGCTACGAGAGCGACGGCGAGAGAAGGAAGGCGGACGACGACTACATCGCCGCCCTTGAGGCCAAGAGACTTCAGAGGATGTCGGAAGAGGAGACGCCGGGCAATCCGTACGGTCTTTCCGAGAAGATCCTCAAACGCAACAGAATCCTTGCCTATGAGATTCTCCTCTCAATCGGAAGATATCCCAAGAAGAACCAGATCATCTTCACCAGAAAGCTCAAGAAGGCCTTCAAAATGGCCATGTGCATCGGTGAGGACCTGGACGACCAGGTCGTGCGCAACAAGATCTTCGAGGTCTGCACCTTCAGAGTGGATTTCAGAAACTATGACGAGGAGACAAAGACCCTGAACGGCTATTCCATCATCGACTGCGCCAAGGTCAAGTACACCAAGGACTGGCAGCAGATCAGAGGATGCCGCATCGCAACGGTCTTCCAGGATCCCATGACAAGCCTCAACCCCGTCCTGACCATCGGAAAACAGATCTCGACGGTCATCCTCAAGCACCAGAAGTGCTCCCAGGAAGAGGCCAGAAAGAGAACCCTGGACATCATGGCCAAGGTCGGAATC